>Ga0164293_10005342_pt1 | contig 10929 bp, 5 predicted proteins | sample GEODES118metaG_FD_111487 | JGI IMG/M metagenome (GOLD analysis project Ga0164293, IMG submission 111487) | Eutrophic lake water microbial communities from Lake Mendota, Wisconsin, USA - GEODES118 metaG | ecosystem: Environmental > Aquatic > Freshwater > Lake | place: USA: Lake Mendota, Wisconsin...
CGAACTTCTCGACGATCAACTTAACGGCGTCGTCATACTGCACCTTGACCGCTTCAAGATCGCCTTGGACCTTGTCATCGGCTACGGCGATTTTCCACCATTCGTGACGCTCGATTTCGTTGAGATTATCCTCAGAAATCTTGTCGCCCTTTTTGATACCCTTTGGCGCTGCGGCTGCAGTTTGGCCAATGAGCATGTCTTTCAGGCGGTTGTAGGTCGCACGGTTCAAAATCGAACGTTCGTCCTCACGGTCCTTTGCAAGACGTTCGATTTCTTCACGTTCAATCGCCATGGCGCGTTCGTCTTTATCGATGCCGTGACGGTTAAAGACGCGGACTTCAACGACGGTACCTGCAACACCTGGTGACAGGCGCAGTGAGGTGTCGCGCACATCACTAGCCTTTTCACCGAAGATAGCGCGGAGCAGCTTTTCTTCTGGTGTCATTGGGCTTTCGCCCTTTGGCGTGATCTTACCCACAAGAATGTCACCAGGGTGAACTTCCGCGCCAATGTAAACGATGCCAGCTTCATCGAGGCTACGAAGTGCTTCTTCACCCACGTTTGGAATATCGCGGGTGATGTCTTCTGGTCCAAGCTTGGTATCGCGGGCCATCACTTCGAATTCTTCGATATGGACCGAGGTGAACACGTCGTCCTTCACGATGCGTTCGGAGATCAAGATCGAATCTTCGTAGTTATACCCATTCCAAGGCATGAACGCGACGAGGCTGTTCTTGCCCAATGCGAGTTCGCCCAGCTCTGTCGAAGGACCGTCGGCAATGATGTCGCCAGCCTCAATCACGTCACCAACCTTCACCAAAGGCTTCTGGTTGATGCAGGTGTTTTGGTTGGAACGCTGGAATTTCTGCAACGTGTAGATATCTACGCCCGATTTGCCGGGTTCAACGTCGCCTGTAACACGCACAACGATACGCGTAGCATCGACTTGGTCGACAATGCCTGTGCGGCGGGCCGCGATAGCGGCGCCGGAATCGCGCGCAACGGTCTCTTCCATGCCCGTGCCGACAAACGGCGCTTCTGCGCGCAACAGAGGCACAGCCTGACGTTGCATGTTCGATCCCATCAATGCGCGGTTCGCGTCATCGTTTTCCAAGAAAGGAATAAGCGATGCTGCAACCGAAACCAGCTGCTTTGGCGAAACGTCCATCAACGTAATCTGGTCGCGCGGCGCCATCAGGAATTCGCCTGCTTCACGCGCCGAAATCAGTTCTTCGGCAAAGCTGCCATCGGCGTTCAATTCGGCGTTCGCCTGCGCGATGGTGTTCTTTTGCTCTTCCATAGCGGAGAGATACACCACGTCGTCCGTGACCTTATTGTTCACAACCTTGCGATAAGGCGTTTCGATAAAGCCATATTTGTTCACGCGGCTAAAGCTCGCGAGCGAGTTGATCAGACCGATGTTCGGGCCTTCCGGCGTTTCAATCGGGCAGATACGACCATAATGGGTTGGGTGAACGTCGCGGACTTCAAAGCCAGCACGCTCACGGGTCAAACCACCTGGTCCAAGTGCCGAAACGCGGCGCTTGTGCGTAACTTCCGAGAGTGGGTTGGTCTGATCCATAAACTGCGACAATTGCGAAGAACCAAAGAATTCGCGCACCGCAGCAACTGCTGGTTTCGCGTTGATGAGGTCGTTTGGCATCACGGTTGACACGTCAACCGAACTCATCCGCTCCTTCACTGCGCGTTCCATACGGAGCAAGCCAACGCGATACTGGTTTTCCAGCAATTCGCCGACCGAACGGACACGGCGGTTGCCGAGGTTATCGATATCGTCGATTTCGCCCTTACCGTCCTTCAGGTTCACCAACTCCTTGACCACAGCAAGGATATCTTCCGTCCGCAAGGTCGTCAGCGTGTCTTCGGCGTCGAGGTTCAAACGCATGTTGAGCTTCACGCGGCCAACCGCGCTCAGGTCATAACGGTCCGCGTCGAAGAATAGGCCAGCAAACAATGCTTCTGCGGTTTCGCGCGTTGGCGGCTCACCAGGGCGCATGACGCGATAAATGGCGTCGAGTGCCATGTCGCGGTTTTCGGCTTTGTCTGCCTTCAACGTGTTGCGCATCCATGCGCCGGTGATGACATGGTCGATGTCGAGCAGCTCAAGGCTGTCGATACCAGCCTTGTCCAAAGCTTCGAGGTTTTCGGCGGTGATCTCATCACCAGCTTCAACATAAATCCGGCCCGTCTTCTCGTCGATCAAATCATACGCAGAATAACGCCCGAAGATTTCCTCGGTCGGGATCAACAGGTTAGTTAGGCCATCCTTCACAGCCTTATTGGCCGCGCGCGGGGTTACCTTAGTGCCTGCAGGGAATACAACTTCGCCGGTCTTCGCATCCACAATGTCGAACATCGGCTTTGATGCGCGCCATTGTTCGGCGTTGAACGGGATCTTCCATCCACCCTTGCCACGTTCAAATGTCACGCGGTCATAGAAATGGCCCAAGATTTCTTCGTCGTTCAGACCCAGCGCATAGAGCAAAGTCGTGACAGGCAATTTGCGCTTACGGTCGATACGAACGTTGACGATGTCCTTCGCATCAAATTCAAAGTCGAGCCACGAACCACGATAAGGAATGACGCGCGCTGCAAACAGATATTTGCCGCTGCTGTGCGTTTTACCACGGTCATGGTCGAACAATACGCCCGGCGAACGATGCATCTGCGATACAATAACGCGCTCTGTACCGTTGATGAAGAAAGTGCCGTTATGCGTCATGAGCGGCATGTCGCCCATGTAAACGTCCTGCTCCTTAATATCGAGGACCGAACGGGCTTCAGTGTCAGGGTCAACCTCAAACACGATGAGGCGCAACGTCACCTTCATCTGCGCCGCATAAGTAATTCCGCGCTGACGGCATTCTTCTACGTCAAATTTAGGATCTTCCAATTCGTAATGCACGAAGTCGAGTTCCGAAGTGCCGGCAAAATCCTTAACCGGAAAAACGCTGCGCAGCGTCTTTTCAAGGCCGGATACATAGCCAATCGAAGGGTCAGAACGCAGGAACTGTTCATAGCTCTCGCGCTGAACCTCAATAAGGTTGGGCATGTCGATAACTTCATGAATGTTACCGAAGATTTTGCGAATACGCTTTTGACGCGACAGAGTCGCAGGAGCGGGACGGGATGCCATAAGGTGCTTTGCCTCAGTTAGAAATGTCAGTCGCGACGTGCCATTCCACAGACAAGAAAAGGCCGCATAGCTATGGACCGAAGAATCGGGTCCTGCCGTGCAGCCGTTTCGCGTATGTGAAAACCCATATCCATCAATACGTTAGCCAAGTTGCGCGACGACAAGGCCATTCCCGATGGGCTGGATGTTGAGGGCCGTATAGGCCGCGGTTTCTTAAGGGTCAAGCCTGACCTGAACCAGAAAGCGCCGTGTTTCATGTGCGGAAATTAATGCTAACTTTCGACACAAATCATTGTGCCGTTCATCCATAATAGTCATTGCACTGCAAACTCTAGTCTCGCGCGCGCCACCTCACATAGTCAGCTACCGCCTTTCCGCCATGCTTGATGGCGCGGGGCGGCCCTGCTAGGGGCGCTGCATGACTGAACTTTCTCTCATCCGTAATTTTTCCATTATCGCGCATATCGACCATGGGAAGTCGACCCTGGCCGACCGGTTGATCCAACAGACGGGCGGGTTGACCGCGCGGGAAATGACCAGCCAAGTCCTTGATAATATGGACATTGAGAAAGAGCGCGGCATCACGATTAAGGCGCAGACCGTGCGGCTGGATTACACCGCGAAAGACGGCGTTACATATCAGTTGAACCTGATGGACACCCCCGGCCATGTCGACTTCGCTTATGAAGTCAGCCGCAGCCTCGCCGCCTGCGAAGGCGCGCTTCTGGTCGTGGACGCCGCGCAAGGGGTGGAGGCGCAAACGCTCGCCAACGTCTATCAGTCAATTGAGCATGACCATGAAATCGTGCCTGTCATCAACAAGATTGATTTGCCCGCCGCCGAAGTGGAGAAGGTCAAGGCCGAGATTGAGGATATTATCGGTCTGCCCGCCGACGACGCCGTTCTGACCAGCGCCAAATCGGGCATCGGCATCGGCGAGGTGCTTGAGGCCGTCGTCACCCGCATCCCGCCGCCAAAGGGCGACCGCAACGCGCCGTTGAAGGCGATGCTCGTCGATAGCTGGTACGACCCCTATTTGGGCGTGGTCATCCTGATCCGCGTCATTGATGGCGTCATCAAAAAAGGTCAGGAAATTCAGTTCATGGCCGCGGGCACAAAGCATTTGGTCGACCGCGTCGGATGTATGCGGCCCAAGCTGGAGATTTTGCCCGAAATCGCCGCGGGCGAGGTGGGCATCATCACCGCGCAGATTAAGGAAGTCGCGCAAACCCGCGTCGGCGACACCATTACCGATGCAAAGCGCCCCGCCGCCGAGCCGCTCCCCGGGTTTAAGGAAGTGCAGCCCGTGGTATTCTGCGGCCTGTTCCCGACCGACGCCGCCGACTTTGAAAAATTGCGCGAAAGCATCAGCAAGCTGCGCCTCAACGACGCATCGTTCAGCTTCGAAACCGAAAGCAGCGCCGCCTTGGGCTTTGGCTTCCGTTGCGGTTTCCTTGGGCTGCTCCATTTGGAGATCATTCAGGAGCGCCTGACGCGCGAATTTGACCTCGACCTCATCACCACCGCGCCGTCGGTGGTCTATAAATTGAAGCTCAGCCGCAGCAAGACCGAGGATGCGCGGGATATGGAGCTGCACAACCCCGCCGACATGCCCGACGTCAACCGCATTGACGAAATTCAGGAGCCATGGATCCAAGCGACGATTTACTGCCCCGATGAATATCTCGGCTCTATCTTGAAATTGTGCCAAGACCGGCGCGGCGTGCAAAAGCAGCTGACCTATGTCGGTGGCCGCGCGCAGATCGTTTACGAATTGCCGTTGAACGAAGTGGTGTTTGACTTTTACGACCGGCTGAAGAGCATCAGCCGTGGCTATGCCTCGTTCGATTATCACCAGATCGGCCACCGCGAAGGCGACCTTGTGAAGATGAGCATCATGGTCAATGGCGACCCGGTCGACGCGTTGAGCATGATTGTCCACCGCGGCACCGCAGAATCGCGCGGCCGCGGCATGTGCGAACGGCTAAAAGACCTGATCCCGCGCCATTTGTTCAAAATCCCCGTGCAAGCGGCCATCGGCGGCAAAGTCATCGCCCGCGAAACCATCGCCGCGATGCGCAAAGACGTAACCGCGAAATGCTATGGCGGCGACATCAGCCGCAAGAAAAAGCTGCTGGAAAAGCAGAAAAAGGGCAAGGCGCGGATGCGTGAGTATGGGAATGTGAGCATCCCGCAGGAAGCGTTTATCGCGGCGCTGCGGATGGGTGAAGAGTAACTATTCTCTCATTGCGGATGCGGGGGGCCGTCAGGCGACCAGCGGTCAATATGGGAATGTGAGCATCCCGCAGGAGGCGTTTATTGCGGCGCTACGGATGGGTGGAGTTTTGTAAATTTCTTATACAGGAAACAGGCCGTAACGGCCATCCGACGGGTTCCTTGTGAATACGATGCTTGATATCGATCCATCCGAACCTTTGGGATGTTCATTTTCTATAATGATGACTTGGCCCCGAGCCTCGCCGGAGGCCAAAAACTGATAGAACCTCTCTTTTAAGTCTGATCCCGCCAATTCTAGACTGTCTGTGTCGTCTTCAGGTTTCCAATACGAAAGCAAAGGTGAATCCAGTAAAACAAAGCCCGGGTGCGGCAATGAGTTGTCGAAACAGTAGCGCATTAATGTAAGAGTTATAGCCGCATGTGTGATAGCTCTGAAACCTTTACCGAAACTGGCACGTGGTTTCCCATCAATAACGAAATCGCGCGTCGCGTTGTCGTAATGTAATCGCTTTGCACTAGGGAAATTCCATTTTTGTAACGTCTTCTGAACCTCTTCCGCAAACTCGTCAATCAGGGACCCAGAGAGATCAGGCGTTACTTCAAATGCTTTCGCTCCGCTTTCGGCCGATATTATTTCGTCACGTTGTTCTACAAGCGCGTCCAATCGACGATAAAATTGGAGGCTCTGAGTAGCTGTCGATTTAGCTTCTGCTAAATCTTTGAAGCGTCCAACGGCGTCATCCAAATTCGGAGTTAGGATTTCTTCCAACTCATCCTTTAGTTCTGACAAGGATGTTTTCGTTAATTCTGTTTCGAGAGTTAAATCTTCATGTTCCGTTTTAAGATTTTCTGTTGTTTGATCGAGCTCATCGGCCAACTGCCCGATCTTCCGTATTTCAGCTTCAGCAGATGAAATCAGCAACGATACATTAGCATCGCATGCGGTTTCGTGCTGCTGTTGCTCAGGGGAAGCACCACACAGTGGGCAAGCAGTATTTTCTAAATGAACAAAAAGTGATCCGCTTTCGCTAAACGCCTGTAATCTTTCGATGTCTGTCCTGTAATGAAAGGCTAGCAGCTGAAATCTATCTAAATAGCTCTCGATTTCGGCCGATCTTACCAGAATCTTCTCCAGCTTTCTTGCCTGATCGTGTCTTATTTGGAGCGCTGCATTTGCGTCCTGTCTTGCCCCAGCAACTCTTTTTGAAAGTTTGGAAATAGAGATATCCAAGCGCTCAATTTGATCGTTCAGTTCAGATTCCTCCGGAACGTCCTCAATATCTTTCTCTAAATCGACAATCATGCGATCAAGCAGATCAATTTTTGAATTGACGTCTTGCTCAATCACCCGGCGGTTGCCGCCAGAGTCTACCATTCCGGAATCGTCAATGCCCGTAAGTAACAGCTTAAGCACAGAATACTCTAAAGTTGCTGTTGTGTACTGACCCGACAAAAATGGCGAACGCTGGGCAATAATGTCTTCTTCATCGACTAAAAGAAGCTTTCCAAGATTTCGGAAGCTCAAACTGTTCGTAGCCCCTGCCTTATTTTTTTGAATTCTGGAGCCGTTTAGGCCAATTTGGGCCAAGAGCCATCCGCTAATATTGTTAGATTCTTTATGCTTATGCTTATCTTTCAAAGTTTCGCCGGGAGGCATCGGATCTGCATCATCTATAATGCCGTCGGCTAATCTATATCCACCTCCAGATAAACTCCGTTCCAATGTCCAGGAAGCGGATGATGCATTGTTTTTCAGGCGTAAGCGCAATCGATCGTACCCAACTCTCTGCGGGATATCGCGAGGTGGCGTCGACCTACCAAGCGCAAAATCGATTGCTTCTACCAGAAAAGATTTGCCAGTATCCGACGCACCACAAATCACTGTTAAGCTACTGTCGAAGTCAATAATGACTGGCTTTTTGCGTGGACCGACAAACGCAATTTGATCAAGAATTAATCGTTGTGACACTAATCCGAAATCCTTTGAGCAATTTGAAATTGGGTGGACCACGCGTCAAACAAACCTGAAAACCTCTCCCTAATTTGCAAAGCTCCCAGCCCTCCAAATTCTTCAACTGCCCAACTGGCACGTTTCCATAGGTCTAAATTGTACTTTGCGGTTAGGCTCATTACAAACGGTGCACTAATTTCGGATGCACAAAAAAACACACCGTCTTCTTGAATCTTTCGTTCCAAAAGACCTCGGCCCACCAATAACAAAACTCCCTTTTCGACCAAGCTGCGTCTTATGAGAATTTCACCACTCCTTAGCGGAACCGGTGCATGCAAACTGGGAGGACCGTCAAAGTCTCCAGAATGCACCACTAAATAATCTAGCTCTACCAATCTCCCTAGATCGAATGTCTTGGGATAAGCTGCCGTAAGCACAAAAAGTGACCTAAGCCCCGCCTCTAGCGGGGAGTTAAACGGTCCTTGCTGCATAAGATCTATGGAACCCATTTTAGCCTGTTCTCATTGGCTAACTGATGGCACATCCCTTTTTTATCTTGCTCCAAAATTCTCGAAATTAGGGGACTTGAATTGAAGCCTGCTACGGTGGATTGGGTCAAAACAGCGCGCATCCTTTTTAGTCCGCAAGAGTGATGGCTTACATAAATATCATAAACTGCATTGAATGCTTCATTCAGAAGTTCGTCAAATGTGCCTGGTGGAACGCTATCACGGGCAAAGTTTTTTAGGGCTTCGGCACTGTAAAATCTCTGCCGTTGAATCTGATAGTCTTTTGCAAACTCACCAAGATTATCTCTTGTGACAATTGTTTTCGTGTTGTCCGAATATGCGTCAATAAGTTGCTCAGTGTAACGGGTTTCCTCGGTTTGTTCGGTTTCCGGCACAACATGTGAGGGTCGGTGAGGTAATCCTCCACCAAACCGTACGCTGTGAAATGAAGTTTTTGAATGGCCCTCAATTAGCTGTGCGGATGATTTACTTTTAAATATCGAAAAATCGAATGCATCAATGTAATGGATAATGTCCTCTGTTAGATGCACTTCTTTAGTCGTGATTTTTTTCGCGCAATAAGTTGACCAATTTTCCTTAAGTCCGTTTTTTAGTTCTTGGCTGTCACCTAACAATTTCAGTAGCTTCGTTCCAATTCCTTTCGACGCAACAAAATAGTAGTTGGATGGAATTGGGTGATCACCTCGCATTGTATAGAATATTACTTTTGCCAACTCTATCCATATATCCGATGGCGCGAGCGCACTTTGATAGCGTTTGCATTGATAATTATCATACCCGTCCACCATTTGATCTGACGTGTGCATTCCCACGACATCTAGCCCCTTATCTCCAGAGCCAGAATGTCGTTTGACGGAATAGTATTGGTGCTTCAACGAAAGCGCCCATTCTTCAGTGAACGCTTCCCAGTCTTCGCTGCTATAAAGCTCTAATCTTTTTTGCTTGGGTATGGGCACGCCAAAGGCGGCATACTCAGCGCCGATGGGCGGCGTGTTCGGATTCAGGTCCAAAAAAAAATTACTGCCACTCGCCGTCATAAACCCTCCGACAATGCAGATATTCGCAAACGTCAATATTTGTCAATTATTTACGAAAGTATAGAATGTGTGATGAGCTAACCCTTAACATTGGACTCCAATCGAATAGGGGCGGTTAGGGTTTTTCCCCTTAAGGTAGCTCAAACTAACCAGCCACCCACCCCTCCCAACTTTCCTCCGTAGCGCACGCCTCCCATAAACGCTGTGCCTCGCGCATCTGCGTTTCGGCCAAGTTGCGGGCTTTGCTTCTGGCTTCCATATTTGGGCCGGCCATCATGGCGCGGCAGGGTGGGCCTTTGGGGCCGTAGCTTAAGGGCGTGGGGCGGAGCAGGGGGGTGGCTTCGGCGTTGCTCTCCTCCGCATCCATCGCCCAGGCGGCCATGCGGTGGGCGGCGATGGCGCGGCTGGCCTCGCTTTCCCATGGGAATGGGTCGGTGGCGGCGCTGTCAAAAAACTGTGTGATCTCTGGCTCGGTCAGGCCCGCATATTCCATGTACAGTTCCAAATGCGTTAACTGCCGCAGGGTGATGTCGGCGCTGATCACATTGCCGCGCAGGCGGTATTTGCGTTCCTCGCGCACCTTTTGTTGGTACATTTTGACAAGGACAATGGGGAGCAGTTCGCGGCGTTCGGCCTCCAGCACTGCTTCCTGCGCGTCGGCATCGGCCTCTGCCTTGGCGGCGTATTCCGCGTCATATTTTGCCCGCCATTCGCCCTCCCATTTGGCCTTTAACTTTTGCATTGCGTGGCTCATGCCGCTCAATTCCATCAGGCTGGTGGCGCTGCCATATTTTTCGGGGAAACGTTGACTGACGATCCACATCATCGCGCGGTGGTTATAGCGGCGGCGTTCGGCGACGATCTCTCCGCCTTGCAATATGGTTTCGGGCGTGCCGTGGATGGCGTGTTCGACCAAGGTGTCGAGCACGCGGCGCGCGCCGATGTCGATTGCGACCTCCCACGCGGCGGCGAAGCTTTCTGCGCCTGCACTGCGGCGCAAATTATACATGGCGCTGGTCGTCGCGCCGATGGCTTTGGCGGCCATGGTTACGCTGCCGCTGTCGGCGAGTAATTGGATGAAGCTGCGTTGTTTCAACTCGGTCAGGCCATTCCAGCGCTTTGTCCCGCGTGGGACAGGGGTGAAGGCCAAACGGGCATCAAGGCTGGCCTCGATCATAGCGGGGGCGGGCAGCGGCGGGGAGGGGAAGCGTTTTTGTGTCATGCCCCAAAATAACCGATATGGTTATTTGTAGGAAAGTGGTTTCTGCATAGCCGCCATTCTGCTACGCGGCCCGGCATGCTTAATCTGAACGGTATCACCGTGCGCCTTGGCGGACGCACTATCCTTGACCGCGCCACGGCGGCCTTGCCCTCTTATAGCCGCATTGGCCTGATCGGGCGGAATGGCGCGGGTAAATCGACATTGATGAAGGTGATGATTGGCTCGCTGGAGGCCGATGACGGCGCGCTGGAAATGCCCAAGGGCACGCGCATCGGCTATATCGCGCAAGAGGCGCCTGCGGGGGATTCTACGCCCTTTGACACGGTGTTGGCGGCGGATACCGAGCGCGCGGCGTTGATGGCCGAAAGCGAGCAAGAGGGGCTGGACCCCGACCGTATGGCCGAGGTGCATGAACGGCTGATCGCGATTGATGCCTATACTGCGCCTGCGCGGGCTTCGCGGATTTTGGTCGGCCTTGGCTTTGACGAAGATATGCAGGGGCGGCCGCTTGATAGCTTCTCCGGTGGTTGGAAAATGCGCGTGGCGCTGGCGTCCTTATTATTTTCGCAGCCGGATTTGCTGTTGCTCGATGAGCCGTCGAACCATTTGGATTTGGAAGCGACCTTGTGGCTGGAAAATTTCCTCAAGGGTTACCCTGCGATGATGGTGGTGATCAGCCATGAACGCGATTTGCTGAACAATGTCGTCGACCATATCCTGCATCTCGATAATGGTCAGGTGACGCTCTATTCAGGGGGTTATGACTCGTTCGAGCGGCAACGCGCCGAACGCGC
>Ga0164293_10005343_pt1 | contig 10928 bp, 9 predicted proteins | sample GEODES118metaG_FD_111487 | JGI IMG/M metagenome (GOLD analysis project Ga0164293, IMG submission 111487) | Eutrophic lake water microbial communities from Lake Mendota, Wisconsin, USA - GEODES118 metaG | ecosystem: Environmental > Aquatic > Freshwater > Lake | place: USA: Lake Mendota, Wisconsin...
AATTACGAATTACGAATTACGAATTACGAATTATCAATTACGAATTACAATTCGCAAAAAAAATTGATTAATCTCTACTCAAATTTTCATGGCTTCTTTCTTTTTCTTAGGGATAGAAGGATATTGCCATTATTAGAGTAATTTTGAAGCATTCTGAACTATTAAATTCTGAAATATGCGAATAAGTTTTCATGGTGCTGCGAGGAATGTAACCGGGAGTAAACATTTGATTTCTTTAGAAAACGGGACAAAAATTTTACTTGACTGTGGAATGTTTCAAGGTATGGGGGAAGAAACTGATCAGCTAAATGAGCATTTCGGATTTAATCCTTCAGAAATTGATTATCTTATTTTAAGCCATGCACATATTGATCACAGTGGTTTGATCCCCAGGTTAATAGCCCAAGGGTTTAAGGGGGATATTTTTTGTACTGCAGCAACCATGGATCTGACTAGAATTTTGCTTATGGATTCGGCAAGAATTCAGCAATCTGACTCAGATTACAGCAATAAACACAGAAAACGTAAAGGCTTGCCTTTGCTTAAGCCCTTGTATACAGAAGAAGATGCGATTCGCGCATTGCGTCAATTTAAGATATTAAGATATAATACGGAACATCAGATTAACGATGATATTACCGTACTTCTTACAGATGTCGGACACATCATTGGTAGTGCAGCCGTACATCTTTCAATAAAGGAAAATGCTAAGACAAGCCGCTTAACCTTCAGTGGAGATGTTGGCCGTTATGGAGATCTGATCCTCAAATCACCCGAGATTTTTCCTCAATCGGATTATATTCTTCTCGAGTCTACTTATGGGGATAGTTTACACGAGGATACAGAACCGGCAGAAAATTTACTAAAAGAGATTATATATCAGACCTGCATTTTAAGAGGTGGTAAAGTTATTATTCCGGCATTCAGTGTTGGTCGTACTCAGGAATTACTTTATTCATTAAATCATTTGGAAGAAAGGGGGATACTGCCTGATGTTAAATATTATGTTGACAGTCCTCTTTCCATAAAAGCTACGAATGTAGTTAAAAGCCATCCTGAGAATTTTAATAAACACGTTCAAGAAGTCATGCTTCACGATGACGATCCATTTAGTTTTAAAAATCTGAGTTTTATACAAGAAACAAGGGATTCAATCGCTTTAAATACAGACCCAGAGCCTTGTGTAATCATTTCTGCATCAGGAATGGCTGAAGCTGGTAGGGTTAAACATCATATTAAAAATAGTATTGCAGATGAAAAGAATACTATCCTTTTGGTTGGTTATTGCGAACCAAATTCATTGGGAGGAAGATTAGCAGCCGGATATAATGTAGTTACTATTTTTGGACAAGAATTTCCGGTGAGGGCTGAAATAAGATCTGTACGATCTATGAGTGCTCATGGTGATTACAATGATTTGATGCAGTTTATCGCCTGCCAGGATCCATTAAAGGTTAAAAAGATATTTTTAGTACACGGTGAATATGATGTTCAACAAAATTTCGTAGAAAAAATCCAGGCCAAGGGTTACAGGGATATTGAAATCCCCGAAAGGCATCAGGAATTTATTCTAGATTAAGCAAATTAAATTATTAAAAATCTTAAGAAAAATATTATGAAATATTTAATACTAGGTCTATTTATTTTTTCGACATTTTTTGGCTATTCTCAAACTGTACTCATCAGGCAAGATCAACAGATCAAACAGATGCTTGATGAGGTATCTGAAAAGAATATAGAAATGATAGTTAGAAAACTAGTGACATTTGAAACAAGACACAGTCTGAGTGATACAACGAGCACTACTACTGGAATTGGTGCGGCCCGAAACTGGATTAAATCAGAGTTTGAAAAATATTCCAAAGCCTCAGGAGGACGATTAAAGGTTGAATTTGACACGTTCACACAAGCAGCCGACGGTCGGAGAATTGCCAGTCCCACAGTTATGAAAAATGTATTGGGAATTCTTCCGGGTACAGATCCGGCTGATAACCGCGTATTTATTGTTTCGGGCCATTATGATTCAAGGGCATCGGATGTTAACGATTCAAAAATCTTCGCTCCGGGTGCAAATGATGATGCTTCAGGAACAGCCGCTGCGATGGAGTTAGCACGTGTAATGAGCCAATATAAGTTTAACTGTACCATAATTTTTGTAGCCATGGTTGCAGAAGAGCAAGGTCTTTATGGTGCAGTAAATCTTGCGAAAAGAGCAAAAGCCGAGAAATGGAATTTGGCCGGAATGATTACGAATGATATAATTGGAAATACTTATGGCATGGAAACAGGCATTAAGGATAACAATAGTGTACGAATATTTAGTGAGGGAGTATCAGTTGTTGAAAGTCCTGCAGAGGCTAACCGAAGAGCTAGTACCGGATCTGAGAATGATGGTCAAGCACGTCAATTTGCCCGTTATATCAAGGAGGTTTCTGAAAGATACGTGGAGCAGTTAAATGTGAAACTTATTTATCGTCGTGACAGATATCTTAGAGGGGGTGATCATACTCCATTTTCGCAAATGGGATTTGCAGGCATCAGAATTACTGAAATGAATGAGGATTTTGACCGTCAGCATCAGGATGTGAGGAAAGAAAATGGCGTGGATTACGGAGACCTGCCTGATTTTGTAGATTATAATTATGCTCAGAAAGTAACGAGAATGAATCTTGCTTCTCTGGCAAATCTTGCTCTTGCTCCACAGGAGCCTTTAAATGTGGGTATTGTCACCAGTGGCCTGACCAATAAAACAGTACTTAAATGGGAGAATCCCGTCGGTGAAAAACCAGCTGGATATTATGTGGTTATGAGAGAGACTAGCAGTCCGGTTTGGGAGAAAAAATTCTATATTACCGGTAACACAGCTAGTCTTAATTACTCAAAAGACAATTATTATTTTGGTGTTCAATCCGTAGATGCCGATGGACATGAAAGTTTGGTTGTAATTCCGAAGTCAGTTCGTTGATTTCTATACTTAGTTTGGTAATCACGAGGAAGATAATTAGCATTTGAATGTAAGTTTAGCGCCAAAATGCTAACTTAATTTTTTAGACTAAGGGGGATGTAAAATTCCGTTCTTTTATAGTTCCTGACTTAGATATAAAATTTGCCAAAGTATATTCATATTGACTGATTTTTACCTGTTTCATTCCAGACTGGTCTTTCCGTACTATTTAGATTTTTACATTATACTAAATGAGTATTCTGAAATTCTTAAGCAAAGAAGCTTTAGCTACAATCTGGGTTTAATTCAAATTTAGATGTTTTTTGCAGGTTTGGCCGCTCCGATGAAAGACAGCTCCGGGTAAGATAAACCTTGCCGGAGGAATTAGCTTACGGCTACTCTTAATTTCAATTAGAACGTGATTTCTTGCCGTAACTAATCGGAGGAAAGGGCTGAAATAACCTATAACACTCAGGTATTGTTTTTCAAAACAAAAATTTTAATTCCAGAACCTTGTTTGATCAATTTAAGTCCTATTTTCGAACTTTCTTTATATCAACTAGGTTAATTCGAATAACCATATTGTTGTCCCAAAAATATCATATAATTTTGTAATTCAGCACACTATGGGAAATAGTTAATATCATGATTATAAATGCACCAGATATGGGCAAATAATTTAGTATTAGTAATATTTCTTAACTCCGGTGATTAAGATTAGGTTAAAAATATCTTTTTGCCACTTATTTTAGGTTAAGAAATACATAGATACTGTTACCTTACATTATTTAAAGCCTGATCAAGAACCAGCTGATTGCCAAATTGGTAAGAAAGATTTCTGGTTTCAATTATTAGTGCTGACACATTAATTATTTGATGACATTACTAACAAGGCTTCTGAGGGATGGCATTTTAAGTTTTAACCCGGCGCTCTGTTTTTCAACAGGGATTTCGTTATTTAGATTTGTGAGCAATAATCCGATAAGCAGAAATAGTGGCACAAGTAACATTATGAATGGAGATACGCAATTGGTTAACTTTTTCATATTTTTCAATTTTTGATATAACAAATAGATAATTAAATAATCTATTCCTGAAATCTATTATACCAAGGGGCAATTTTTACATACCAACGGTTCTATTTATGCATTATGTAATAAATAGTCTTTATTTGCTTGTTGGAAGATTGGTATCGCCATTTGGTCGAAACTGAAAACGTTAATGTGGCGGAAAAACTATTTTAGATTATGAATAAATCTCTGCGGGTTCTCGCTCATGTTATTGTTTGGATTGCATTGCTACTACTTTTAATGTACCTGGACAGTAATGGTAAGATTGTGTATAAGTCAGTGGTGTTGTTGTTATACTTTGGTATAATCAATATCGCAGTCTTTTATATTAATTACCTGTTCATCCTCCCTACATTTTTGAACCGAAAAAAATATTTATGGTGTGCAGTTATCATACTTTCCTTGGTGCTCATATCTTCTTTTGTAAAGTGTGGCTTAGCTTATTATTTCTATGATATCATAATTAAGCGGGATTCCGGAAAGTATGTTATACCATTCTGGGACTATTTTATGAGTGCTGCTTTTGTAAGTTGTCTTTTTATATTCCTTAGTGCTGTTTTAAAATTTGTTACGGATTGGTTTTTAAATGAAAAAATCAGAAGTAATCTTGAGAATGAGAAGCTGATATCGGAGCTGGCATTTTTAAAATCGCAAATTAATCCCCATTTCCTGTTTAATTCATTAAATAATATCTATTCACTTGCATACCAGAAATCTGAGAAAACGCCCGAAGCTATTTTAAAGCTCTCTGAAATCATGAGGTACATGCTTTATGAAAGTAATGAGGATAAAGTTGCCCTTGCAGATGAAATAAGATATCTTGAAAACTACATCGAACTTCAGAAATTAAGGTTTAAAGATAATACCTACATTAAATTTGAAATTACAGGTGAGGTTCATGCTCAAAAGATTACTCCATTAGTGCTTATTTCATTTGTTGAAAATGCCTTTAAACACGGATTAGTAACTGATAAAGAAATTCCCATAAGCATATTTTTGAGCATAGAACCAGGCAAATTATTCTTCAGTACAATTAATAAGAAGAGCAATCTGAATAAGGATGACACCGGGGGTATAGGTTTACAAAATGTACGCAGGCGGCTGGATTTATTATACAAAAACAAGTATGAACTTCACATTCAGGATAAGAATGATATTTATACTTGCGAATTATATCTAAATTTATAGAATGATACGTTGTCTGGTAGTTGATGATGAGCCACTGGCCTTAGATATTCTGGAAGATTATATCAAAAAAGTTCCATTTTTAACTTTGGTGAAAACAACAACCAGCGCTATTGAGGGTTTGTCTTTGGTTCAAAGTGGGGCCATAGATCTTGTTTTTTTAGACGTTCAGATGCCCGAACTTACAGGAATTCAATTCCTTAAAATAATTAATGGCAAATGTGATGTAATTCTTACCACTGCATATTCGCAGTATGCGCTTGATGGATATGATCTTGATGTGGTGGATTATCTGCTTAAGCCAATTGCTTTCGATCGTTTCTATAAAGCTGCTCAAAAGGTTCTTCAGGCTAAGGGGAATAATCATTCATCTGTGCCCGAATTACAATCAGTTCAGCAAAACAATCATGACTTTATTTTTATAAAAACTGAACATAAGATTCAAAAAATATACCTTGACAATATATTATATATTGAGGGGCTGAAAGATTATATATCTATTTTTACAGCAACTGAAAGAATAATAACCCTTCAGAATATGAAAAAGATGGAGGAATCGCTGCCAGCAAAATCCTTTATTAGGGTTCATAAATCCTATATTATTTCATTAGGGAAAATTGAAAGTATAGAGCGAAGCAGAATACAGATTGGGGATAAAATTATTCCAATAGGTGATACTTACAGAGATTATTTCTTTAAGCAGATTGAAGACAAAAATATTGGATAAGCCTGATTCAATTCATTTAATCTGATTGATAAAGTAAGGGATAATAATACGGCTATAACACATCAGAATAGGCTCTGGATCCAAAATAATTTGATTTTTGAAATCAATACCTGTGTATTATAGGACAGTTCAGCCCTTTCCTCCGGAGTATTTCCGGCAAGAAATCGTTGTCATTCCAGCGAAAGCTAGAACTCCTCCGGCAAGGTTTATTTTATCCGTTGCTGTATTTCATTGGGACGGGCAGCCCTTGGATAGATCCTTCTGTCATTTGAAATAAACCCATTTTACCGTACCTTTTTTGCTTAACGAATTTCGTGATATCTACAAAACTGAAGTAAAAACCCAGAGAAGAACACGGGAAGGCAGGACTGAAGAGAAACAGACCCCAATTCTAAAACAAGAAAAAATCTTCAATCTAAAACAGTGCTGAAAAATTTTTATCGAACTCAGGTTAATTATAAATAGCCTCTTGTATGGATTCTTCTGCATAGCTAATAATTTCTTCCATCGATTTGCCTTCAGGTTCTAGAGGTTCCAGAATTTCCCAACTCATTCTTTCTCCGAAGCTTAATGGGAAAGTACCAAACTGTACCAATTTCCAGGAGTTTCTTATTACAATTGGTACAATAAGTGCATTTGGTGCTTTTTTCAATATTGTAGCCACACCGCCAATGGCAAATGGCTTTAATTTACCATCTTTTGAGCGGGTTCCTTCCGGAAAAATAACCGTAGACCAATTGTTTTTTTTCATTCTTTCTGCCAGTTTAAGAATTTCTGCAACGGCTTGTTTACTGTCTTTTCTATCAATATTGGCACCACCGCCATATTTTAAGTTGAACGAAATGCTTGGGATTCCTTTTGTTAATTCAATTTTGGATATAAATTTAGCATGATGCTTCCTAAGGAACCAAATCAGAGGCGGGATATCGTATAAACTTTGATGATTGGCAATAAAGATAATCGGCCTGTGCGAGGGTAATTGGTAAGTATTTTTAAAGTTCATTGAACTTCCCATGAGGTAATAAGTGCCTACTAAAAAGAAATTTAGTAGGTCGACTGATTTTTTATGTGCTTCTTGTCCACCTAAATTATAACATAACCATTGTATGGGATGGAAAAGACAGATAAAAAATCCAAAAAATAAATAGTGGATCGGTGAAAAAATATAGCCTAAAACTTTATTCATATCATTTTAATGAACGGTTAGGAAACATCAATTATGGCATTTTATCCTGAATAGACAAAATTTTTACTTTTAAAATTGCGGCAACACTCATTGAATCTGTTATTTCGCCATTAAGGACCATTTGGTATGCGGTTTCAAAAGGTAATTTACGAACAATCAAATCTTCGCTTTCTTCCGGACTTGATTCGCCAAAGCTTAGTTGTCTCGCAAGATAAATAATGCCCACTTCATCACTTACAGAATTAGACAAGTGAATTTTTTGAATCTCTATCCATTCATCTGCCTTAATTCCAGTTTCTTCCAGTAATTCCCGTTTTGCACTTAAAAGTGGATCATCATCCAGTAAACCACCGCCTTCAGGAATTTCCCAGCTATATTGCTTCAAAGGATAGCGGTACTGGCCAACGAGCCAAGTATTATTATCTTTATCCATTGGGATGATGCCTATAGCTAAATTTTTAAAATGGACTTCACCATAGATTCCATTCCCTCCACCAGGATTAATTACTTTATGTTCAGTCAGACTGATCCATGGATTTTCATAAATTTTTAAACTTGAAAGAGTTTTCCAGGGGTTTAAATTCTGATTTTTCATCAGTTTGTGATTATTTTATTTTCCGCATTTGCGCATTTGTATAAGCGAAAATTCATGTCGCTGTGGTGGTGGTAAGCACATGCTGGATTCATGGATGCAATATTAAACAAAAAAGCCTTCTCTCTAAGACGAAAGAAGGCTTTAAAATATTAAAATAAAGTGTTAAGCCAGATTGAAAGCTTTTTTAACCTGATCAATATAATCCAGTTTCTCCCAGGTAAACAACTCAACTTCTACAGTTTTGCTTTCTCCATTGTTTCCAGAGAAGGTTTTGGTTACCACTTGGCTTTGACGACCCATATGCCCATAAGCTGCAGTTTCAGAATAGATTGGATTACGAAGCTTTAAACGGGTTTCGATTCCATAAGGAGTCATATCGAATATTGCTGATATCTTTTGTGCAATTTCTCCATCATTCAGACCAACTTTAGCGGTACCATAGGTGTCGACAAATATTCCCATAGGATCTTTTACACCAATTGCATATGATACTTGTACCAGTATTTCATTACAAACGCCTGCTGCAACTAAATTTTTAGCAATATGACGGGTTGCATAAGCTGCTGAACGATCAACCTTTGAAGGGTCTTTACCTGAAAAAGCACCACCACCGTGTGCACCTTTTCCACCATAAGTATCAACAATAATCTTACGACCAGTTAAGCCGGTATCTCCATGAGGCCCGCCAATCACGAATTTCCCAGTTGGATTGATATGATATTTGATTGCATCAGTAAACAGTGCCTGAAGCTCTGGCTTGAGTTGTGCTTTGATTCTAGGAATTAAAATAGATACAATGTCATGCTGAATCTTTTTCTGCATATTCACTTCTGTATCGAAGTCGTCATGCTGAGTAGAAACCACTATGGCATCAATACGAATTGGCCTGTGATCATCGCTATATTCAATAGTTACCTGAGATTTTGCATCAGGGCGCAGATATTTAATTGCTGAATCCTCTCTGCGAAGTGCAGCAAGTTCTGTTAATATCTTATGGGCAAGATCTAATGCCAATGGCATATAATTATCGGTTTCAACAGTAGCATAACCAAACATCATTCCCTGGTCGCCTGCGCCCTGATCTTGTTTTTTAACTCTGTCAACTCCCTGATTAATGTCAGCAGATTGCTCATGAATTGCAGAAATCACACCACATGAATCAGCTTCAAACATATATTCAGATTTGGTGTATCCGATTTTACGAACTACTTCTCTCGCAATTTTTTGGACATCAAGGTAAGTTTGTGATTTAACTTCTCCAGCCAATACCACAAGTCCGGTTGTAACCAAGGTTTCACAGGCAACTTTGGAATCAGGATCCCATGCCAAGAAGTTATCAATCAATGCATCTGAGATCTGATCAGCCACTTTATCAGGATGGCCTTCTGATACTGATTCGGAAGTAAATAAATAAGGCATAATTGTTCAATTAATATTTAAGAAATAAAAAATTTTTGTGTTAAGCAGAAAATTGGAGTGATGTTTTGATCGAAGTAAAAACCTGCAGAATGTTTTAGCACTTTTTTTTACGTGGTTGCAATCAACGCAAATCGATCCACTTTTTTGCATTTCAAAAGTAGGATAAATATTATGTTCTAAAAAATTTAAAAGTATTTTTGGAGCTAAAATCTAAATTTAATTGAAAAGAAAAATTTTATTTGTTATTAATCCAATTTCAGGCGGGAAAGCCAAATATAATTTTCCTGAAAAGATTGATAAATATCTGGATAAGAGCAAATTTGAGTATGAATGTGTCTTTACAGAGTATCACGGTCATGGATCTGTACTGGCAGCCGAGGCAATCAAAAATGGTGCAGATATATTGGTTGCAGTGGGGGGTGACGGCACAATAAACGAGGTAGCAAGCGAAGTTGATGGAACCGATAAGTTGATGGGAATTATTCCATTTGGGTCGGGGAACGGACTGGCCAGATCTTTGGGTATTCCGGTTGGAGATGTACAAGCTATAAGAAGGATAAATAATTTTCATGTTAGTAAAATCGATACCGGCACTTTTAATGGTAAGAAATTCTTCAATATGGCAGGTGTTGGATTTGATGCTCAGATAAGTTCACGCTTTGCAGAGAATATTAAGCGCGGTCTAAGTAACTATATTAAGATAGTTTTCTCAGAGGTTTCTAATTATGATTCTCAATACTATCATTTGACTATAGATGGAAAGGAATATGAATTTAAAGCATTTATGATTAGTATAGCTAATTCATCACAATATGGTAATAATGCCCATATTTCTCCTTTTGCATCATTGGAAGATGGTTTGTTAGATATTTGCATCGTAAAGCCGTTTCCGCTCTATATTTTTCCGGCCTTGGCACTCCGAATGTTTAGGAAGAATTCCCATAAATCAAATTATTTGGAGATTATTCAAGGTCGTAAGATCATTATTACCAGATCACATGAAGCAGCTGTTCATCTGGATGGTGATCCTTTTTCCATGGGAACAATTTTGAATATTGGAGTTAATCCACATTCTTTAAATATCCTTAATTAATATGTCTAAAAAGAACAGAGGCCTACAGGGGGTTGTTTATTCTACAAATCCTGATTTTGGTTATACGTCATTTGAATCTGAACTTTCGGAAACCCCGGAACCTTATCTTCAGGATCTGAGGGTACAGCTAGATAAGAAGCAACGTGCCGGGAAAGCCGTTACGCTCATAACCGGCTTTGTTGGAAAGCAGGTAGATCTCGAGCAGCTAGGTAAAAAGCTGAAGCAAAAATGTGGAGTTGGTGGATCTTCAAAGGAAGGTGAAATTATAATTCAGGGAGATTTTCGTGACAAGGTTCTAGCATTACTTATTGCTGATGGATACAAAGTAAAAAAATCAGGCGGTTGATTTATGTATAAATTAACGTGAGTTTGATGTAAAATCTTGCAGGGGTAAGTTTAGACTGATTTTTATCTCTCCTTTTAGAAAGCAGGGTCTATTTTTCTTTGCCCCGTGTTAAATAAACCTTGCCGAAGGAGGTTCCAGCTTTCGCCGTAATGACAACGATTTCTTGCCGGAAATACGCCGTTGGAAAGGGCTGAACTTAGCTAAAAAACACAGTTATTGGTTTCTAAAATCAAATCTTACGGCTCCAGAGCATCATGAGATCATTTTAAACGGGACCTTTTACCCTACCTTATGTCGAACTCAAGTTAAATCAATCTTTTACTGTTAAATCCCTTTTATTTTTCAGTTATTCCAAGGAGAATT
>Ga0164293_10005348_pt1 | contig 10921 bp, 7 predicted proteins | sample GEODES118metaG_FD_111487 | JGI IMG/M metagenome (GOLD analysis project Ga0164293, IMG submission 111487) | Eutrophic lake water microbial communities from Lake Mendota, Wisconsin, USA - GEODES118 metaG | ecosystem: Environmental > Aquatic > Freshwater > Lake | place: USA: Lake Mendota, Wisconsin...
CGATGTCGACCCCGCCATCACGTTCCGGTCGAACGTCGGAGGGGGCAAATCGACAGTCAGCTACACAGCAAAAACCCAAGGCCTCACGCGACGTGAAAGTTCGGAATTAGTGATGACCATCGCGCCGCAACAGACCTACAGCTCGTCTCTTGCGTCGATGGTAGAGCGCACGCGACCGGTGGTTCTGCCGGCCCACCTTGCGCCGAGTCACCAAAGGCGGCGCGTGCGAGTCGTGGCACCGAGCGGCTATGACTGGGCAGCACTCCCCGAGGGAGGCGAAGTGACGGCCGGCAACTTCGGCAGCGCGCGCCTCTCCGTATCGCGTGACCCAAAGAACGCACGCGTGATCGTCGTCGATCGCAACGTCGTCTTCGACCAGCATTGGATAGCCACAAGCGACTACGCCGCATGGCGACAGTGGCTCACGCGCGTTGACTCCCTCATGCGCAAAGAGATTCGCTTGGTACCCGCACGAGGCCGAAAATGAATGGTTCACTATCGCGCCTAAACGCACGCGCTCAACGACGCACTTTTTTGCATCATGCACTTTTTTGCATCATGGCTGTTGCCCTTGCATCATGCATCGCAAAGCCTTCGTCGGCGCCCACACGAATTGCCCCAAGCCTCAGCAGTCTTATCGCGACGGCCTACGAACACGATGCGCACGGGCGCACGTCGGCCGCCGTGACAGCCTACTCGGCGGCTCTCGTATCGGCGGCAAGCGCACCCGATTCTCCCGCGCACATCGCCACGCTGACGGCTTCACTCGACGCACTTGTATACCGCAACTATCACGCCTTCGCGGAGTTTACCTCCGCGTCAGCACTCTCGGAGCGCATCGCGCCCAACGCAGCCCCCGGCGGTTCCACGGACGTCGAACTTCACCTGCGCGCCGCGTACGCAGACGCTCGCGGCCCGTTTGCGCGTGGGCTCATCGCGGGTGCCCTTGCTACGCTAGCCGAACGGCGCGGCGATTCGATAGATGCAGAACGCATGCGAACCCGCGCTGGTTGCGCGCGCAAAGCCTCCATCTTCGGACCGGTGAGCTGGACGCCCGTCGCCGACGCGCTCGCGCCTTCAGGGCTCGACGAACCGGCAACCGCAATGCCAGCCTATGTCGCGACCGACAATGCGTTTCGTCCGCGTGTCGATATTGCCCAGACCGAGGCCCTGGGCTGCAGCCTGCCGCTCGCGGTGCAGTCGAGTACATCCGGCATGCGCGACGTCGCGTTCGACATCACGGTGAAGCAACCGGGCCCGTATGGACTCCGGTTGCGCTCGAGCCGCGTCGCCAGCGTGCGGGCGGGCGGTTTTGTTGTCTTGAACCGTCCCCATGCACTCGGAAGCTCACCTGTCGACAAATTCGCCGTGATGCACGTCGCAGCCCCTGGAACCCTGCGCGTCGTCGTTCGAACGGGAATGGAGAGCAGCCACGACACCATTGAGCTTGCGGTCTGGAATGAACACGGGGAACCTGCACCCATCGACGCCCCCACACCTGGGCAGCGCGCCACGACTGGCGTGCATAGCGCACACGAAATCACTCCGCCAGCACCTGCGAGCGCGGAGGATCAGCTTGCGACCGCCTTGGCACTCTTGGCGGCGCGCGATGCGGCCACCGCCGAGCAGCTTCTGCACCCGCTCGTGCAGAGCACAACGGCTCCAGCTCCACTGTTACTTACGTATGCCCGCGCCGTCCGGTTAAGCCAGGATTTGCCCACGTCCAAGAGCGCTGAACGCGCGCGAGATGCGGTCGCGCGTGCACGAAAGCAATGGCCAGATGCGTGGGAGACCATCATCGAGTTCGCATCCCTCAAGGCCGCTCAGCAAAGCGGCGCAGAGGCCGGAATTGAAACCCTCAAGCAACTTGATGATGCACCGACAGCATCGCCGCCTGGTGGCGCTGCCGACGGTTCGCACGCGCTGATTGCCGCGTTCGACGCCGCCGTCGCAGGGCGCGAACGCCTACGCGACAGGGCTCGCCAATCGTTCGAGCGTGCAGCGAAGAGTTTGCATGGCACACGTTTTTTGCGTGCAATCGAGCGATCGGTTTTCGCCCGCAACGCCGGGGCCGAACGTTGCGCGTTCGAATGCGCGCAAGACCCTGCCCGCGACAGGGCGAGCGCCGCATGCTTCGAGGCCCTGCGAGCTGCGGGCGAGACGGCCGCAGCCGAGAGCGAGGCTGAGCGCCTTCGCGACTTGCTAGCGAACAAGAAGGTGCATATTGCATCAAAAATTCGACATGCGATCGCATCCGGCAATGTCGCCCGCGCGCGCGAGCTATGGATCGCACTAAACCCAGCCGAGCGCGAGATGTCCGTGGCTGCCGCAGTGCAACTGGCCTCAAGCCCTGATCAACTCCGCGACGTGGCTGCCACTGCTCCCGATGCGCTTACGGCCATCGGACCTCTGGCCGTGATGATGGGCCTCGGCCCGTCAGAGGTAACGCGGGACGACTTCGCTTCGATCGCGAACGGCGCGGACTCGGCCACCGATCGCATGCATCGCGTGGATCGATCGGGCGCTGCGACGGCAGTGCTCGCTCACGAGGAAAGCTACGAAGTTCTTGCCTCCGGGCTTGTGCATTACGTACTGCGCGACGTTCGGCGCGTCATGGGCACCACCGATGTCGACACGAACGCCGAGGCCGCATGGCCACAAGTTCTCGAACGCACTGCGGAGCGCGTCGTGCGACGACGCATCATGAAGCCCGACGGCCGCATTCTTTTGCCCGACCCCACCGCGCAAGGCGAGCAATCGCACGCGGATCTGTCACAACTCGAAGCAGGCGACGCCATCGAAGCTTCGTACGAAGGGTGGGCCCTGCCAGGCGAAACCGGCACGATCAGCATCGATTCGCCGGATCTCCTGCCGGAGCGCACATCGGTGCACGACGCACGCATCGAGCTGCGAGTCCCAGAAAACCTTCCATCGATGCTTTGGACTCATCCGCTTCTCGGACGCCCCTCCGAGCGCGTCGAAAACGGCGCGCGCATTCGCGTGTGGAACCTGTCGAAGGCGCCCGTACGGCGGCTGGAAGCGAGCACGACACGCGTGGCGAACGCGGTCGGAATTAGCTTTTCGACAGCTTCATGGAAGTCGGTGGCTTTAGGTTTGCGCGAGACCCTCGCTTCAATGCAAACCACAAGCATCGAGGTCGCTGACTGGGCGCAAAAACATGCAAAGTGCAACATGGTTTCAACAATGGCAGGCGCAGGCGCAGACACGAATGCGTCGTGCCAGCCGACGCTCGAGACCGTCCGCCGCATCGTTGCAGCCGCAGGAAAAGCCGTAAAGGAGTCCTCATCCGCAGAGCTTTCGGACTTCGTCTTTCGCAGCGGCGGCGGCGGCCAAGTCGCTAGCGCGCGCACGGTCCTGAGCTCGGGGGAAGGCAGCCGTACGATTCTTATCGCCCAAGCTTTGCGCGAATTAGGTATCCACGTGGATATCGCGATTGCCGAAAATGAGCCATTTCCGGATTTCGCCACTTACCCGCCACACGCCGGCCGGTTCACCCATCCCCTGGTGATTGCCCATCTCGGTCCAGCTGGCGGGTCGCCCCAAACCGACGCGGTCTGGATCGACGCGGACGTGGCAGGTCCCCCGCTACCTGCCGGTCACATCTCGCCGGAACTCCGAGGTCGTTCGGTGCTCTACGCCGATGGCCGAATAAGCCCAATCGCAGCCACGCTCACCGATGCCGACACGAACGCCGACGAAATCGACGAACGATGGCAGGTGCAAATCGATGGGAGCGCTCGCGGAACCCTCACGATGCTTTTTCGCGGTGCCGCCGCTCACGATCTCGCGGACCTGTTCTCACGCATTGCCGGTAACGAACGGCAAAGCGCCTTGCGTTCGATCGCTCTCGCATGGGTGCCATTTGCAACCATCGATCGCATTGATTTGTCGTCGGATGAAGACAGCTGGCAAGTGGCCATTCGCGCCGATATCCAGGCGCTCGACTACGCCCAGAGGGAACCCATGCCCCAGCGCGTTGGCCGCGCGAACAGCGATGCCCAACCCGCCTCGTGGAGCCTTCCGGGCGTTGTCCCCCTTCACACGGCCTATCCTCGGGCAACCCTGATGACGCTGAGTGCCGCGTACGCGAATCGAACATCACGCGAAAGCGCTTTAGCGATTAACCGCGCGACGCAGTTTCACCACAGGCGACGCATTGAGCTTCCCGAGGGAACGGTCGTCTCACGTATTCCCGGGCCGTTCGCCTCGAACGGTGCGCTGTTAAACGCGGGTCGAACTATCGCGGTGAACGCGCATATCATCGAAGAACGATTCACTGTCGACCTGCGCACAGGCACTGTAAGCAATAGCGATTACCCATCGTTTATCCAGCAAGCTCGACGTGTTGACGATGCATTTGGGGCGACGCTCCGCGTACAGCCGCCGATACGTTAGCGATGCAGACACGAATTCAAACGACCGACACGTTTGGATGGTGCCCGTGCGCTACCGCCCACGCTGGGCAAGCATCACCCACGGCGTTTGCACAATAACCTTCAAGTCTGTTGCCAAATACAACCAAAAATTCTCGACCGACGCTGCATAGGCGAGATCGAACATCAGCTTGAGACGCAGGTCGTCCGCGAGGGCACCTTCGGCTTCGGCGATCCGAAACGGATTCGTCAATGACGCGCGCAGCGTCTGCACCGGACTGCCTTCCAGGGGGGCACCGGAGTAATCGAGACATACTTGCGCAAGACCGGTGAGCCCTGGCTTTACCCCTCGCGTGCGCTCTTCAAAAAAGGGAATCGCGGTGCTCAGCGACGTCATGAGTTCAGGACGCTCCGGCCTCGGCCCCACCAACGACATGTCGCCAACGAGAACGTTCCAAAATTGAGGCAGCGCATCGAGACGAGTCGCTCTTAGAAACCGGCCCACACGCGTGATGCGCGGGTCATGCTTCGACGCGAGAACGGGGCCCGTTACGCGCTCGGCGTCGGCGTACATCGACCGGAATTTCCGCATTGTGAATTCGTGTGCACGGACCGAATCACTGTCAGTCTCTCTACCGAAAAGCCATCCCAAACGTTTCTGTTTCACAAAGACGGGCCCTGGCGATTCCACAACGATTGCGATCGCAATCGGGACAGCCAATGGAGCACTCAACAGAATTCCTGCAAGAGCCCCTGCGATATCAACCACACGTTTCACCATGCGAACCGAGGGACTCATCACATTCACCTCTCAATCGAAGTTACGAGGATTCCTTAAACAACGAAGGGTCAGACCTACATTTTTTGGCGCTCTCACGCGTCGACGAGAACGGCTCCGAGAACTCGCTCTGGTTCCACGATTTCTTGCAGACGCGCCACGTCCGGTCCACGCGTCTTGCCTGCTCGCACGGCGACAACCACACCTTCACAGGAACGAAGCACGATATCGGAAACGCAGCTATTTCCGACCGCAGAAGTATCAAACACCACTCGCGTGCAACCTACACGCATCGCCTCCGAGATCAGGTGCCGAACAGAGCGCTCGTCGAGAATGCCTTGATGCTGCGCCAACGACATGCGCGGTATCGCGACCCAGACACGATTGGCCACAGAGTGAACCACAAACAACGAATCATCGTGAGCGTGGCACGTTGAATCCCGATGCCGAGGCCCCAGGCCGAACACGCGTACGAGAGCAGGATTTTTGTCGCTGACATCAACAAGAAGTACGCGTTCGCTCTCCAACTCAGCAAAGGCCAATCCTAAGTTCACCGCGCATGACGTCGCACCATCCCCCGAGGCACCGCATGCAACCGCGATCACGTGACTATTTTGCTTCGATGAGATGGTATCCCGCAGCGCGCGATACGCCGCGGCTTGGGGCGACAACGGCGAATGAAGGAGCGTGAGCCTTCGGTCGATAGCTTGTTTACCTTCCCCATTGCACTCTAAAACACTGAAAAATTCTTTCCCGAATGAACGCGGACCGCTTGGAGCTTCCGCATCCAAATCAATACGATCTTTTTGCACATTCGATACCGAGCAAATCCGACCTAGCGATTGCTGAAGCCGAGAATACAACCGAGAGCTATCCATAATATTTTATTAGACACAAATTTATATATCGCCACAACTCAGGCAATAAAATATAGCTCACACATCAAATACGTTCTAGGTCGAACGCGGAACCGATACCAACACCTTCATCCAGGGCGCGACGGCGCCGACATCCGCGCGGGCATAAACTCGGTCATCGAACTTCGCGGCAGCCGCCGTCACGGCCAACGCCAACACAAGACTCGCAACAACAGCCGCTGCGAGCATTGCCGTTCGCGGCTTGCTTGTCGGTCGCGTGGGTCGATACGCGGCATCGAAAATCGCAATTTGGGCATTGCTTTCGCTGCGCGCCGAACTGGCGTAGAGATTGGTGCGAAACTGCGTGTCGTCGAGCTGGTGCTGCCGCTCCCGCGTGTCGGAAACTTCGCGAACAAGGCGCTGCACTTGAACGTCAAGGGCCACCTGGTCAGGGGCCGCAGGCACCGCCGCACTCGTCGAGGACCACGACAAAAAGCTATTGGAGGAAGCGGTCGACAAATCGGTTTTCTTGGATTTTTGTTGAGAAGCGTTTGACGAAAGGCGATCGCCCAGTACCACCGGACGCCCCGTCCCATGGTCAAGCGATGCGACTCGAGCTGCCAGCGCTTGTTCGGTCGCGCGGGTGATGTTCGTTTTCGCGATTTGCTCGAGGTGCGCTGCCTGCGCATTGCGTACGCGCTCAATGGCCACAAGCACATCCGGGTGCTTGTCGGTAAATCGCGTCAGCACCTCAGCCAATTCCTCTTTCGCGTGGGTGAGGGCTATTGGCTCGGCCGGCACGTAGTGCGGGTCTTCCCGCGAATCACTTTCAAGTGCGTGAATATCCGACGCGGCGACTGCCTCCGATTCGAGAGAAGGTTTTTGACTTGCCCTGTCACTGCGCAACTGGGACTGCACGCCACGTGTCGCCGCCTCGGAAAACATGGCCTCTATCGGGAGCATGCGGTCCGGCGTCATCCGCCGCGCCAGGCTGGGATGTTCGCGTATAAACTGAGCGAGTTCGGCCTCTTTCGCCCGGAGCTCTGTTGTATTTCTATCCCGCTCAGAATCGACAAATGCCTTGAGCACCTTGGCGCGCTCAATTCGTGAGGTCGCCGCATAATCGACGAGTACCTCCCCGAGCCGCTGAGACACGCTCTGCGCCAAATCAGGATTAGCCGCCTCGAACGAAATCTCAAACGTGTCACCTTCACGAGCACGAAAACCAATGTGCTTTCGCATTTCCTCAACCGCGCCAACAGCCCCCTCGGTTTCCACGCGGTCTCGATAAAGGTGCAGCGATTCGATGACTGACTCAAGGCGCGCGCGAGAGAACAGGGTCTCACGAAGGCGTGCTCCCATCTTCCGCGACTGCTCCGCCCCGGCACCTTCGGACGCCAATCCTGGGAGATCGGCAGGCCGTATCGTTTCCTGATACACGACGACAACTTCCGACTTGTACGACCTCGGAGCGGTCATTACGGATGCCACAGCCAAACACGCACTCACGAGAAAAGCCACAACGCCATGACGCCAAAAATTGGGAATGCGTTTTATCCACGGAGGAAGTTTTGGCGTTGATAACGCACGAGCGTCACTTTCCGTCGTCGTCATGAGTAGACCTCCGTTGCTTCCGCCAGCACTTCATGTAGCGCCGAGGCGCTGGATTCCCATGTCCCTGGCGCCGAAGAGGCAATCACCCGCGGTTCAAACGAACTGCGTAACACGTGCAACATGGCGCCAGCGAGTGCACTACTGCTCTTTGGTTCAACCATCGCCCCTGTTTTCCCTTCGATCATGAGCTCTGCAATCCCGCCTACGCGAGTCGCAACAACGGGCCTGCCGCAGGCCATGGCCTCACGAACAACGTTAGGCGACCCCTCCGCGTGACTCGGGAGGACGACGAGCGAACTCGCAGCCATCCACACGGGCACAGCTTCGAGCGGCTTCATTCCGATGAAGTGCACGTGTGTGCGAATGTTTCGTGCGGCGATTTCTGCCTGGGCACGTGCACTCCCGTCGCCTAAGAACACAAGATGCGCTTCACGTGTACAGGCCAATAGTGATCGGAAAGCTTCAATAAGCTCAAATACGCCTTTGGATTTCTCAATGCGCCCGCAATACAAAATCATCGCCCGGTGCTGCGACCAGCCGACGAGATCGCGCGCCGCCCTACAATCGCGCAGATGGAAAAGAGACCGGTCGACGCCATTTGGGACCACTCGCAGCCGTCTGTTATCGACACCGAGCTCTCCCGCCTTATCGGCCAGCGAACGACTTACGGCTATTACTCGTGCCGCGTGCGGCAATATCGAGCGAACCTGGTTCTGAACCCCCCGCAAGCTCGCAATCACGTTCAAATCGGAACCGTGAACTTTAACGACCACAGGAATGTTCAACAGGCGCCCGAGGGCAACCGCCGACACCCCTTCAGGATACGCCCACGTGCCTAGCAACACATCCGCACCGCGCGCCCGGTTCGCAACGTGCTTAGCGATCGACAGCACTTCGAGCGCTGCTGCAAAAGGTATCCCAACCTTTGGCACATAAAAGGCTCTTGGATACGTGACGTCTAACCCCGCAATCGTGTCACGCTGGGGCACTCGAGCTAGCCTCGATACGCGGAAACGATCTCCCAGGGATCCGACCATTGGAAACCACGGAATCGTGGCCATAACCCGCACGTCGCATGATCGCGCCAGCGCGGCGAGCTGTTGCCTATTAAACGGACTTGACCACGGTTCAACGGCATCTGGGAAAATGCGTGTAAGCACAAGCACACGCAGGCGATGATTCATTTTTCAATGAATGACCACGATTGCCACCAAATCCATGAAGCAAATAAGCCACATTCCCAAGCGCTTCATCGAGTGATTACCCTTACCAAGGCCAATGCCCTCATCAATACCTGTTATTCTTTGCTTCGCTGCGGTCGCATGTCAAAGCTGCTCCCTTCGGTCGCAATACAACTATCGAGCCGAGCCGGATCCACGGTACAGCGAATACACGATCGGCCCTGACGACGACCTACACATCGCCGTGTGGAAAAATCAGGAGCTCACGTGCACAGTCTCCGTGCGTCCGGACGGTGCGGTCACGCTGCCGTTGATCGGAACCATGCAGGCGGCTGGAAAAACAGCAAGTGCGCTGCAGCGTGAAATCGCTGCTCGCTATAAGCAATACGTTCGCTCGGAGCCCGATGCAATTTCTGTCTCGGTGAGTTCGATTAAAAGCTATCAATTCACGGTGACAGGAAATGTCGAGCGAACAGGGTTATATACTTCACGAACATACCTGAGCGCGCTCGAAGCGCTTGCGATGGCCGGTGGCCCTAACAGGTTCGCAGGCTCCTCATTTTACATCTTACGCGGCAATCCCCCTCGCCGCATCCCGATTGATTTGAATCGCGCGAGCACCCCGAATCACGCGGAGCAAAATGTGACGATCATCCGCGGAGACGTCTTGGTTGTTCCGTAACCGCCGAACAGCTGAACACTCAGGGACGGTTCAACCATCGATTGATGGTTTGAAAGCGCACCCCTCGCATGCGTAGGGCATAGACACATTGGGGCAAGGCCTCCAAGGTCCATGGCTGTCCCTCATGCATGAGCACGATATCGCCCGGTGCGGCTGCACTCACACGATCAACAACATCGACGACACGCGTGGTTCGGCAATCATCCGAATCGAGACTCCAAAGCACCGTTGTGTAGCCAGCGCGAATCGACTGAAACATACTGCCCATTGAGATCATCCCGCGCGGCGGGCGCAGGAGCAGTCGGCCATACGAACTTGGCGGCAACATGTCGCGCAGTTGCGTAAACTCCGATTGCAATTGTCGCCCGTTGAGGTGCGGAAACGGGCGATGCGTGTAACCGTGCGCCGCAACCTCATGCCCCCGCGCGACGATTTCGCGCGCGGCGTGCGGGTGGCGCTCACACGCCTGGCCGACAAGGAAGAATGTCGCGCGCACATCAAGCCAATCGAGCATGTCGAGATAATCCATCGTTAGCTCGTCTGGACCGTCATCAAACGTGAGCGCCACTGCCTGACTTTGACGATCGCCGCGGCTGAGCACCCACGGCGACAATGCTGCATCAATCAAGTCCACCATCAATCCCGATGCACTGCGCATCGACCTAATCTTTTGCCGCATCTCGCCCAAGTAAATACGTAAACGACGTTTGTCATACGCATTTTAATGTTTACTTAATTAAAAAGGCATCATGCAGGCACCTTCGTTTAAGCTGAGAGTTGCACGAGTGCTCGGAAAGACAGGTATCGCGCGCAGCATTCTTGCGACAAAAAAGCATTTCCAAGTGCCCACCGGGCTCACAGTGCTTAGCTATCATCGCGTCGCATGGCCAGACCCTGCCGAGGACACTGACCGTGATGTCATTGACGTTTCGCCACACGCGTTTAATGAGCATCTCGACGTCCTCGCGTCATCGTGTCACGTGGTCACGTTAGACGACGTCTTCGCTTATTCTCGGGGCCGAAGACTACCAAGTAACGCTGTACTTCTTACGTTTGATGACGGTTATCGAGACAACCACGACGTCGTACTCCCGTTGTTGCAGAAACACAACTTGACCGCAACGTTTTTCATTGCAACCGACTTCATTGAGAATCGCCGATTATTCTGGTGGGACTACGTGGCGCTTCTCATCAATTCATCATGCAAAAGCACTTTAACAATTACATACCCTTACCCGATGCGACTTTCATTGCATCCACTCAAGCAGCACAGGGGCCGAGCCGTGCGCCGCGTGCTTCGCATCATCAAAGACCACCGAGGATTACACCTTGATCGTTTCATTGAACACCTAAGCAACATCACGGGGGTCGAGTTATCGCAAAGCGAGCATCGCAGACGCGCCAACGACCTCGTC
>Ga0164293_10005351_pt1 | contig 10918 bp, 7 predicted proteins | sample GEODES118metaG_FD_111487 | JGI IMG/M metagenome (GOLD analysis project Ga0164293, IMG submission 111487) | Eutrophic lake water microbial communities from Lake Mendota, Wisconsin, USA - GEODES118 metaG | ecosystem: Environmental > Aquatic > Freshwater > Lake | place: USA: Lake Mendota, Wisconsin...
GTCCACTGAACCCGTTAAGTGGCAAGGCGTTAACCTCAGGAGAATTTTCTTCTAAGTTCCCCACGTTGAAACAAGTGGAAACCAAGGATCAAGTTTTCTTATCTGGATTTTTAGACGATGGTTCTCATCTCATCAATCAACAAAAAGAACTCTTGGTCGAACGTCCTCATGGTCATATTTTGCTCAGTGGTGATGTGTTGCATGCCAGTGAAGATGTCTTTGCAACCACTGCATACATGTGTGGTGTTTTTGGATCACATACAGTGTACGGCAATACCAATTTTCATAAGTTAACAGGAGATTTACGTCATCCACTGAATGCTCATACGATTTCAGGAACACGTATCTATTTAGAGCAACAAGGTGTTTATCAGCTCCTTGGGATGCCTTCTTACCTTGTCATGGGGTTGGATAAACTCACGTGGACCTATATTTTTCCCCAAGACATCATCACCATCACCCTCGCAGTGAATGGAAAAGATCCTTTATCAAAACTCACCTTTGCATCGAAAGAAAATCGATCGTATCGGGTGATGGTCTCTCAACAATATTTATTAGATACCAATGAATACAATCAACCGATCACCTACACCTTCGATGGTCGAATCCTTGAACTTGATGGAAGAAGTAACGGCATGATTGCTGGTCATTATCCGGGATTACGGTATCGATGCAGTGCCGATCAACCCTTCCAATTAACCTTTGCTCATGACCTAATTCCCAATACCAAAGAAGATGGTGGGATGGTGTTCTTTGCCTTTGGATTAACAAGTCATTTTACGGTTTATACCGAAGCAACCTTGAATGGGTTATTCCCCACCAAACCAGACCATGTGAAGTTTGAACATGAATACGAAAAACTCATCCATGCCTTGGTGCCACTAACGTTGAAACATCCAACGAAACAAGAAGACATGGATGCCTTTAATTATTTGGTTCCTTGGTATGTTCATGATGCATTGGTTCATTACGCTTCCCCTCATGGGTTAGAACAATACAATGGCGCTGCTTGGGGGACAAGAGATGTCCTTCAAGGACCTTTTGAATTATTTTTGACCGCTCAACGCTTTGATATTAACAAAGAGATTTTACTCAAAGTCTTTTCTCGGCAATTTTTAGACACCAAGGATTTTCCTCAATGGTTTATGTTTGACAATTACCGCCATATCCAAGCTCATGAATCTCATGGCGATGTTTTGGTTTGGCCTATAAATGCTTTAGCGACTTATTTAGAAGCGACAGGCGATCTTTCCATTTTAAAAATCGAACTATCCTACATGGATAAACATCAAGGCAAATTCACCAAAGAGAAAAAGCCTATGTATGACCATGTCTGGGATATCATCGAAACCTTACAAAAGAGTGCCATCCAAGGAACATCCTTACCAGCCTATGGAGGTGGTGATTGGGATGATACCCTCCAACCTGCTAACCAAACCTTAACCAAACAAATGGTTTCTGCTTGGACGGTAGCCTTGCTCTATCAAACCTTGACAACGTTATCGCCATTCACGATGTTCCCAGATCAACGTCAGAAAGCTTTAAAGACTTATCAGGATGCAATTGAAAAAGACTTTAATCGCTACTTAATTGTCGACGGCATCCCTGCTGGATTTGTTATCTTTTATCCTGATCGCCAAGAAGTGTTACTGCATCCAAAAGACAAGACCACTGGTTTACACTATCGTTTATTGCCTTTCAATCGAGGATTGATTAGTCAAATCTTTGATCCCAATCAAATCAAGGCTTACCAAGCGATCATTCAACAACATTTGCGTCATCCTGATGGCGTAAGGTTAATGAACACAGCGGTGAAATATCAAGGTGGAAAGAAAACGTATTTCCAACGGGCAGAAACTGCAGCAAACTTTGGGCGAGAAATCGGGATTCAATATGTTCATGCCCACATTCGGTATATCGAAGCGATGTGTATGATTGGAAATTCACAAGAAGCATGGTGGGGACTCAATGTCATTAACCCCATTGGCATTCAACGATTTGTCCCAAATGCTGAATTAAGACAACGCAATGTCTATTTTTCAAGTTCTGATGCAGCGTTTTTAGATCGCTATGAAGCAAAGAAAGACTTTGAAAAAGTACGGCAAGGAAAGATTAAAGTCAAAGCTGGTTGGCGTCTATATTCTTCCGGTCCAGGGATTTATTTACAAACGTTAATCCAACAATTTTTAGGGATTCGAGTTAAACACAACCAATTGGTGATTGATCCACAAATTCCTTCGTCACTATCTGGGTTATCGGTCGAGTTTCATTTTCAAGGTCGACCTTTATCCATGATGTATCAAGACAAATTAGTGGCTACGAAACCAGGGAATCGTTATCGGTTAGCCTTAGCGTCTGAGATTAAAATGACAACAGCTCACGTCAATGTTATATTAAAGTAATGAAGGTTTCCTCGTCGCATCGCCTGACTTATATTGGGTTATTAACGATTACGGTCTTATCGAGTTGTGATGGAATCTTTCCCGATACGTCAAATTCGTTGAGTACCGATGATCTAGCTCAGTATCAAACAGAATTAACACCCAATATCCCTTATTTAAGCCAAAATTACCCATTACCCGTACTTCAGACCAATGCCAATGTAGTTCAACTGACTTGGTCCACTGAATCTTACCAAATTCAAGATGGCGTTTTTCAATATGTCTCGCCTCTAGAAAATGAAGACATTGAACTCAGGGCCTTATTAACAAGCAATGATCAATCCGCAACCTTAACCTTCCCTATCACTGTAAAATCTCAGTTACAAGTTCCGTTGTCATCCATGCGACCGACGATTCGCATTCAACTTCCTCAAGGTAAACAAGAAGAAGACTTATTTTATGAAGAATATACTCGCGGATCTGCGACGATTCAGCATGATTCACATGGTATCTATCAAACCACATCCATCTCATCACCTTTAGGGATTCGCACACGCGGGCATTCAACTCGGTTTATGCCGAAGCGTCCTTATCGCATTCGTTTTGATGAGAACACGTCCTTATTTGGGATGAAGTCAGCAAAAAATTATATTTTGCTAGCCAATTATCTTGATCGATCCATGGTCCGTAATAGTTTAATGGTGTACATGAGTAAGTTACTAGATACATCGATGTATACCCTGGATTATCGGTTTGTCGATTTGTATCTTAATCAAAGTTATCGTGGCCAATATTTACTGATTGAACGAGTTGAGTTCCAAAACAATCGTTTGGATATTGAACCTAATTTAACCCTGGATGATGCTGGATTTATGATTGAGCTTGATTTCCAAGTGTATGTGCAAAATCAAGGTAATGAAAATCTTGAATGGTTTAGATTAAACGACAAACCTTACGTCATCAAAGAACCCAATCCCATCTCAACTGTCGGGTATCAATTTCGTCACACCCGATACATGAGTGACTATTTTCAAGCGATGAGACAATCCCTGATTGAAAAAAGAAATTATGAAACCTACATTGATGTCGACAACTGGATTGATTATTTCTTAATGCAAGAAATTGCTAAAAATGTCGATGTTGGTTGGGGATCGGTGTATATGGTAAAAGAAACGGGTGGAAAACTCAAACACATGCCCCTATGGGATTTTGATTTAGCGTTTGGCAATGCTGATTACATCGATTATGGACCCGTCGGCCATTGGGGTTGGGCCAATGATGAAAAAAATGAACTCTTTACGTTGATGATGAAAATTCCTGCCATTCGTTCACAATTCAAAGCAAAACTCATCGCGTATGAAACCTCGATGCTTCCTGTCATCATTGACTATTTAAATCAGAATGAATCTCGCTTAACCACACTCTCGCAAAGTAATTTTGTGGAATGGCCAATGGATGCATGTGAAGGGTGGTGCCCTATTCCTGAACCATTAAGAGACTTCACCACGATCAATCAACAATTTACCTATTTAAGGAATTTCTTAACCCAACGTTTTAGTTGGATGAAATCTAATATCTAAACCTTTATCATTCTTTTCATCATTATGTTATAGTCTTACTTGTGTTTATGATTCCTGGCAGTTTGCTTGGTGGATCATCACCAAGGAGCAACCATGTCATTTACGAAATTAGGTTTAAACGATTCTTTATTAAAGGCCGTTGAAAAAGAAGGCTATACCGTTCCTACTCCCATTCAAGAACAAGCCATTCCATTGTTATTAGCTGGTAAAGATGTCTTAGGGACTGCACAAACTGGCACGGGGAAAACCGCTGCTTTTGCTTTACCAATGATTCAAATGTTAATGACCTTACCAAGACCTGAAAAAAGAGTGGTCAGAGCATTAATCGTGGTTCCAACTAGAGAATTAGCAGTGCAAATTCAAGAGTCCTTCATGACCCTTTCACGATTTAGTAATTTAAGAATCGGGATGTTTTTTGGCGGTGTCAGTAAATTTGGTCAAATTAATTTATTACGTCAAGGGGTTGATATTGCCGTTGCCACCCCAGGACGTTTACTCGATCTCATGCGTGATCGAGCTTTCCATCCTAATTTTATTAAAATGGTGGTCTTAGATGAAGCTGATCAAATGTTAGACATGGGTTTTTTACCGGATGTCAAAACCATTCTCCAATCGATTCCAAAACCAAGACAATCAGCTTTATTTTCTGCAACGATGCCTGAACAAATTGCGAGTTTAGCTTCCTCATTTTTACTTGATCCTGTCAGAATCGCGATTACCCCAGTCAGTCAACCTTTAAATAAAATCGTTCACCAAACCATCAAAATTGAAAAGAATCAAAAGCTTTCCTTACTCATTCATTTACTTAAAAATCCCGAACTTAAATCGGTTTTAATCTTCATGAGAACCAAACGGGGTGCGAAAAGAACTGCTCTCAATTTAACGCATCAAGGTCATACCGTCGTTGAACTCCATGGTAATCAGTCCCAAGCCCAACGTCAGTTCGCCATGAAGAAGTTTAAAGAAAAGCATGTTCGCATTCTAGTGGCAACGGATTTAGCAAGTCGTGGGATTGATATTCATCAATTAAGTCACGTCATTAATTTTGATATGCCAGAAACTGCTGAAGCATTCTTACACCGTACCGGTCGTACAGGGCGCGCAGGATTTTCAGGCGATGTCTTCAACTTTGTTTCCCGAGAAGAATCTAGTTTACTCCACATGATTAATCGCCATACGGGGTTGTCGTTAACCCCATCGATTATGAAAGATTTTGTCTTTGATTCCTCTCTTGTCGTCCACGGCGGTGGCGATGACGAAGGTGATCGACCAAGGTATCCATCTCGTGAACGATCTGGTCAACGTTCCTACGGGGGATCGTCTCGCTCTAGTAGTGGTCGTGGCTATGGATCTAGTCAAACCCCACGGTCATTTGGCAATCCTCCAAGCACGGAATCTGGTGAACCTAAACCATATACACCTAAACCTTATCAAGGTGATCGAGCCCCACGTCGTTATGATAGTCGTTCCTCATTCTCAGGTCCTCGAAGTAGTAGTTATCAAGGGCGAAATCCTCGTCCAGAAGGACAATCTTCAGGATATCAAGGTCGTACCCCACGTGAACCAGGACAATCTTCGGGTTACCAAGGTCGTACACCTAGAGAACCAGGACAATCTTCGGGTTACCAAGGTCGTACACCAAGAGAACCAGGACAATCTTCGGGTTACCAAGGTCGTACACCAAGAGAACCAGGACAATCTTCTGGTTACGAAGGAAAAAGACCTAGCTACCAAAGCCGAAACAATACCTTTAAAAAGCGTAATCCTTAAATTTATTTTTTAGAAAACATTTCTGCGACTTGAATACGATTGAGGGCTCTCGTGAGTGCTGCTTTTGCCCTGGCATGATCAATCTTTTGATTCTTCTCATTCAAGCGATCTTCCGCGCGTTTCAAAGCTTCTTTGGCCCGGGTCACATCAATTTCTTCCGCTTGTTCGATGGCATCAACCAGTAAAATGGTTTGATTCTTCTGAACCGATAAGACCCCGCCACTGACCGCATAATAAATTGTTTTTTTATTGGTTTGAATATGCATGGGCCCCGTTTTCATGATCGTTAATAAAGGGGTGTGGTTAGCAAGAATTCCTAATTGACCGGCGGTGGTGACCACACTTAAAAGTTCGACGGCATCGTCGAAGACTTTTCTTCTAGGGGTGATGATCAATAAGGGGAAGGTCATGTTACTTTAAGGTTTCCGCTTTCTTCACTGCATCTTCAAAGGTCCCTACATATAAGAAAGCCCCTTCGGGAAGCTTGTCGCCTTTGCCATCGAGGATGGTTTGCACACTACGAACCGTGTCTTTGATTTTGACAAATTTACCAGGAATATTATTGAAAGGTTCTGCGACAAATAAAGGTTGGGATAAATAGTTACGAATTCTTCTGGCTCTACCGACAATCAATTTATCTTCTTCCGATAATTCATCAACACCGAGAATGGCAATGATGTCTTGTAAATCTTTATAACGTTGTAGGACTTTTTGGGCCCCAACCGCTGCTTGATAATGTTCTTTACCAACAATGTTTGGGTCTAATGCTAACGACGTTGACCCTAAAGGATCAATGGCAGGATAAATGCCTAAGGCTGCAGTTTGGGTATCAAGAACTGTTTTTGCATCCAAGTGAGCAAAGGTTGCTGCTGGCGCTGGATCGGTTAAGTCATTGGCAGGGACATAGACCGCTTGCACCGAGGTAATCGATCCATCTTTGGTTGAGGTGATTCGTTCTTGTAACTGACCCATTTCCGTGGCTAAGGTTGGCTGATATCCAACCGCAGAAGGCATACGGCCTAACAACGCAGACACTTCACTTCCTGCTTGAGAGAAACGGAAAATGTTATCGATGAATAATAAGACATCTTGCTTCTTCACATCGCGGAAATATTCGGCGAGGGTTAAACCGGTTAACGCCACGCGCATCCGGGCACCTGGTGGTTCGTTCATTTGACCGAAGACCAATGCAGTTTGTGGAAGGACGTTTGAGTCTTTCATTTCTCGATATAAATCATTACCTTCACGGGATCGTTCACCAACCCCAGCAAAGACGGATAATCCTTTTTGTTCAAAAGCAATGTTATGAATGAGTTCTTGAATTAAGACGGTCTTGCCGACCCCTGCGGAACCGAATAAACCAATTTTTCCACCTTTCAAATAAGGACAAATTAAATCAATGATTTTAATGCCAGTTTCTAAAATATCACGACTGGTTTTTTGATCAGAAAAGGTAGGAGGATTTCGGTGAATAGGCATTTTTGGTGAGCTAGCAAAATCATCACCTAGACCATCAATTGGCCGGCCCAACACATCAAACATTCTTCCTAAAGTTTTTTCTCCTACTGGAATCGTAATCGGGGCTCCCGTGTTAACGACTTGCATCCCACGAACCAACCCTTCGGTAGGACCCATGGCCACGGCCCGAACCATATCATCGCCAATATGTTGGGCGACTTCAACCACCAAAGGCGCTTGATGTTCAAGGGCAATGGATAAGGCTGTTAACAAGACGGGTAATGATTGGTTAGGAAAGCGAATATCAACAATCGGTCCAATGACTTGGACGATGTTGCCGGTTGGTAATCCAACTTTCTTTTGTGTTTCTTTGTTTGCCATACCTTTACCTCCTAGGTAGAAGAACCGCCGATAATTTCGGCAATTTCTTGAGTGATGTTTGCTTGACGCTGTTTATTGAATTCAAGTTGAAGTTGATCAACCAATTCATCAGCGTTATCAGAAGCTTTTTCCATTGCATTTCGCCGCGAGGATTGTTCAGAGACTTGGCTTTCAATCAGACTTGCATAAAGGGTATTCTTTAAATAAAACGGAACTAATTTTTCAAAGACCGATAAGGGATCCGGTTCAATTAAAGGAGGTTTTAACACCTGAGTAGAAGAGGAGAAGGCATCGATGGATAAGGGTAATAAGGTTAAGGATTGCGGTTGAAAGATTAAACTATTGATGAACCTGGTGTAAACGACGATGACTTTAGAAACCTCCCGGTTTTTAAAAGAATTAACCACAGCATCAATGAGTGGAGACAAGGTTGCTTCACTTAATGAACCAGCTTGAACATAGGTGGCATCAAACGTTCGGTTTATCGACTTTAAAAACCTGCCAGCTTTTTCTCCGATCGAATAAATGAGATCTTGTGGGTTGACTTGTTTTAGAAAGTGTGACAAGACACTGTAATTATAGGAACCACACAATCCCAAATTCGAGGTGATCAATATAAACATGGTTGGCTTATTCTTATCCGTTTTAAAAAAAACCGAATCCTTTAAGTCTTCGTGTGCCAAATTAGTATGAACAATCTCCATTAATTTTTCAGCATAAAGACGTGATTCGAGCATGGATTGTTTCCACGTTTTTAATTTCGTGGTTGCAATCATTTGCATGGCCTTGGTAACTTTTTTTGTTGCCTTGATCGAACCAATGCGACGTCTTAAGACGGGTAAGCCTTTTGCCATACGATCCCTTAAATTCTCTTTTCAAAGAAGGCTGCGGTGATTTTCTTCAAGGATTCTAGGGTCTTATCTTGGAATTTTTTCTTCACTTTGATGTCTTCAATGATTTCTGGATGTTTAGTTTCAATCAGTGAGATATAGGTTTTTAATAAGACTTTAATCTCAGATAATGGCGCGGTTTCTAAGAATCGGTTTTGAACCGCGTAAAGGGAAAGAATTTGATGTTCAACTGGCAACGGTTCATATTGATTTTGTTTTAATAGTTGCATCAAGACGCCACCATGAACAAGAACTTTTTTGGTTGAGGCATCAATGTCACTACCGAACTGTGCAAACGATTGAAGCTCACGGTAATTGGCTAATTCAATCTTTAAGGAACGAACCACTTGCTTCATCGCCCCAATTTGAGCGGCTCCACCAACCCGTGACACAGATTGACCAGAATCGATTGCTGGACGTTGCCCACCATTGAATAAATCCGATTGTAAAAAGATTTGCCCATCGGTGATCGAGATGACGTTGGTTGGGATATACGCAGAGTTATCACCTGCTTGGGTTTCAATGATTGGTAAAGCGGTTAACGAACCTCCGCCATGGGCTTGGTCAAGTTTGCAAGCCCGTTCAAGTAACCGGGAGTGTAAATAGAAGATATCCCCAGGAAAAGCTTCTCGACCTGGTGGTCTTCTTAATAATAAGGATAAGGTTCGATAGGCAACCGCATGTTTACTTAAATCATCATAAACGATTAAAACATCTTTGCCGTTATCCAACCATTCTTCGCCAATCGCTGTCCCCGCGTAGGGAGCAAGCCATTGTAAGGTGGCAATTTCTGAGGCGGAAGAAGACACGACGGTGGTGTATTTCATTGCGCCTTCGCTCTTCAGTCGATCAACGATGTTGGCAACCGTCGAGTTCTTTTGGCCAATCGCGACGTAAATACAACGGACGTTTTGATCTTTTTGATTTAAAATCGTGTCAATGGCAATCGCCGTTTTTCCGGTTTGGCGGTCACCAATGATTAATTCACGTTGACCTCGCCCAATCGGAATCATCGCATCAATACCCATAATCCCAGTTTGTAACGGGGTGTTCACGGGTTGACGGGTCATGACCCCAGGGGCAATACGTTCTACCGGTCGTTGCTTGGTGGTTTTTAGAGGACCTAAGTTATCAATCGGTTGACCAAGGGCATTGACCACCCGACCTAATAGGGCATCACCGACAGGCACTTCGATGGTCCGTTTGGTGCGTTTCACAATATCGCCTTCCTTGATCGATTGCGTCGTGGACAACAAGACAATCCCCACGTGGTCTTCTTCAAGGTTAAGAATCAAGCCATAAACATCATTTGGAAAAAGGACAAGCTCATTCATCATCGCTTTATCTAAACCATAAACCAAGGCAATACCGTCACCGATGGAAATGACTTTTCCCGTGTCAGCTTCACCATAAGGTTGATCAAAATTTTTAATTTGTTCTTTGATTAAATTAGAAATTTCTTCAGGTTTTATTTTCATACATTATCCTCTTTTCAATAAACGTTGTTTTAACGTTGATAACTGATGGAGTAAGGAGGCATCAAAGATCTTTCCTTGAATATCAATTCGGAACCCACCAATCAGACGTTCATCCAATTGATTGGTTAAGGTAATCGGATGACCAAGATGGGTTGCCAGAACCTCGGTAAGTTGGTTGATCTGATCTTTGGTTAAAGCAGACACTGAATAAATCAAGCCAACTTGTTGTTCCAACTGAACCCGTAAAGTTCCAATCGTTTCCAATAATATTTTTTCTAAATACCGAGTTCGATGATTTTGAATTAAGACTTTTAAAAAAGAGCCAACTTGAAGCCATGTTGATGGGCTAAACAAATCATCCACCAATTTGAATTTCATCGGCCTTTCATAAAATTCATTGGTAAGAAAATGTAACAAGGTTGGATCAGTCTGAATTAACTGCAGGAGTTGTTGGCAAGCGTCTAAATACGCCTGCATGGTCTTGCTTTCGTTGGCAATCTTAGTTAACGCTAAGGCGTAACGAGAAGCAACTGGTTCCATTAATTTCTTAATCCTTTAATAAAGTTTTCAATGACTTTATCGTTATCTTGTTTGGTTAACTCTCTTTGTAATACTTGCTTGGAAGCATCCAAGGCAACATTGACCATTTCTTTTTCAATCTCGAAAAGAGCTTGAGCTTTCGCTTGGATGATTTCATCACTTGCTTTTTGCTTAAGTCTTGTCGCTTGAGCTTGGGCATCTTCCAATAACTTCCCTTTGGTTGATTCAATTTCTTCAAGTGCCTCATCGCGAAGAGTTTTAAGAGATTGTTGAACTTTCTTTGTTTCTGCTTCTAAGGAGATTTTTAAAGCTTTTGCTTGAGCTTCTCGAGCAATCGCTTCATCAATCGATTGCTTTACAAATGTCGCGCGAGTGTCAAGGATAGCCTTGATAGGTTTGTAAAGAAATTTTTGAACAATGATTAACAAGATAAAAGTTGA
>Ga0164293_10005352_pt1 | contig 10918 bp, 9 predicted proteins | sample GEODES118metaG_FD_111487 | JGI IMG/M metagenome (GOLD analysis project Ga0164293, IMG submission 111487) | Eutrophic lake water microbial communities from Lake Mendota, Wisconsin, USA - GEODES118 metaG | ecosystem: Environmental > Aquatic > Freshwater > Lake | place: USA: Lake Mendota, Wisconsin...
CCATCCCCTTGGAAAGGTGCGGAATGCAGGCGGAAAGTGAGGGTAAATCGGGAAGGCACACGACGGTGGCTGCGATTTCTCTGAAAAATCCGGTTTGCATCTCCCACGCCTCCCGCTACAACCACGGGCTCGCCGGTTGCGGTCGGCCCATTCGAGGGGCTGTCATCGTCGCCAGCGGAACATCCGATTTTATGTCGCAGCACAACAGCCTACGCGCCTCCGGGTCCACCGGGGCCAAACGTAATGTCCTCAAGCGCTTTGAGCGCGTCGCCGTTCTCAAGGACCGTTCCCAGTGGAAGCCGGGCGATCGCGTGACCGGTCTGCGCAAGACTCGTCCTCCCGAGTGATCGGTCGGCCTGCCCGGCCGCAAATCCCCTGCATTTCCGATGCAGGCTCCGATTTGCCGCCGATTGGCTGAGCCGATGTCCAAGATCACGGACTTCAACTCCAATGACGCCGATGGTGGGTGATTCAGGAAACCCGCAATCGGCGTCGCTATTTTTTACCAGCCCATGCCCACTGTCCGACTCCAAAAGTTCCTCGCCGATGCCGGTGTCGCCTCGCGGCGCGCCTCCGAAAAGTTGATTGTCCGCGGGGTGGTGACGGTCAACGGACGTGTTGTCACCGAGTTGGGGTCCAAGGTGGACCCGCTCCACGATGCCGTCTCGGTGGAGGGGGCGCTGGTGCGGACCCGCAAGAAGCTCTACATCGCACTGAACAAGCCGCCGGGCTTCATTTGTACCCGGATTGATCCGGAAACCCGCCGTGTCGTCTCCCAGCTTCTGCCGGCCGAGTGGTCCAACTTGTTCACCGTGGGGCGCTTGGATCGGGACAGCCAAGGGCTCATCTTCCTGACCAACGACGGTGATTTCTCCCTGAAACTCACCCACCCGCGATATGGGGTTCACAAGAAGTATGTCGCGGTTGTCGAGGGGCGACTGGAATCCTCGCAGTTGGCCCGCTTCACTCAGGGGGTCCAGCATGAGGGCGAGACCCTGAAGGCCGAACGCGTTCGGTTGGTCGACGCCAACAACTCCCACAGCGTCGTGGAACTGGAGTTGGCCCAAGGCAAGAATCGCGAGATCCGACGCCTCTTCGAGGTCTTGGGCCATACGGTCGCCGAACTGCGGCGGACCCAGATCGGGCCGATCAAATTAGGAGAATTGCCTCTGGGCAAGTGGCGCGCATTGACGCCGATTGAAATCCGGTCATTGCTTTCGAACGCATGAATTGTTCGTCCGTTTCGGCTCTTTTGTCCCTCGATCTTCGTCCCCGATCCCTTCTCCTCGCGGCATTGACCTGCGCGACGATCCCTGCGTTGGCGGACACCGTTGTGATCCGGGGCGACCGGGTCAATGTCCGCTCTCAGCCCTCCCTCGAGGGTGAGGTGCTGGCCTGGATGAAACGCGGGGAAACCGTGGAAACCCAAGCGAGCAGTAAAGACGGTTTCATCCGCATCGCCTTGCCTCCCAAGGTTGCCGTCTGGGTCTATGCCCCCCTGGTGGATCGGGTTTCGCATCAAGTCAAAGCCCCCGAGGCCCGGTTGCGGGTGGGTCCTGGTCGCAATTACGGCGAGCTGGGGTTGATCAAGAAAGGGGCGACGCTGATCGAGATTCGTGAATCGGATGGCTGGCTCCAGGTAGAACCGCCGGCCGGCCTGTCGGCCTACGTGGGCGCCCAGTTCATCGAAACCTCCGTGGCTCCGGCGGCCAAGCTCGCGGCGGTCCAGACCGGCGGCATTCTTCCGGCGGACGGCGATCCGGTTTCGCGCGCGGTTCCCAACCCGACTCTTTCCAAATCTCCCGCGATCGCCGGGGCTCCTGCGACTCCTGTTCCGACAGTGGCCACCCCGCCGCCAGTTCCTGCCACCCCGCCGCCGTCGGCTCCGGTGATCCCCGTCGATCCGGTCGCGTTCAACCCCGGGGCATCGAGGGTCAATTCCGGTGATCCGGCGGGTGATGTGGCTCAATCATCGATCCAATATTCTTCCGAGAAGGTTCGCATCGTGACCCGGGTGGGCAAGGTGGCTCGGAGCCTCGAGCCCCAATCGCCTTCCCATTACCAATTGCGCAGTCCGCAGCGGGGTGAGGGCATGCTGGGCTTCTTGGTGGGTCAGGATCCCCAGACACCCATCGCGAAGTTCCGTGGCAAGACGGTCCAAGTGGTCGCGGAGGAGTATGTGAATCCGAGCAATCGCACCCAGGTCCTCCTGCGCGTGCAATCCATCGAAGAGGCACCGCTCCGTTGACGGGGCCAAGCGCGGCTCAGCACGGCCTGGGCAGCGGCCTGATAACGGTCCAACAAATCCCATGAATAATCTCATCGACGGTCGGGCCATTGCTGCCGACATCCACCAAGAGACACTCGTTCGGGTCTCGGCTCTGAAGCATCGGGGCGTCCAGCCCGGCTTGGCCTTTGTTCGGGTCGGAGAAGACCCGGCCTCGCAAGTGTATGTGGGCATGAAGGAAAAGAAGGCTCGGGAGTTGGGGGTTCTCTCTCTCACTACGGTGCTTCCCGAGACGACGACCCAGGCTGAATTGTTGTTGCTCATCGCCCGCCTGAATGCCGATCCGCACTGCCACGGCATCCTGGTCCAGGCTCCGCTCCCCCGGCATATCGATGCGGCCGTGATCTACTCGGCGGTCCTGCCCGAGAAAGACGTGGACGGCTTCCACCCCGTCAACGTGGGGCGACTCATGCTCGGTGACGCCGGAGGGTTCCTTCCCTGCACGCCGGCCGGTGTTCACGAATTGCTGGTGCGCAGTCGCGTGCCGCTCAACGGAGCAGAGGTAGTCGTGTTGGGGCGCGGCAACATCGTGGGCAAGCCCATGGCTGCCATCCTGATCCAAAAGTCGCCCCGGGCCAATTGCACGGTGACGCTGTGTCATAGCGCCTCGCGCGACATCGGTGCCCACTGTCGCCGGGCCGATGTGATCATCGCCGCCATGGGGGTTCCTGAGTTTCTTCGGGCCGATATGGTTCGCGAAGGTGCTGTGGTCATCGACGTGGGGGTCAATCGCCTCAGCGACTCCTCCAGCAAGACCGGAACACGCCTCGTTGGCGACGTGGCTTTTGCAGAAGTGCAACCCAAGTGCCTTTGGATCACGCCGAACCCTGGAGGGGTGGGCCCGATGACCATCGCCATGCTGTTGTCCAACACCGCCACAGCGGCTGAAAGGCAGTCCGGAAAATTTCCAAAAAATCCGTTGACGCTCGCTTGAGGCCCTGACAGAACTTCCCCACACACGGAACAAATCAAACCACAATGAACACCAAATCGCTCCTCTTGGCCGCCGTCGTCGCGGCTGTCGGTGCAGTCTCTGGGTCTGCCCAGGTGACCAGCCAGAACATCGTCGGATACGTCCGCCTGAGCCTCGCTAAGGGCAACAACCTGATCGGCAACCAGCTGAACAACGGCAACAATGCGATCGGCACTGTGCTGAACGTTCCGGATGGCACCGCTGTCTACAAGTTCACCGGCGGCAAGTACGTCGCGAACTCCTACGTTGACGGCGCTTGGGACGCTCCGGCCATGACCTTGCCTCCGGGCGATGGTTTCTTCATCAACGTTCCGGCCGCCACCACCATCACCCTGATCGGTGAGGTCAGCCTGAGCAACAGCAAGGCTTTGGCCGCTGGTTTCAACCTCTTGTCCGTCCCCGTGCCTCTGGCCGGTGGTCTGACCGACGCCGCTGCTGGTGGCTTGACTGCCGTTGAGGGTGATGTGGTTTATCAGTGGACCGGCACTGGCTTCGCCGCCAAGGAGTTCGTCGACGGCGAATGGGCTCCTTCTGCTCCGACCGTCAAGGTGGGTGAAGGCTTCTTCCTGAAGGGCGCTGCTCGTACCTACACTCGGAATTTCTCTGTCAACTAATCCGTCTTAACAGAAAATACCATGAACAAGTTCGCTTACCTCGTTGCCGCTTCGGCGTTGGCTGTCTCGGCCTTTGGCCAGGCTTCCATCAACCTCAACAACCGCGGTCTGGCTCTGGTCAATGACGCGTCTGGCAAGCCTTTGACCGGCACCAGCTTCGTCGCTCAGGTCTGGTACGGTGCGTCCGCCAGCTCCCTGACCAGCTCGTTCGCTCCGTCCCCGTTCCGTGTTGCCACGACCACCTCTCCGGGTTCTTGGAATCCGGGCGCAGCCGGTGGTCCGGGCGCGATCGCGACCCTCGCCGGCATCGCTCCGGGAAGCACCGTGACCTTGCAGGTTGCCGTTTGGGACTCCTCCATCGCTGGTGTCGGTGCCGCCCAGGCTCTGGCCAAGGCCCCCGGAACCGGTCTCTCCGAGACCTTCACCTACACCACCTCGGCGGATCCTCTGGCGATCCCCGGCGGTATGGAAAACCTGAAGAGCTTCAACTTGGTGGGCGGCGGAACCGTGATTCCTGAGCCGACCACGATCGCTCTCGGCGCTCTCGGCGCCGCTGCGCTCCTCTGGCGCCGCCGCAAGTAATTCTGGTTTGATGATTCAACCCACCTTGGGCAACCAAGGTGGGTTTTTTGTTTCAAGCGTTGGGGAAGGGCTCGTTTTCCGACACTCGGCCTTTCAACGGACTCGGGTCCGTGGCTCAGAGTTGTTTCTTGAGACCAGGAGCTTCGGCCCATTCGCGCTGAAAATCGAAGGCACCTCGGACGGGGCTTCCAGTGTCCCGAGTTGGGCAGGATTTCTGGATCGAGATTCCCACCGGTTCTCTGCTCGATTCTGTTGCCGATTCAGGGTTCGGCACCCTGCTCTGAATCTCTGCGATCGGGCCTGAAGAGCCCCTTTGAACGATTGGATCTTCTGCAACCGGTGGGCTACCGGTTCACCTCGGTCGCCGCAGCGAAACTTCAACGGCTGTCTGGAGAAGCCGGGCGGTCGGGCGAGCAACGATTGCTCTCCGGGCAACGGCCTGCCAGCCACAACTCCCGACCGTCGCGTCAACCGCCCGGTTCCATGGCAGCGCCGCCATGGCGGGGTCGGCAAGGATCGGAATCCGAGTGGGTGTTCAGTGATTCGGTCTGTAAAGGATTGCCTGACGAGCAGCGCCATAGGCACCGGCCAACTCACCCAAGGCGGCCGGTAGGATGCGCACACGGGCTCCCTTCGGACGCCACTCATGCCCGTCGAGGATTTCTTCCAACCGATCAAATAGGTCGGGGCCCGCCTGAGCGATTCCGCCGCCTAAAATGACCGCTTCGGGGTCCAATACGTTGATGAGTGAGTTGATGCCCACCGCCAATCCCCGCACAGACTCCAGCCAGAGCCCAATGGCCTCTGGATCACCCGTCCGGGCGTGTTGAACCAGCGTTTCGGTGGAGGTGTAGCGTCCATGGCTTCGCCCAAGCAGGGTCTTGTTGCCAATGGCCATTTCCAGGGACCCCGGTGTGCCGACGTCATCGTTTCTGGCTCGAGAATCGAGGGTGATGTGCCCCAGATGCCCGGCGCGTCCCAGATGGCCCCGGAGAAGGCGACCCTCGACGATCGCCGCCCCGCCGACCCCGGTTCCCAAGGTCAGCATGAAGACGTTCTCCAGCCCCTGAGCCGCTCCCATCCAAGCCTCTCCCAAGAGGGCCGCGTGAGCGTCGTTGAGCACGGGAACCCGAGTCGGAAAGGCCAGATACCGCTGCCAATCCAATCCCTCCAATCCTTGCAGACGTCCAGGCATGTGGAGGATGCAACGGCCGTCTTGGGCCGCGAGCCCGGGGGCTGAAAGCCCCACGGCCGCCGGTTCACCCCGACGGAGGCGGAGGTGGTCTACCCGATCCCGGATCCGGTGCGCCCAGGACATCGAGTGATCCTCAAACGGGGTGGACTCGTGTTCGAGGGTCTTGCCGCTGGCGCTCACGGCCACCGACTTGATGCGCGATCCACCGAGGTCGATGCCCAGGAAATAGGGCTCGGTTTCCGAGATTGGATTCATGAAGCCAGGGGTGCTGAACCGGTTTGGGTCGGGAGTGTTTGCGCGGGGGATGCGTCAGAAACCGACCAGCCGCCGTCCACGGCAATGACCTGGCCGGTGACAAAGCGACTGCCCTCTGAGAGGAGCCAAATCACCGTCGCATCCAGATCCTCAGGCCGACCCATGCGGCCGCCGTCCAGAGGTTGCTTGCGGTGGATGAACTCTTGGATGACGGGGTTGGATTGGGCCCGCAGGGACATGGGGGTGGCGGTGAGTCCCGGAGCCACGAGGTACACGCGGATGTCCTGGGAGGCATAGGCCGCCGCCGCAGCCTGGGTCAGGCCCACCAGAGCGGACTTGGCGGTCGCGTAGGCTACCGTGCCGAACAGGTTGGGGGAAGGGGAGTTGGCCAACACCGATCCGCAGTTCAAGATGCAACCTGGTTGATTCTCTCGGAGAAACCAGCGGATCGCCGCCCCATTGGAGAGGAATGCTGTTGTCAGGTTCAATTCCAGGGTTTGCTGCCAACCCTCCAAAGGAATGGTGTGCAATGGCCCGTCGCCCCAGATCCGTCCGCTACCTCCCGCGACGTGGTAGAGGGCGTGGAACTGGCCGTATCGCAGCGCACACCGTTCGATGGCACGCTCGGCCACCCCGGGTTCCCGGGCGTCGGCCAAGATGACTTCCAGCCGATTCTGCACCTCCTCGGTTGGTGGAGCCTCCGGCGTGGGCTCGAGGCCCACCACAACCAACCGGGCGCCCTCGCGGAGGCAGGCTAGAGCGGCAGACCAACCGAGGCCTCGGGTCCCTCCGATGATCACCAAGCAACGCCCGCGGAGCGCTCCCTGGGGCATCCGGCTAGTCTCGATAGCGTCGGGTGAGGTCGCCATAGGCATCAATGCGCCGGTCGCGCAGGAAGGGCCAGTGCGTCCGGGTGACGTCCACTTTCGCCAGATCCACCGAAACCAGCAGGTTTTCCGGGCGGTCTACCGAGGCCTTGCCCAGCAATTGGCCGCTGGTGCCCGCGACAAAGCTTTGCCCCCAGAATTCGAGCCCGTCGCCGCCGATGGGCCGTTCCAAGCCGATCCGGTTCACGGCGGCCACGTAGCAGCCATTGGCCACTGCGTGGGATCGTTGGATCGTCTCCCAGGCGCCGTGTTGATGGACCCCGTATTCGGCCTTCTCGGAAGGGTGCCAACCGATGGCCGTGGGATAGAAGAGGATCTCGGCCCCACTCATGGCCGTGAGTCGAGCCGCCTCCGGGTACCATTGATCCCAGCAAATCAGAACGCCGATGCGGCCGAAACGGGTGTCCCAGGTTCGGAAACCTGTGTCCCCCGGGGTGAAATAGAATTTCTCGTAGAAGAGGGGATCGTCGGGGATGTGCATCTTCCGATAGATGCCGAGCAAGGATCCGTCCGCATCGATGATCACGGCGGTATTGTGGTACAACCCCTCAGCTCGCTTTTCGAAGAGCGAGGCGATCACCACGACCCCATGCTCCTGGGCCAAGCTCTGGAAGGCTCGCGTGCTGGGGCCTGGGATGGGCTCTGCGAGGTCGAAATACCGGTGCTCCTCCGACTGGCAGAAATATTGGGAGCGGACCAATTCCTGGGTGCACAAGATGTTGGCTCCATCTTTGGCGGCTTGTGCGCCCGCCTCCAGGCACAACCTGAGGTTCTCCTCGGGATCGGGCCCGCAGGCGTGTTGCAAAAGACCGAGAGTCACCGATCGGGTCTTCGGACGTGGGTTCATGGTGGCGTACTGGTTTCATCCCCGGGCAAAGGTGCTGGGGGCTCCGTGTCCCCAATCGCCCGGCGAGGGAGTTGATGGTGTTGGGGGAGAGGTGCAAGTCAAGGACCCGGCGCTAGGAAACCACCACGCGGGTCATTTGCAGCCGGGAAACGTATGAAAACCATGCTTTCATTGGGTTTTCTCTTGCGACGCCGTGTGACGCGTTGCTAAATCCGCTCCGAAGTCACTTCGGATCAACCACACATCCCAACTCCAAAGCCCAATATTATGGCCAAAGCTGCTAAAGCCCTCACCAAGTCCCAGATCACCGCCGTCCTCGCCGAGAAGGCCGAGATCAGCAAGAAGCAAGCGTTGACGGTTCTGGAGGCGCTGGCTGAACTCGCCTACAAGAACGCCAAGAACACCTTCACCTTCCCTGGCGTGGGCAAGTTGGTGTTGGTCAACCGCAAGGCCCGTATCGGCCGCAACCCGGCCACCGGCGCCGAGATCAAGATCCCGGCCAAGAAGGTCGTGAAGTTCCGCGTGGCCAAGGCCGCCAAGGACGCGATCCTCGGCTCCAAGTAATTCGACGAGTTCTCGATCACCCCTTTCAAGGCGCCCGGCAACCGGGCGCCTTTTTTGTGTGTGCGCCCGGCAGGGCGCACGAGGATTCGAGGGTGATGGCTCTCTGGTTCAGATGGAGGCGAAGGGGGCGGAAGGGATTTCGAAAGAGGAATATTCGGCTCCACTCGGCTCGAAAGACTGCGAGCCCCTTGCGCGTTTCAATTTGAAACGACTTTGCCTTTCCCGAGGGTTTTCCAAACTATGTGCGGACCCTATGGATGACGCGCCTGTTTCCTCGAGACTCTTCGTCACTCGGAGATTGCCATGGATTTTGGCTGTAACGGTCTTTGCCGTCTTCCTGTTCACCCGCAATTCCTGGATTGGCATCAATAGCTTACGGCCTGTTTACGAGGCGGCCGGTTGGGGCTTTGACAACGCGTTCTCCCAGCCCTTGAACCAGATCTTCGGGTTCGTTGTGTCCCAGTTGACCGGGGCCCGGTTTCCCGGTCAGGCCAACATCCTCACAGCGGCCATGGCCGCGGCAGTGGTCTATCTGCTGGCTCGGTGTGTGGCCTTGCTTCCCCATGACCGGCGACACGAGGAGCGCATTCGCGAGTTCTCGGACATTGCGTTGCTGACCATCCCCTTGGCTTGGGTACCGCCGGTTCTGGCCGTCGGTGTCCTGGCCTTCCAGTTGACCTTCTGGCAGCATGCCACGGCCTTCACCGGGGAGATGATCGATTTGTTGATCTTCGCGGTGGCGATCCGAAACCTGCTGGAATACCGCCTGGATCGAAAAGAATCCCGATTGTGGATCGTCTCCGCCCTCATGGGGGTCGGCATCGCCAACAGTCCTGCCTTCATCGGGTTTGCGCCGATGTTCCTGGTGGCGATCGTCTGGATCCGCGGATGGGAGTTCTTCCATCTGGGTTTCCTGTCTCGGATGCTGCTAGCCGGGCTGGTGGGACTGTCCCTGCTGATCTGGATTCCGATGTCGGCCCGCTTCACGGGACGCTATGACGAGGGTTTTTGGAGTCTTCTCCGAGCGGGTTTGGAGCTGAAAGCGAACTACCTGCTGATGTTTCCGAGGGGACGCTTCCTGTTTCTGTTCTTGATGATGATCGCGCCTCTGGTGGGGATTGGCATTCGTTGGCCTTCTCGGATTGGGGCCGGTTTGGATACCTTGGCAGCGATGATCGCCTGGCAGGTGTTGATCCTGGCTTGGTTCTGCCTTTGCATTGCGGTCGGCTTCGACTTGAAGTTCAGCCCCCGTCAGTTGGGCTATGGCGTTCCTCTCCTGACGTTCTCCTTCTGCGCGTGCCTCGCTGTGGGTTACTTTGCGGGGTATTATCTCCTGCTCTGGACCGGGCGACCGGACCCCCGTCATGCCTACACGGTGACTCCTCTTTCCAAGGGCTTGTCGCGTTTGGCCGGTCTCTTGGTGGTGTCTCTGACGCTTCTGGTTCCGGCGGCCTTGGTCGCCAAGAATTGGAGGGTCGTCTTGGCCGACAATGCTTCCAGCCTTTGGGATTACTCCCGGACCATGCTCGCTCCGCTACACCGAGCTCCGGGATTGGTGTTCGTCGATGACCCCACGCTGTTCATGGCACTGACGGCCGGGAATGAGACGCTGTCCAGCAAGAGCGGGCACCTGTTGGTCCAAACCCGACTCGCTCCGGTGCGGGTGTACCGACAGTTTTTGGCCAATCGGCATGCGGAGCGTTGGCCGGCATTGCGCGAAATCGCCGATGCCAAAGACAACATCGCGGGCCTATGGCTGACGATGGCCGCCCGGACCGCCTACAGCAATCAGACCTTCTTCGCGTCGCCCGTTTTCAGCTTTTTTGCCGAGCCGTTCGACTTTAGACCGGTCGGATCCTTGCACGGAGCCCTGCCTCGGAAAGCACTGCTGCCGAGTGCGGCCAATGAGGCCGAGTTCAATCAGGTGCGCCGTTTTTGGGGCGAGGTGCAACCGTCGTTGGACACGGTCGTCCGGGATGCGGCCCGGGGTTCTTCCAACGCGGTGATCGTGGCAGCGATGTGGTCCCGTTCTGCCAATGCCTCCGGGGTTTTCCTCCAAGAGGGCGGCCGCCTGAAGGAGGCTGCAACTCTCTTCACCGAGGCGCTTCGCTTGAATGCCGACAACGCCGCGGCTCGGGTCAATCTGGAGGTGAACCGAGCCTTGGTCGCCGGCAAACCCCTCTCGGCCGACCTCGTCAAGATCTGGGATGGAAAGCCGGGCTTGCTCGATGTGCACGGGCCGGTGGATGAGCCGGAATTCTTGCGTATCTTCGGGTCGACCCTCCTGGCCCAGAAGGACGACATGGTTCGTCGGGCCGCCGTGAGTTTTGCCCGGGCTTCCCGGTTGTCGCCCACCAATCATTTCAACCAGTTCGGCTTCATTGCGGCCGCCTTGGCCGTCGGAGACATCGCTTCGGCGACCAATGCCTTGAATGAGTTGAAGGCCGACCCCTCCCGCGCTCGCTGGACGCCCGTGGAAAAAGCCGGTCTGGCAGAATCCGAGGGGCGCGTGCGTATCGCTCTCAATCAATTGCAGGAGGCCGAAGCGTTCCTGCAGGAAGCTCGGCGCCTCAATCCCAACAACGCAGAGCTCTATGATTACCTCTCCTACCTCTACCTGCTTTTGGGCAAGACCAATGAGTCTCTGGCTATGACGGAGGCTTGGGAAAAAGTGGCCAAGTCGGACCCCGCGCCTGCTTCCCGTCGGGCACTGA
>Ga0164293_10005354_pt1 | contig 10917 bp, 12 predicted proteins | sample GEODES118metaG_FD_111487 | JGI IMG/M metagenome (GOLD analysis project Ga0164293, IMG submission 111487) | Eutrophic lake water microbial communities from Lake Mendota, Wisconsin, USA - GEODES118 metaG | ecosystem: Environmental > Aquatic > Freshwater > Lake | place: USA: Lake Mendota...
AGGGGCAAGTGACGCTGATGGAAGGCGTCAACCCCGACACCGTTTGGACCTGGAACGCCATTGGCAAACGCGCTGGTGCCTGGATGTTGAGCCCCGATGCGGCAGAAGCGCAGCGCGGCTTTTTGCTGAACCACGTGATTAGCGAATGGCTACCCGCGCAAACCGGCCCGCGTCTTGCCAATGCTGATCCCATCACGGGCCAAGCCGCCTGGTATGATCTGCGCGTGAATATCAAGAAATGCGCGCCCGGTGAGGAAGGCATCACCGCCCCCCATCCAAGCGCGTTGACGCCGCCACCCAATATGCCCGAACAGCCCGATATTCTGCGCTTTAATGCAGGAGATAAAAAGCCATGACATCCCTGCCCACTCCCGCACCGGGGGCCAAGAAGCTTGGCCTGGTGATTGATCTGGATACCTGTGTCGGCTGCCATGCTTGCGCGACGAATTGCAAGGAATGGAACACCAGCGGCCATATGGGGCCTTTGCCCGATCAGCACCCATATTCCGCCGCGCAGGAAGGGGTCTGGTTCAACCGCGTGCATGCCTATGAAGCCGGTGATGGCGATGAAGGCCGCACGGTGCATTTCCCGCGTTCGTGTCTGCATTGCGAAACGCCGGCTTGTGTCACGGTTTGCCCAACAGGTGCTTCGTATAAGCGCGCGGAAGATGGCATTGTGCTGGTCAATACCGATATGTGCATCGGCTGCCAGCTTTGCGCCTGGGCCTGCCCCTATGGCGCGCGGGAATTGGATGAAGATCAGGGCGTGATGAAGAAATGCACGCTCTGCGTTGATCGCATCTACAACGAAACCATCCCGGAAGAACGCCGCGTGCCGGCCTGTGTTTCCACCTGCCCGGCCAATGCGCGGCATTTCGGTGATCTGGGTGATCCCAATAGCGATGTTTCAAAGCTCGTCGCTGAACGCGGCGGTTATGAACTGATGCCAGAGATGGGCTATCAGCCGGTCAATCGCTATCTCCCGCCGCGCAAGGCTTCCAGCCAGGTGAAATCGGCGCCCAAGGAAGCCGGGCCACTGCCAAGCCAAATCAACAACCCGCTGCTGCGCTGGATGGATAAGGTGCTGTCCCGATGAAACCCGCGCCTTCGATCGTTTTCTTCACCGTCGCGTCCGGCGCGGGTTACGGCTTGCTGTTCTGGCTTGGTGTACTCAAGCCGCTTGGTCTTTTGCCGGCAAACACGCTTTTTGGTGCGACCGCTGCCATCATCGCGCTTGCGCTGATCGCGGCGGGGCTTTGTTCTTCGCTGCTGCATCTGGGCCGGCCGGAACGCGCCTGGCGCGCGCTATCGCAATGGCGATCTTCCTGGCTGTCGCGTGAGGGTGTTGCGGCAGTGCTCACCTTTCTGCCCGCGATCATTTTCCTGATTGCACTGGCGCATGGCGAAACTTCGCTGATGCTGCCGGCGGGCTTGCTTTCCGCCGTTGGCGCCGCTGTCACGGTTTATTGCACAGGCATGATCTATGCCTCGCTCAAGCCCGTGAAGGAATGGCATCACCCCATGGTGGCGCCGGGCTATTTGCTGTTCGCGAGCTTTTCTGGCGCGGCGCTGCTTGCCATGCTGTCGGGCTTCTGGGGCGGCGGTTTCTTCCCCGCGCTGGTAGCCGCGGCACTTGGCATGGCAGCGCTGTTCTTCAAGCGCGCCTATTGGGCGAGTGTGGATGCCACGCCCGCCATCAGCACACGCGAAAGTGCCACGGGGCTTGGCTTCATCGGCACGGTGCGCCCGCTGGAAAGCCCGCATACGGAAAGCAATTACCTGCTGCGGGAGATGGCCTTTCGCGTGGCGCGCGTGCATGCGGCGAAGCTCCGTAGTATCGCGTTGCTGCTGGGCTTCGCGCTGCCGGCCTTGTTCTTCTGCCTGGCGATCATCCTGGGTGGCGGCTTGGCGATAGCGCTTGGCGTGCTGGCGGCCGCTTCCGCTCTGGCTGGGCTATTGGTGGAACGCTGGCTGATCTTCGCCGAAGCAACGCATACAGTGGCGCTTTACTACCCAACGCCGCGCTGAGATTTTTCAGCGCGGCGCCACGCGCAACCGCCAAAGCCGAGAGAAGAGCGGCCACAACAACCCCACCGCGGTGATGGCAAGCAGCGTCATTGCAATCGGGCGCGTGGCAAAAAGACTTACATCATCACCGAAGATGATAAGTGATTGCTTCAGCGTTTCTTCCATTTTACCACCCAGCACCAAGCCCATAATCAGTGGCGCGGGTGAAAACCCGGTGCGACGGAACAGGAAGCCCACTACACCCGCAATCAGCATAATAACCACATCACCCATGGATTGATCCGGCCCATAAGCACCAATGATGGAAAGCACAAATACCGAGGGCCACAGGATTGCAGGCGGTACCAGCGAAATCCGCGCAAAAAACTTCGCCATGTAAAGACCAAGGCCAAGATAGAATAAATTTGCCGCCAACATGGAAGCGAATACGGCGTAAAGCAGCGTGGGCTGTTCGGTGAACAAATGCGGCCCGGGCCGCACCCCCTGCACAATCAGCCCCGCCAAAATAATCGCCGTTGTCGCACTGCCCGGAATGCCAAGTGCCAGTGTTGGCACCATGGAACCGCCCACCGCCGCATTATTCGCTGCTTCCGGCCCCGCCACCCCTTCAATGCTGCCCTTGCCGAATTCTTCCTTATGCTTGGACCAGCGGCGCGTTTCATTATAGCCAATCAGGGCTGCCGTGGTGGCACCCAGCGCCGGCAACGCACCAATGAAGGTACCGATGACGCTGCCAAGCCAGATAGACCGATTGCATTTACGAAACTCCGCCATGCCCGGCACGCGCGCCGCATCCATGGCGATGATCTTCGCCTTCTCGGCGCGGCGCACCACCTGGTCCAGCATCTCACCCACGGCGAAAAGCCCGATCAGTACAGGCACGAATTTGATACCATCGGCCAATTCATCAATACCAAAGGCGAAACGTTCTGTGCCTGTCGTCAGATCCATGCCAATAGTTGCCAGCAAAACGCCAAGTGCAGCGGCAATCAGATTCTTCACCGCGCTATCGCCGCCAATCGCCGCGCACATGGAAAGCCCGAAAACGGCCAGCGCAAAATATTCAGGCGGGCCGAAGGAATAGGCAGCACGTGCCAGTAGAGGGGCCGCGATGATCAAGACAAATATCGAAAAAATCCCGCCAATCGCGGAAGACACGGCAGACATGCCAAGTGCCAGCCCCGCCTGGCCCTTTTCCGCCATCTTGTAGCCTTCAAGCGCAGTGGCGCTTGCTGAAGGATCTCCCGGCGCATTCACCATGATGGCGGTGATGGAACCGCCGAAATTCGCCGCGCAATAAATGGCACCCAGAAAACAAATCGCTGGAATGGGCCCCATGGCGATGGTCATGGGCAGCATCAGCGCAATGGTGGTGCTACCCGAAATGCCGGGCAGCGCGCCCACGAAAATGCCAAGTACGGTGCCCAAAAACACCATGAGCATGACCCATGGGTCCACCAGAATGGCAAGCCCGCCTAGAAAACCTTCCATCACTTACAATCCAAGCATGGTTCCGAGCCAACCCTTGGGCAGGGTCAGTCGGAAAATTTTGACAAAGACAATCCAAATGCCGATGCCCATCCCAAGCGCTGAAAGCAGCAGGCTTGGCCAAGCAGTACCGCCCCAAAGCCTGCCCACCACCAACAGGAAAATTGGGATCGCAGGTATCATCCCGATCATGTCAACCAAGGGCAAAAAACCAAGACAGAGCGCAAAAATCACCCAAGCCTGGCCTGATACCCTAGGCACTTCTTCTTCAGTGGGTGGGGATGCGGCAGTCAGCCCCAGGACAAGCGCCAGGGCCAGAAGGATACCCGAAACAAGACGCGGGAATTCCACCGCGCCAAGCCCCGGCAGACCAGGGGGCACGGGTTCGAAGGTGAAAGTCGCGGCGATGGCGCATAACGCCACCACAGCAATAGTCGCCGCAATGGCGTGGTTGGGGTTACGCGCGCGGCGCATTAGCGCAGCAAGCCAAGCGCCTGCAGCGCTTCCCGCCCGCTTTCGTGAAACGCCTGAAGCTGCGCGCCCCATTCGGCGCGGCCCACGACGCTATCTGGCGACTGGCCGGTATTTTCCAGATAAGTCTTGAAAATCGGGCCGGACATGGCGCGGACCAGCCCTTGTTCCAGCCGCGCCACGCGATCTTCCGGCGTGCCCTTCAGCACACAAAAACCGCGCACAGTCGAAGCCACGCAATCAATCCCGCTTTCCTTCGCGGTCGGCAAATCAGGGAATCCAGGTAGGCGCTTTTCCGAAAGCGCCAGCAGCGGGCGCAATTCGCCCGAACGCAATTGGCTTTCCGCTTCAGCCGGGTTGACCAGGGCAGAATCCGTATTCCCACCAACCAGATTGATCACAATCTCCCCACCGCCCCGGAAGGGCACCAGGGTTGGCTGTTGCAGCCCCGCCGCGCGGCCAAAGGAAAAAATCGCGATATGGTCCACGCCGCCCACATGAGTACCGCCAAAGCGCAAGGAACGCTGCTTGCCCGCCGCAACCAAATCAGCCGCGGTGCGGAAGGGGCTATCTCGGCGCACCAGCACCAGTTGCGGGTCATCGGTGGCCCTTACAAGCGGCACCAGATCAGCAAATTGGGGCACATTGCGGTTGCGGATTTGCGTCAGCAAATGGGTTTGCGTGACAAGAATAATGGTATGACCGTCCGCTGGCTTGGAAGCCAAATATTGCAGTGCTTGCGCCCCGCTACCGGCAGTGCGGTTCACCACGACCAATTCTTGTTTGAACTCACCCGCAGCCTGCACCATCATCATACGCGCGGTGATATCCGTGCCCCCACCAACGCCGGCATGGGTTACCACTTCAATCATGCGTTCGGGAAAGGCCGCTTGGGCACGGGTAAGGCGTGGTGCTGCCAATAATGCGCCCGCGCCAAGACCAAGGCGGGCCAGGGAACGGCGACTTGTGATGAAAGACATGAAACCTCCTCCGGCTTGGGACGGGCATTCTCTAGGCCCGTTATCTGGTATCTTTTGTAGCCAAAGCGCCTGCAAAGTGGAAGCCATTCCCCTTGCCGAGCGTCGCGCCGCAGCACAGACTTGCCCCATCAAGCAAAAGGCTCAAACCATGATCGAACGCCGCTCATTCCTCGCCGCTTCGGGGGCTATCCTTGCCGCACCAGGCCTTGCCACGGGCCAAACCGCAGCGCGCACGCTGCGCTTCATTCCACAAAGCAATCTCTCCAGCATGGACCCGGTCTGGAGCACCGCGGTGATCGTCCGCAATCACGGGCTCATGGTTTATGATACGCTTTTTGGCCTGGGGGCGGATTTCCGCGCCAAGCATCAAATGCTGGCCGGGCATGAGATTTCCGCAGATGGCCTGACCTGGACCATGACACTGCGCCCGGGGCTGCGCTTCCATGATAATGAACCGGTGCGCGCGCGTGATTGCATTGCTTCCATCATGCGCTGGTCAAAGCGCGATGTGCTGGGCCAGCGGCTTGGCGTGTTGCTGAATGAAATGCGTGCGCTGGATGACAACCGCTTTGAAATTCGCCTGAAGCAGCCCTGGGCGGGCTTGGCTTGGGCGCTTGGCAAGCCATCCGCCAGCATCTGCGCCATTATGCCCGAACGCATCGCGGAAACCGATGCCTTCCAGCAGATCAGGGATTTTACCGGCAGCGGCCCCTTCCGTTTCCGGCAGGATTTGTTCCGTTCTGGCGATATCGCCGTCTATGACCGGTTTGAAGGCTATCAGACGCGCCAGGAAGCATCAGACTTCATGGCGGGCGGCAAGCCTGTGCATTTTGATCGTGTGGAATGGCGCATCATGCCTGATCCTTCCACCGCATCCGCCGCGTTGCAAAACAACGAAGCGGATTGGTGGGAACAGCCGCATGCGGATTTGCTGCCGCTGCTGCGTCGGCATCGCGAAATTGTGGTGGACCGCATCAATAGCGCCGGCAATCTTGGCGTGCTGCGCTTCAATTTCCTGCATCCACCTTTTGACAATGTCGCGGTGCGCCGCGCGCTTTTGCCCGCGATTGATCAGCGCGTTTTCATGGATGCGGCGATCGGCACCGATCAAACGCTGTCCCACGTGCCAGCGGGCGTTTTCACGCCCGGCACGCCGCTTGCCAATGATGCCGGGCTTGAAGTGCTGACCGGGCCACGCAGCCTGGATGCGGCGCGCGCTGCCCTTGCGGCTTCCGGGTACAAGAATGAACGCGTGGTGATGATGTCGGCCACTGATTTGCCGGTGTTGCAGAACCTGGCCGTGGTGGCATCCGATGTGATGAAGCGCATCGGCTTCAATGTGGATTTCATTTCCATGGATTGGGGCACGCAAATCCAGCGCCGCACCAATCGCGGCCCGGTGGATCAAGGCGGCTGGAGCGCCTTTTGCACCACCTGGGAAGGCTTGGATGTTTCCGTGCCCGGCAGCCACATGCCCATCCGCGGCAATGGCGCCAATGCCTGGTCGGGCTGGCCCACCATGCCGAAATTGGAAGAATTGCGTGATGCCTGGTTCGCCGCGCCTGACCTGGCGACGGAAAAGCGCATTGCGGAAGAAATCCAGCGCCATGCTTGGCAGGAAGTGCCCTTTATTCCGCTTGGTTTGGTGCTGCCGCCGCAAGCCTATCGGCGCAGCATCAAGGATGTGGTGAAGGGGGGGCCGGCGCTGTTCTGGGGGGTGAAGCGGGCATGAAAAAACTTGTCCTACCCGCAATGATGCTGGCGGTGCTGATGGCGCCCATGGCTTCCCTAGGGGCAGAACACCCGGCAAAGGAAAACGCGAAACTGGCTGCAACTGCATCAGTTGAAGGTTTGGCGCCAAAAAATACGATCAGCGAACCTTCCATGACCTACGCCTGCGCAGCCGGCCAAGCTGGTGGGGTGGCGCTCTCGCTCCTGCTCGGTTCAAGCAAGGCCTGGGATGCGCTGGCGGATGCCGTGATGGGAAATCCACCGAACGCACAGCAGCAAGCCTTCTGTGCGTTTGGTCAAGCCTTGGCGCCTCATGCACTGGCCGCGGCAGAAAGCGTCGCGCAGATGAGTGCTGCCGCTTATCAGGATCACATAACCAGCGCACAGCGCCAAGCAGATAAGGCCAAGATCATTATGGCCAGCAGAGGGGCGCAGATGCAGCAGGCTTGGTCCGGGCTTGTGGATCTCACCGCGGAAAAAAGCGCCAAGGCCAGCGGCGAAGCGGCGCGGTTTTGCCAGGGCTCCGCAACCTGCAGTTGGCTGAGCGATAAGGCGGCAATGTCCTGGGGGTGGATTACACCCAGGCGCTAAGCCCAAGCGTCAGCGACGATCAATCGCCGCGACAAAAGGCTTTGGAAAACCGCTTCTAGTTTTTGCGAAATGGTCGGAGCGGCGGGATTCGAACCCACGACCCCCAGTCCCCCAGACTGATGCGCTACCAGGCTGCGCTACGCTCCGACTGAAAGCCCATCTAGCACCGCATGATGAAGCTTGCCACCCCTTATGGGTGATTTGGTTGTTAGTAACGGGACAATGCGCGTTTAGGCCGCCAGCCGATGCAGCGCCCGCGCGATATCTTCAAGTTCGGTGAGCGCGGCCTTCAGAGCCAAAGCTTCTGAAGCCTCGGTGGCGGGTGGCGGATCGCCCAGGGGCAATTCCAGCGCAACGGGCCCCGGCCCTTCATCGGTGCCATCGCGCAGCAGGCGCTGCACGCCCTTGATGGTGTAGCCCTGATTATAGAGCAAATCGCCCACGCGCTTCAGCAGTGCGATATCTTCGGGGCGGTAATAGCGCCGCCCACCGCCGCGCTTCAGCGGCTTCAATTGCGGGAATTTGCTTTCCCAAAAACGCAAAACATGCTGCGGAATATTCAAATCATCGGCGACTTCACTGATGGTGCGAAAGGCTGTTGGCGCCTTGCGCGGGCGCCCCTTCTCATCCGCATCATCAGCATCGCTCATGCTTCGTCTTCCACTTCTTCATGATTGATCCGCGCCTTCAATACTTGCGAAGGGCGAAAGGAAAGCACCTTGCGCGGCAGGATCGGCACTTCAACGCCGGTCTTGGGGTTGCGGCCAATGCGTTGGCCCTTCTGGCGCACCAGGAAAGTGCCGAAGGACGAAATCTTCACCGATTCACCCGCTTCCAGCACGGCGGAAATACGTTCCAGCACATTCTCAAGCAGATCGGCGCTTTCATTCCGCGAAAGCCCAACCTGCGCGTAAATCGCCTCGGCCAGATTGGCCCGGGTGATGGTTTCCATCATTTCAATCCCAGTTTGTCCCTGTGGCAGAAAGCAAACCTTCTTCACGCGGCGCCGTCAACCGGGACCTGCGTGAAAAATCAGAAACGTGCAATGGCCGACCCCCAGGTCAGCCCCCCGCCAATCGCTTCCATCACCACCAGATCACCATTCTTGATCCGGCCATCGCCGCGCGCCTCAGCCAGCGCAAGCGGGATGGAGGCGGCCGAGGTATTGGCGTGGCGATCTACCGATACCACCACACGCTCGGGTTGCAGGTTCAACTTCTTGCCCATGGCTTCAATGATGCGCTGATTGGCTTGGTGCGGCACCAGCCAATCAATATCGGCATGGGTCAGCCCATTGGCGGCCAGCGCCTGATCAACCACGGCAGCCAATTTGGAGACAGCATGGCGGAACACTTCCTTGCCCGCCATGCGGAGCAACCCGGTGCCGCCAGTGGAACCAGCGCCGCCTTCCACAAACAGGATATCGCCATGCCGGCCATCGGCATGCAGATGCGTGGAAAGCAGGCCGCGATCTTGATTGGTGCCGGCACCCTCACCCGCGCTTAACAGCACTGCGCCGGCGCCATCGCCAAACAGCACGCAGGTGCCGCGATCTGTCCAATCCACGATGCGCGTATAAACCTCAGCGCCAATCACCAGCACATTGCGGGCATGGCCCGCGCGCATCATGGCTTCCGCGATGGAAAGCCCATAGATGAAGCCGGTGCAGGCGGCGGTGATGTCAAAGGCAAAGCCAGGGCCAGCGCCAATCTTGGCCTGAACGCGCGCTGCGGTCGCCGGAAAACCGGAATCAGGCGTGGTCGTGGCAACGATAATGCCATCCACCGCCTCGGCCGAAATCCCCGCATCGGCGAGTGCCGCCTTGGCAGCGGCGGCGGCCAAGTCTGAAGCCGATTCATCCGGTGCCGCGACATGGCGATATTTGATCCCCGTGCGTTCCTGAATCCACGCATCGGATGTTTCAAGCCCGTATCGCGCCGCCAATTCATCATTGGAAAGCCGCAAGGGGGGAAGGTAGCCGCCGCAGCCGGCGATCAAGGCACGCATGACCATGGTGCTAAGCTACATCAGTTTGGCGAAGGCGCCAGCCTATTGCGGCCCGCAAGCCGTTCAAATCCATCCTTGATGCGATCATTATAGCCATGCGTCACCATATCCATGGCGACATCCACGGCATGGGCGAAGCCAAGCGCATCTGTCCCGCCATGGGATTTCACCACCACACCATTCAGCCCAAGCAGGATGGCGCCATTATAGCGCCGCGGGTCCATCCATTCGCGCAGCCGGTCCAAAGCAGGGCGCGCGAGCAAATAGCCAAGCCGTGCGGGAATGCTGCTGGTAAAGACCTGGCGCAGCAAATCGCGCATCAGCTTCAGCGCGCCTTCGCCGGTTTTCAGGGCGACATTACCGGTGAAGCCATCGGTCACCACCACATCCACCGTGCCCGCTGTGATGTCGTGGCCTTCAATGAAGCCGCGAAACTGGGCACCGATATGCGAATCGCGCAGAATTTCAGCCGCCGCGCGCACGCGGTCATCGCCCTTCAATTCCTCACTGCCCACATTCAGCAAGCCAATGCTGGGCATGGTCAGCCCCAGCGCCACGCGGGCAAAGGCATCGCCCATAATGGCGAATTCTACCAGATTGCGCGCATCGCATTGCACATTGGCGCCAAGATCAAGCAGCACCACATCGCCACGCGCCGAAGGGCCAATCGCCGCCAGCGCTGGGCGATCAATCTCTGGCATGGTTTTGATGACGATTTTGGCAAGCGCCATCAACGCCCCGGTATTACCAGCGGAAACCACACCCGCTGCTTCCCCCGACGCCACCGCATCAATGGCCAAGCGCATGGAAGAACCGCGCATACGAAGGGCCACGGTTGGTTTCAAATCGCCGGAAATGACTTCGGGCGCATGGCGCAGGCTGCAGACCTTGGCAGCACGCTTGCGCCGCGCCAGGGCGGCGCCAACCCGCGCTTCGTCGCCCACCAATAGGAAACGCGCGCCCGGATGGCGCTCGGCAGCCAATTCCAGGCCATCAAGCACAGCTTCCGGCGCCGCATCCCCACCCATGGCATCTATCGCCAGGGAGAAAGCGGGCCCTACATCAGCCACTTTGGGAGCCTCGGCGCCCTGCGTTCAGCGCAATCAGAGCCGAACGGCCGGCTTCAGGCGATCGGCCGCCACCACTTCACGGCCATCATAATAGCCGCAATGCGAGCAGACATGGTGTGGGCGCTTCAATTCGCCGCAATTGGCGCATTCATGATGCGCGGAACTGCTAAGCGCCTCATGGCTGCGGCGCATGCCGCGGCGGGAAGGCGAGGTCTTCTTCTTCGGAACGGCCATGGCGCCGGGTCTCTTTCACTCAAACAAAACTAAGGAATTGCACAAGGGCAGCGCGCATAGCATCGAAGGCGCGGGGGCGCAAGCACGGGAGTTAAGCCTCAGCCCTTGGGCGGGCGCAAGGCAGCGAGCTTGGCGAAGGGGTTGCGCGGCGCGGCTTTGGCCTCATCATCCTCTGCATCGGGCAATTGGGCCCCGGGCGCGCGGGGATAGGGGTTGAGCGAGAGCGATAATTCTTCGGCCAAGGCTTCCCCCAGATCGAAATGACCCGTGGCATCGGCCTGGATTTCATCCGGCCCATCCGGGTCTTCCGAAAGCGC
>Ga0164293_10005355_pt1 | contig 10916 bp, 7 predicted proteins | sample GEODES118metaG_FD_111487 | JGI IMG/M metagenome (GOLD analysis project Ga0164293, IMG submission 111487) | Eutrophic lake water microbial communities from Lake Mendota, Wisconsin, USA - GEODES118 metaG | ecosystem: Environmental > Aquatic > Freshwater > Lake | place: USA: Lake Mendota, Wisconsin...
ATTTAAAGGGGGTATAAATTCCGACCCCCTATTTTTCACGCTTTAGGAATTTGTACCCCCTTTAAATTCCACTCTATAATTCACGATTTAGGAACTTGTAATTTGTACCCCCTTTAAATTCCAACCCCCTATTTTTCACGCTTTAGGAATTTGTACCCCCTTTAAATTCCGATTATTAAAGATGTAAAAATAAATATTAGGACGATGCTACAAAGAGCATTTTATGATTAATTTACAAAATACAATTCATGATCAATTTGTATTATCTAAATTAGGAAAAATAAAAATATATAGAGCATTTTTTAAATTATAAAAATTTATTTCTAAACTAAATATAAGTTGAACCAAAATCCTAATTTGTATTAAAAACTGGCCCTTTTTAATATAAATCCAAGGGTTTTGAGATGGTTATAGTTGTAATAGTAGGCCACTAATACAGACGATAATCGTCATAATAGCTTTTTATGCTCTCCAAACTGGCCCTTGTAGAGTTGTAAAAGCTATTAAGCCATCAGTTGGAACATCCCAAAATGGATTTTAATACTAGTCCTAAATTTCATTTTTGGTTTCCAACTGACATTTTTTTCAGCGTAAGCTATGCCTAATTTTTAAAATGACGTTAAGAGGTTTTTATTGACTTGGCGGCCGCCCTGATGATCTTGATTGCAAAATCAAGATCAATCACCTTTTACTGTAAAATCTATTTAATAAAAATTTTGTAAAAACATAATATTGTCCCGAATATTATATTTTTTAATTTATGATTATTTACAATTTATTTTTTTTGGATTATTATAAAAAATTAATATTAGGTTTAATCCTAAACTATATAATATTAATTAAACTATCTTTTGTTATATCGTTATATAATATTTTAATTATTTTACCATCTTGATTTTTAATTTCATCAATATGAGAAATAATAATTCCTATATCATATTCTTTTTTTATTACATCTAATAAATATGGTATTTTTAATAAATTATTTTGATCTGAACTACTAAATCCTTCATCAATAATGATAAAATTGTTTTTAGTCATTACATTCATATTATTTAATGCTAACCTAAAACCTACATTAAATACAATTCTTTCATATCCACATAATTTTCTAACATTTAATAATTTATTTTTAATAATTTTATAAAATTTAACATTATTTTTATCAACTTCAATTTTAATTTCATAGTCTGATAAATTTCTTATTATATTATTTATTTTACTTTCAAAAATATTTATTTTTTTTATTAATATATATTCACGAAATCCACAATCATATAAATTTAATACATCTTTCAATGTTGATTTTATTTTATTATTTTTTTCATAATCTTTTAATAATAATATTTGCTTTTCATTTTCATTATTTAATATATTTTTTTCTAATACTAAATTATCATATATTTTTTTGTATTTATTATAACATTCATCAATATCTTTTTTTATAATATATAATTCATTTAACCTATTTACATCTTCAATAAATATATGATTTTTTTCTATTATTTTTTTAAAGTTTTCATTTTCATTATATAATATATTTATTTTTTCATTAATTGTGATATAATTTGATAAATTTTTATATTCTTGTTTATTTTCTTGTAATTTTTCTTGATATTTTAATATTTTATTTTCATAAATTATATTATCTTTTTTTATATCTATTTCTTTTTTTATTTTTTCTAATAAAATATTTTCATATAAAATTTTTTCATTTATTATCTCTTCTTTATTATTTATTAATTCTAAATCATTTAATAATTCTTTTATTCTAATTAATTTTTGTAATCTTTTTTCATATTCATCTAATTTATTTTCATTTGAATTATTATCTATTATTTTTTGTTTTAATAATAATATTTCATTTTTATATCCTATTTTTTCATGTATTAATTTATTATTTTGACATTCTTTACATTTTTGATTAAATTTATGATTTAATAATAAATTATTTTTACTTTCTAAGTTTTCTAATAATTTAATATTACTTTTTTTTATTTCTAAATTACTTTTTATATTATTTATTTCTAATTCTTTTTTTTTTATTTCTTCTATTAAATTATCTTTATAATTTATTTCATCTATTAAATTATTTTTTTCTGTTAATTTATTTTTTTTAATTAATGTTATTTCTTTTAATTCATTTTGTAAATTTTTTATTTTTTCTAATTTAATATCAAAATCTTTTTCACATACATTTGTTTGTATTATTTTCATTGATAATAATTTAATTTTATTATTAATTTTTTCTGTCTTTGTAATTATTTTATCTTTTTCATTATCAGGATTTATATTTTTGTATTCGCAGTATTGGTTATTAATAATCTCTTTATTTTCTAATAATTCTTTTTCTATATCATTTTGTTTTTGTATAATATCTTCTATATTTTCACATTTATTTAATTTTAAATTATTCTTTATTAAAGATTCTTCATTGCATGTATTTTCTTTTTCTTCTAATAAAGAATCTATATCTTCTTTATAAAATATAATACTTTCTTCAATATCTTTTATTAGAGATACATAATCTTTATTTGTTAATTCATTTTCTATATTTTTTAATACATATGAAGATAAATGTCCCAACTCTTTTTTACATTTTGTATAAATATTATCATATATATTTAATCCTAATATATTTATTAATATATCCTTTTTATCTTTATCATCAATATCTATAAAATTACTTCCTACTTGTAATATTACAGATGTTATTATCATATCTTCATAACTTCCAAATAATTCTATTATTTTTTTATCTGTACGTATTTTCCCATCCTCTGATATATCTTTTCCATTTTCTAATAATTTAACTTCTGTCTTATTATTATTTATTATTCGTTTTATTGTATATTCTATATTATTTAGTTCTAACTTTAAAATACTTTTCCCATGTTCGTGTCTTATATTTAATGCTTCCTTCCCTTCGCCTCTTGAAAATTTATTATAAAGTGTGAATAATATTATATCCACGATTGATGATTTACCTAAACCATTATTTCCAATTATTATATTTAATCCTTCTAATTTTTCAAAATTTATTTTATTATTATTTCCATATGTAAATAAATTTTCAAATTCTATTGATTTTATTTTTATTATTTTTTTTATTTTTTTCTCTTGTATCTCCTCCTCATCTAACAATTCTAATATTTTAGATTTCATTAATTTATTCTCTTCTAAATTATTCTTTTTTAAAAATTCATTATATACATCTATTATATTTTTATTTAATATTTCACTATCAGAATCATTTTTTTTTTCTATCTCTTCAAATAATTCTTCATTCGTTATTGATAATAAATTATAATTTTTTTTTATTATTGATTCATATTGTTTTATTTTCTCACGATCTTTTCCATAATATTTTAATCTCAACTTTACTATTTTATTTTCTATTCCATCTATTTTATAATTTTCTATATCATTTATTATATGAGTTTTAAATACATTTTTATTTTTTATTTCTATAAATTCACTTTCTAATGTTTCTATATTCCATTTTAACATACCGTGGTTTTTTTCATCTTCGCCAAAATTTTGTTGAATTAATGATGATGCATATGCTATTGTTTTTCTCTTATTTAAATACTGATATTTATGTATATCTCCTAATAATGTTATATCATAATCTTTAAAATCTGTAGCCTTTAATATTTTATCATCTACAAACTCATAATCATAATCTGTTTTACTTTTATATAATGTTCCGTGATATAAACCTATATATTTTTCTTCTTTATTTTTATTTTCTATTTTGGTTACTTTATTACTATACATTGTTGTTAAACCAAAATTAATACCCTTTATTTTATAAATTTTATTTTCTTTTAAATAATGTATCTTATTATTTATTTCTAATCTATTTATCATTGCTTCTATTGTTGATTTCCTATCATCATTATTTATATTTATATCATGATTTCCATCTATTATTATAATCTCACCGTATATACTTAAATTAAATATAAAGCTCTTTGCTAATATTAATGTTTCTGGTTTTATCATTGTCTTATCGTGAAATAAATCGCCACATATTACTATTAATTTTTCTTTATTATCTTCTTTTAATTTTTTATACACTTCTTTAAATACTTCATTATATTCTTCATGTCTTGATATATTATTCGGTATATGAATATCCGCTATATGATATATTACTTCTACCATTTTTTGTATATACTTTTATTTTATATTATATTATAAGTTCAATTTTTAAATTTTATATTTTCTTTTTAAAATGACGCTAAGCCCCTTTTCATTGACTTGGCTGCCGCCCGCAGATGTTGATAGAATATCAATATCTAGCCCTTTTATTGTAAAATCTATTTAATAATAATTATGTAAAAAAGGATAATATTATACTTTTTATTTTTGGATTTATTACAAATTACTTTTTAGGAACAATCCTAAATTATATCATCTTATAATTTTTTTCATTTTTATAAAAAGGAACAAAAATATATTTTGGATTTTTTTGGTTTTACAAACTAGTCCAACACACACAACTTAAAATTACATTTTTTTGTTTTTTAAGTTAATAAGTATGCTAAAATAGGTGATGTAATTTACATCATTTTATGTAATTTACATCAATTAAAATTTATAATTTAAGTATATAATATTATTTATAATTTTTCATTTTGGGAACAATCTTAATAAGTTGTATCTACAAATATTTCTTTTTTTAATTTTGTATATCTCATTTTGTAATATAATGGATCATTTTTTTTAATATATTCTAATAATTTATCTTCTGTATCATATAATTTATTCATTAATTCAACAAAATTTATTATGATAATAAATTCTTTTTCATCTATGTCATAAAATTCACGATTTTTATTATACCTGTATTTATATATATATTTTGATATTAGATATTCATAATAATACTTATCTATTAATTCATTTGTTATATATAATATCTCTATGTTTTCGGGACAAGCTGTATTTAATGATTTTATACGATTATTTACATTTTGGCTTACTCCTATCTTTTTTAAATTATTCCAAAATTTATTTTTTATCAAATAAATATATCCTTTTTTAAATTTCATCATTATAAATTAGTTGAAGAAAAAAAATCTCTTATATATTATATATAAGAGATTTTTAGAAATGTATAAAACATATAAGAGTATTTTTTTACAATATGTACCCGATAAAAATATTTCAAAACCTGATGTAGTTTCATATGGTATTAAAAAAGGTAGCTACTTGACTAATGAATATACTTTAACTAAATATGCACTTGATAAAAATTATAATTCTATGTATTGTTTTGTTCCTATTAAAACAGAATTTTATACTCTTATCTGGGATTTAGATTTTAAAGTTGATAAATGTTTATTACTTAATCAATATCTGGAACAATTTAATTATTTTATACAAATTATCATTGAATCTATTATAAATACTATTAATAATGTTTTTATTAATCCTAATACACAATATATTTACTCTGATAAAAATATTGGTTTTGGTATTCATCTATATTTCCCTAATATTATTGTTAATAAATTTATTCATTCTTATATCTACAATATTACTAAAGATAATATGATTAAACAAAATATTATACCTCTTGAACTTATTAATCATATTTTAGATCCTTGTGTATCTAACTCTAATGGTTTAAGATTATTTTATTATTTTTATAATAATACTTTTTATAAACCTAATCAAGAATTATCTACATTTATTTTTGATAAAAATCCTGAAAATCATTTCAAATTTTGTTTAATTAATACAAATGATAATAATTTTTCACCTAAACTTAAAATTAATTATGATGATATACATAATAATATCTTTAATATTAAAAATAATAATAATAATACTAATACTATTACTGATAATATTGAATATATTAATGATTTTACTTTCTTAAAATTAGATGATAAACATAAATTATTTATTGAATTAAGTAACTCTTTCTCTATTGAACGATTAAATGATTATAATAAATGGATCAATGTTGTTTATTTATTTAAAACTTATGGATTATATGATGAAATTATTAATCTTTCTAAAAAATCTAATAAATATGATATTAATTCATTTAATATTATTAATAATATCTTTAAAAAAAAAAGAATTCCTAAAAGTTTCTTAACTATTGGCTCTCTAATTAAATGGTGCTCTGATGATGATTTTAATAATACTGTTAAAATTTTAGAAAAGTATGATATTAAATTGAAATTAAATATTAATGATATTAATGATATATTATTAACTCATTCTAAAAATAAAATTAATTTTTCGGAAAATTCTAATTATATTTCTAAAAATGCTATTGATAATATTATTCATAATATTAATTCAAATTTATATAATACATATCTTTTACAATCACCAACTGGTTCTGGTAAAACTACTGCTATAAATCATATTTTAAAATCTATTAATAAGGATTATACTATTTTATGTATTGTCACACGAAGAAGTATGTGTTCTACTTTAATTAATGCATTTAATTTCTCTAAAGATTTACAAGGTAATCTTATTAAAAATAATCATTTTAATTTTATCTCTTATATGGATGAAAATATTTATAATGATAATCATTTTATATCTAGTTTAGAACATTTATTCGTTTTTAAACAATTTTATGATGTTATTATTCTTGATGAAATTTTTAGTTTATGTAATTATTTATATAGTGATACTCTTATTGGACGAAGAAAAGATTGTTTATTACATCTTAAAAATTTAATCATTAATGCTAAACTAATTATTGGATGTGACGCACAAATTGCTGATATTTGTTTCCAATTATTCAATGATAAAAATATTTACTTTTATAAAAATACATTCAAAAATAAAATTGATATACCTTTTAATATTTTTAATTCTAAACACTCTTCTGATAATTCTAATCTTACTAAAATCGCTTCTATTATTGGTAATAAATACTGTATTTATAATAAATCTGTTATTATTTTCTCTGATAGAAAAAATACTACTATCAAATTATTGGAATTATTAAAAATTTATAATACTAATCCTGACTATTTTCGTGTATTCAATTCTAATTGTGGTACTATTGATGATATTAATAATATTGATACTATTTCTAAAAATAGATGTATTATTTCTTCTCCTAAAATTATTTATGGTGTTGATATTACTACTAAATATGATGATGTCTTTTGTATATATTCTAAAGCTAAAGGTACTAATAGTATGAGTTCTTTTGAATGGTATCAACAACTATCTAGAGCTAGATATTGTAAAGCTGTTAATGTTTTTATACTTGATTCTAATTATCATAAATTTTATAATTCATTCATTTCTTTTGATAAAAATAAATCTGAGGAAGATATACATATTAATAACTACATTTATTATAAAAAATCTATATATGAAAAATATAATTTAATTACTGAAATTACTTCTATTGATACTTATTTTAGAAATATACATTATTATAAATCTTGGTATGATAAACTCTTTTCTAATAATAAACTTCAAATTTTAAAGTTATTAGCTACACAAATTGGTTATAATATTTCTGAAAATGATTTTGATTCTATTAAAATTAAATCAGATCTTGATTACAAAGTTAAATTGAATTATAAATTACAAACTGAAATTTCTTTTAAAATTATTAATAATGAATATATTGAACCACAATATAATTCTTTTATTTCTAATCTTAAAGAAATTATTGAATTTAGAAAAAAATATATTAATACCGATAATCCTAATTATATTTCTCTTTTAACTGATGAAAAATTATTCTTTTCTTTTATAAATAAAAAATTATTGGATCTTCCTTATAATGATTTCTTACAAAAAAATATTAAAATTAATTTACAAGATTTCCCTGAAATTATGAAAGATAATCTCATTTTTAATCAAATTAATACTCTATTCTGGATTGAAGATTTAATTCATATTAAAAGATATGATGTTAATAATATTGATAAAAATATTAATATTGATTTTATTAAAAAACAATTTTTAAATAATCTTAATAAATTTATTTGTTTTTATGTTTATCAACAAAGTAAAAATAAAACTATTAATCGGATTACTAACATTATAAATAAAATTAATACTTATAATAAATTACAAAAATTTTATGTTGATCTTATTCATGTTATTTCTCCTGATATTTTTAATATTACCATTATTAGAAAAGAATTTTATTTAATTTATGTGTTTTGTATAATAGCAAAGGAATGATTTTCTGCCCAATTTATAATCATATATACTATATATTTAACTGGGCACTTTTACATCCCTCCACTGTTATACTTTTTTATTTATTACTCTTTATGAAATACAATTCATTACATTGTTTTTTCTTATCATCCAATGATATTACTCTCTTTTTACTTGTTATTATATAACCAGAATTATTATATACTGATTTTATCAGACCAACTTCGCTTGCATTTTCTCTATTCTTGAAATAGTTCCAAGACCCACATTTATAATATTTTTGAATTAATGGTATATTTTCTCTTACTTTCTGTTTAACTATCTCTTTCTCTAATTCATATAAAAATACACTGTTATTTTTATCGTTTATTCCTATTATCATATTCAATTTTTCTATTAAATCTTGACGTTCTTTTACAAAACGCTCTTCTTTTAATGGCCTATGTCTTCTCTTAATTATCTTATTTTCAATATCTTGAATATTTTGAACTTCCATATATTATTATATATAGAAAATTATTTTTTATAAAAATTTATTTATCCTTTTTTAAAATATTCTTTTCACTTAGATCATAATTATATAATTCACATCTTCCTTCTTTTTTGGCTTGTAGATATTCTTTCCTCTATTATTATATAAATCCATCTTATAATAACACTATCGTGTTATTTCTCCTGATATTTTTAATATTACTATTTATAAAAAAGAATTTTATTTAATTTATGTTTTTTGTATATAAGCAGAGGGATGGAATTTCGCCCAATTTATTATTATATATAATTTTTTAAGCCAGTTTGGAATAATTAAAGAATCAATAATGCAAAATTTGATAGCAAACGGTGAAGAACAATACTCATCAGCTCGTTTTTATTTTTTATAATATTCCGTCTTCCAGTGAAAAACCTTGTATTTTTTGATTCGCCAAACAGATTGCAAATAAGCATTCTGGCTACTGTTATGTTCTTTACTAACCGAAACAATTTTCGGCTAATTATAATTTTGTCATATTGAATTGAGATTCTTTGTGCGCCTGTTATATGAAACATCTGGGCTTGCATAAAACTCGAAAAAAAAGTTATAGGTTTTGAGAATGCTGTAAGTAAAACTCTTCCATATAATTCATAAAATTTTATTTTTTCAAATTCAAGGTATTTTAACCAATTTAATCTGATCTGTATGATATATGGTATTGATACATTGGAAAAACGCCTTTGGGTAGATTTCCAATCGTAAGCAATACTTTCTATTTTACTTGCGTGTCTGGAATCCATTCTTGGTGTATAAAGCCCTTTTTTTTGGCACCATCTACAAATTTTTGTGTGATGGTTATTTCGGCAGTCTGCACATACCAATGGGGTAACTGGACAACCACATCCACGGAAGTAATGTGATATCTTCATTTCTTTTTTGTCTACGGATTCAAAACAACACGCACAAGGAACTATTGGATGAAACATTTAATCTATTCCATGTATTAAAATAGATTAATGATAATATTTTTCAATTTTTTTCTAAATTTTCCAAAAAATAATTTTCCACAAATTATTTTAATATACAAAAAATTTATTATAACATATTCGTGAGTAAAGCGAACTGAGCCTATGCGAAATTACACGGAAGTGGAATTATAATATTCATGACGTTCTTTTTCTTCTTCCTCTTCGTAATCTTTCATGATCTGTAATATTTTTAACTTATTTTCCATATTCATTTTCCTTTTCTCTGTTATATTCTTATCGTCTTTAATATCTTCGTATCGCTCTTCCATAAAATTTAATATTTTATCTAACAGCTTATCGCTTATATTATTGTATTTATCTAATTTCCATTTTTTTCCGTCATATACCATCGCCTTACCTCTGTTAATGTCTGATATGTAAATATTTTTATACTCTGGATACTTATCATTGATGTGTATCTTTTCTACCATTTTAGCTGGTATTTTATAACCCATTTGCGTTAATGCTTCAAAAAATTCTTTATTATCTATTCGTGATAGATCTTCTTGACCAAAACCTATAATATTAATTGTATTATTAATGGTGCCATTGTTTTGATGCTTAACATTTTTATTATTTTGTATTTGATTCGTTTTCTTTTCATTTTCTAATTTATCTATCCTTTTATTTAGTTCTTCTATCGTTGATACTAATTTATTATTTTGTTCTAATAGTTTGTTTAATATCTCTTCCTTTTCTTCTATATCTCTTTTTCTTATTTTACATGATAATAAATGCCTATTGTAATTATCTTTCCTTTCTGTCTCATAACCACAATAATTACATATTTTTTTGAGGGTTTTTGAGTTAATTTTGAGGAGATTTGAGGAATTTTGAGGATTTAATGAGGAGTTTTTAGTTAATTTAATACATGGTTTAAGTCTATTCAAATGATTGGTATAATGACATTTCTGTTTAAACTCCTTCTCACATATCTTACATTTATATAACATCCTTTTTTTATATATTACTCTTATATATTTTTTTATTTAAACTAATTAGTTAAATTAGTTAAACTATTAGTTAAACAATTAGTTATTATAAAATCTGAGAGAGAGTTTGCTTACAATTACAAAAAGTTTTCCAACAAAAAAATATTTTATAATATTTTTTAGAATTTATTAAATATTTTCGCTTTCTATTTTTTCTCTATTATTATATAAATCCATCTTATAATAACACTATCGTGTTATTTCGCTAAAGCTCAGTTCGTTTTACTCACATATTTAAAAATTAAATATTAA
>Ga0164293_10005358_pt1 | contig 10914 bp, 10 predicted proteins | sample GEODES118metaG_FD_111487 | JGI IMG/M metagenome (GOLD analysis project Ga0164293, IMG submission 111487) | Eutrophic lake water microbial communities from Lake Mendota, Wisconsin, USA - GEODES118 metaG | ecosystem: Environmental > Aquatic > Freshwater > Lake | place: USA: Lake Mendota...
AAAAAGTATCATCAAAGCAGTGGCCGTACAAACAAAAAGTGTATCGATATAAACTGAAAAAGCTTGAACAAGTCCTTGCTTGACCGGGTGGCTTACTTCTGCTGCCGCAGCAGGATGGGGTGCAGTTCCTTGACCCGCTTCATTAGAATAAATACCTCTTTTTACACCCCAAGACACCGCCATGCCGAAAATGCCAGCAAAAGTAGGCTCAAGAGCAAAAGCCGATTTGAATATCAATCCGAAAGTCTCAGGTATTTTTTCGTAATTGTAGAATATGATAATCAAGGCCATCAAAATATATCCACCAGCCATAAACGGAACCACTATTTCGGCCACCTTTCCAATCCGCTTCACTCCTCCGAAAATAATCAAACCTAATAACAAACATACCAAAACACCCGTGTATTCTACCGGAATATTGAAGGCATTTTTTACCCCCAAAGCGATACTGTTACTTTGTACCCCAGGCAACAAAAGTGCTGTACTAATGATGGTTGCAACGGCAAATACCACGGCATACCATTTGATACCCAAACCTTTTTCAATATAATATGCAGGACCTCCTCTAAACTGTCCATCTCTTACCTCTTTATATATTTGCCCCAATGTAGCCTCTATAAAAGCCGAGGCCGCACCTAAAAAAGCGATGGCCCACATCCAGAAAACCGCTCCAGGTCCTCCCATCGCAATTGCGGTGGCAACTCCAGCAATATTCCCTGTTCCAACTCTTCCCGAAATAGCTATAGCGAAAGCCTGAAAAGAAGACACGCCTTGCTCGGAACTTTTACCATCAAAGAGTAAACTGACCATTTCTTTGATATACCTAACTTGTAAAAACTTAGTGGTTATTGAGAAATAAATACCGGCAACAAGGCACAAAATAATAAGAGCGTTTGACCAAATGATATCATTGATGGCGTTGACAAATTGTTCCATAAGATAGGGTTAGGGACTGAAATAATTAATTTTAGATGAATGCTAAAAGCCTTCGAGCTATAAACTACAGAATTTATCTGAAAAAATCTCTGTTATTTATAAATTTCGTTCTTAGAAGCCAATAGCGTATTGTACATCAAAGCCGCAACGGTCATCAAACCTACACCACCCGGAACGGGCGTTATAAAACTCGCCTTTGGTGCTACTTCATCAAATTTCACATCGCCTTTAAGAGCAAATCCGCTCTTTTTTGTTTCATCTACCACTCTAGTTAGACCCACATCTATCACTACCGCCCCATCTTTTACCATGTCAGCAGTTATAAACTCAGGTTTGCCCAAGGCCGCCACAAGAATATCTGCCTGTAGGCACATTTCCTTAAGGTTTTGTGTGCGACTGTGTACCAAAGTAACTGTGCAGTTGCCCGGGTAGGTATTTCTTTGCATCAAAATACTCATCGGAAGACCCACGATTTGACTCCTGCCCACCACCACACAATGTTTGCCAGCGGTCTCTATTTTATATCTTTTTATGAGTTCCAAAACACCGAACGGCGTGGCCGAAATATAAGCAGGCAAACCTTTTGCCATTCGCCCAATATTTATCGGGTGAAATCCATCCACATCCTTCTTGGGGTCAATAGCTTCGATAACTTTGTCGACATTGATATGAGCAGGAAGCGGCAGCTGAACGATGAATCCGTCAATATCTGCATCATTATTGAGTTGATCTATGATTTCAAGCACTTCGGCCTCGGTACTTGTAGAATCTCTTCTGATAAGGGTAGATTTAAAACCTATTTGTTCACATGATTTGATTTTTGAGGCCACGTAAGTTTCACTTGCTCCATTATCTCCAATCAAAACCGCCGCAAGGTGAGGGATTTTACCCCCCTCCGATTTTATTTTATCTACTTCTATTTGAAGCTCCGCCTTCACCTGTGCAGATATTAATTTTCCGTCTATAATTTCCATTTGCCGATAGCTTATTTATTATATACAAAGATAAAACCCTAAGGTTGGTATTCCAATTTAGCAGGTTTCTATTTGTTAAGAAATTCAAAAGTACCGAACAACCTTGCTCTTTTTTTTGTAAAGAACTATGTAAATCAAAGCTACAGAGACCACAGCCATTGAGAACAAAAATGTGGCAGGTAGATTTTCTATTTTGTTCTGATAAATAAAAGTAGGCAACAAAGCCCCAAATCCTATGCCTGCCTCTAAGGCAATGTACATGGTAGCTATAGCCTTACCTCTGTTTTCCTCTTCACACAAATCTATCGTCCATGCTTGTGAAATGGGCGAAATAATACCCATACTTATTCCAAAAAGCACGGCCGAGATGGTTAAAATGACAATGTTTTGGGCAAAAGCAATGGTGAGAACGGCAAATAATAATATCCAACACCCATAAGTTAGCACTTGCTCACGACCATTTTTATCTGACCATCTGCCTGCCATGAACCTAATGGCTATAGAGGACAACGTATACACCAAAAAATAGTAGCCCTTGTTTTTCAAACCTATGCTCTGGCTCAAATCAGGTACAAGTGTAACGATAGTTCCGTAGGAGAAAGAAGTAAAAAATACGACGACAACAACCGGAATAACGGATTTATCAAAAATTTCGTTTCGATTAATTTTTAAATGTGAACTTTTAAACTTTTCCTTTCTCGAGATTGGCAAAGTTTCTTTCATATTTATCAAAATCAAAATCGATAACAATGAGAGTGCTGATGATGTATAAAACAGTACGTTAATGTCGAAATGCTGAACTATCCAACCACCCAAAGCGGGTCCAAAAGCCATTCCAAGACCACCTATTAGACCATGGATACCCATGGACTCTCCTCTTCTGTCAGCAGGAACAATGTCTGAAATATATGCGGCAGTGCCGGTTGGTTTAAATCCAGTTGAAAAACCATGTACGAAGCGTAAGATAAAAAACGGAATAACCGTGGTAGCCAAAGGATATAAAAAACCGCAAGCAAAACACACCAGCGAACCAAATGCCATTACGGGCACGCGTCCTACCTTGTCGGTTAGTTTTCCGCTAAATGGCCTTGAAAGACCAGCCGTAAGTGTAAATAAGGAGATTATCAGCCCTTTGAATTCGCCACCACCCATTTTCGACAAATACTCGGGTAGCTCAGGAATAAGCATATTAAAGCTTGAAAAAAACAGAAAAGAACTAACACAAAGAAGCCAAAACTGGAGGGTAAAAATGCTGCTTTTTTTCAAAATATACGATCAGAAACTTTCTTCTAGTTTTACCATTGCTCTGTGACAAACTCCTCCAATGGGTGGATTAAACTTTGACACCTCAACTGTTACTTTTTTTACGGATGTGAACTTATCTTTTATTTCGTCAATAATTTCATGACCCACATGCTCCAAAAGACGATGTTTTTTAGACATAACCACCTTTACCATTTGGTAAATATTACCATAATCGATCGTATCCTTAAGATTATCAGAACTCGCTGGCCTTGACAAATCTGTATCTATAAAAACATCGATATTATATTTATTGCCGATTTTTTGCTCTTCATCAAAATGACCATGATAGGCAAAAAACTCCATACCCTCCAAAGCAATTTGGCCCATTTTGTCTTAATTTATATTATCAAAGAAAGAACCGCTCTGTTTTTTCTCGGCTATGTAGTCAGTTATAGACTTAGACTCCTTTGGCTCTGCTTTCTCCACCATAGCCTTTCTGATGGCAGCCTTAACTTTATTTACCTTATCTAGCATTTCCTCAGTGCTTCCAGTTTCAGTAGATTCTACCTTAGGTTTTTCTTCAACAAGATCTGCCTTAGGGACTCTTCCAGCCACCAAATATTCTTTAAGTTCATCTAGTTGGAACCATTGTCCGCTTTCCGCCAACATAGCTTGCTCTACCCATGTGCTTGGGTCTTGAGAGGCAAACTGCGACCCTGCGGCATCCAAAATATCTTTGATTCTATAAATTGGAGTGGTGGCAAGGTCTCTAAAAGTAATTATGCGAGCATTATTCAGTACCTCTTTTATTTTCGGACCAATACCCTCAATGATTTCCAAATTAGTTTTATCCTCTTGACTGCTCTCAATATTTATCCCATTTACTGCTGATGAGAAACTAATTCCATGATTGTCATCATCAACAGCGTTTTCTGTTTCTTCCGCACGTTCGAACGTTTTGGTCGTTTTCTCCTTTCCGACAGCAGTTTGCTCCACCTCTATTTCCATTTCAATACTTCTCACGGGATAATCTACCACCATGGCTTTCGGAATTTCATGAACTTGAACTTCGATTTCTAGATTATTTGAGACTACGATTTGGTCAATTTCTGATGTTATAGACTTCAACTTATTTAATACCGATAATTTCCTCGCCTCTATACTTTGAAAACTTTCTTCGATTTCAGCAAATTCTGCTTTAGCTGCTATATTAATATCTAAAACTTTTTGCTCGGCGTCTGCAATCAATTGAGAAGCTATATTTTCAGCCTCTGCGATAATACGGGCAGCCTTTTGTTCAGCTTCAGCTACTTTTTTAGAAGCTTGGTTAGCAGCGTTTTCAGTAAGCCTCGTACTTGTATCTTCGGCTGTTCTTAAGGTCTTTATGAGTGTCATTTCTACCTCACGCAGCTTTGATGCTTCTTTTTCTGAAATATCTAACTGCATTTTGAGCATTTTCGACTCATTCAGCATACGCTCCCACTCTTGAGCTATATTGGACAAAAAATGATTTACTTCTTCAATATCATACCCTCTAAATGACTTCTCGAATTCGTGTTGCTTGATTTCTAATGACGTAATTTTCATTTTTTTTATGAGTTTAGGAAAAACTGAATAATCATCGAAAAAGAAAACACTATAAGCCAAGAATTATTTTACAATGAATACCTTTTTATTTCCTGCTTATTTTACCATGTTAACTTACTTTCTAATTTTTCACAAAATAACAAAAAAAACAATGTAAGTTAAAATAAATTCCACATTGAAATCGAGCGGTCGTCGCTTGCCGAAAGTAGAAACTGTTCTTTTTCTCTCCAAAGCAATTTGTTTACCGAAGTACCATGCGAGGCATTTCGGGATTTGTCTATCACTTTTTTTAATTCTAGGCTCTTTGCATCCCATATTTTTATCGATTTGTCCATGCTGCAAGAGGCCAAAAGTTGTTGTTTTTCGATATAAATAATGTGATTTATGGCAAAATTGTGAGCAGGAATATTTTCGATATTCCCATAGTCTTTTTCAGAATCCCAAACTTTCAAATGGGCATCGCGTCCACCAGAAACCAAATAGTCGTTTTCTCCAAAATATTGTAAGCTAAAAACGGAGTTTTGGTGGCCTTCTAAGACATGCTTCAGTCTGTAACCTTCCAAGTCATAAATTCGAATTTTCCAATCAGAAAAACCAACTGCCATCTCGTTTCTATTGTTGCTGATAGCTATACATCTAGCACTTTTCTGAGCCCCTTCAAAATGCTTTGTAAACTTATTGGAGTCCGTATCTAGAATATGCAAAAAACCAATATGGTCGCTAACTACTAGAAAACGGTCATGCTTTTTAACATCAAATACCGAAACTTTGCCCAATGACACATTCAAAACTTCCTCTTTTTTCTTTGTATCAATCAAATGCAAACCTTCGCTATTATTGGCAATCCAAAGTTTATTCTCTTCAGGCAAATTCAACATGGCGTATACTGAATTGGTTACTTGAGCTATTGGTCTTCCCAAATCGGCCTTCGACCATTCTACCACCATACCATCAGCTCCTGCCGAAAAAAAACTTTTATCAGAACTGCCTTCGCAAAGGGTATAAACACAGTCCTTATGACCAGTAAAGGTTTCTATTTTTTCTATACTAAAATTCATTTTTTTGGGAAAGAACTTTCTATTTCGTGATATTTAATGCAACTTTCGGCCAAAAAATTCTAATGCCGCTCTATCTAAACAAAAAACTAACGGAGGAAATTCAATTTATGGTTTGGCACCTCACCGAAACCGTTGATGAACTAATAACTTTAGTCAATCCAGACAAAATAGACTTAGAAACCTTGGCAGGTATAAGTCATGAAGCAAAAAAAAAAGAATACCTAGCAGGTAAAAACGCCATCATGCAAATGTGTTTGTTGGAGAAAATTCAATTTGGAGGTATTGAAAAAGACGAACATGGCAAACCTTTTCTTAAAAACCATACCTACGAAATGTCTCTCACTCACACCATAGACTATGTTGGAGTGGTTTTTTCAAAATCAAAACCTGTTGGAATGGACATAGAAAAACCTAGAAATCAGATATTTAAAGTCTTGAATCGCCTCTGTGTGGCCTCGGAAATAGACTGGGTTTCAGATGACTTAGAGAAAGCCACCATACTGTGGTCGGCCAAGGAGGCAATGTACAAACTCTATGGAAAACGAAAAGTAGATTTCAAGGAAAACTTATTTTTAGAAGCAAGCCCAAATGGACTTACAGGTAAAATAAAAATGCCCGACCATGAGGCTGAGCATCAAATTTATGTTCAAAACATAGAAGAATACCTGCTAATTGTAGCTTATTAAACCCGCTCCACTACGTCATTGAAGTCAATACCGTAGTGCGACTCGGAATAAGTAACCTCCCCGTTTTTTAATAACAGCAATTGTGGAGATTGGTGTTCCACACCAAAATCGGAAGCTATTCTATTAGAAATATCTCTGTGAGCAATAAGGTCCAAATAATAGAATTTCACGCCTTTGTCATTACTGTTTTTAGAGAAGTTTCTTTCAAACCTGTCCAATGCCGTTGCACTAATTGAACACCTCGTACTGTGTTTAAATATAGCTACTGCTTGTTCGTTTGATTCTTTTTTTACGGTTTCTAATTGTTGAATTTCCGTTAAATTATTCCAGTTCATTTAATTAAAAGTATTTGATGAAACAACAAATCTCTTTCCGAATAGTTCAAAAAATATAGTTATCAATAAGTCTAACGCCATCCAAATGAGCAGCCACAATAATGGCTGTTCTCCTTTTCGGGTTTAGTTCATCAATACTTTCTAAAGTTTCAAAATCAGCGATTTCGTAGTATTCTAGTTTAAACTGAGGATTTTCTTTATAAAAATCTAAGACCTTGTTTTTGACCACAAATGTTGAATACCCTTCCAAAAGCAGTTTTTGGCCAATAATCATAGATTGAAATATTTTCGTTGCATGCCCTCTAGCCTCAGGGGAAAGTCTTCGATTTCGAGAAGACATCGCTAAACCATCTTTTTCTCTGATAGTATCACAAACAACCATTTTTAAATCAAAGCTCAAATCCGTGATAAGGCGATTAATCACAGCCACTTGCTGCACATCCTTTTGACCAAAATAGGCCTTGGTGGGTTTAACTATATTAAACAATTTAGCAACAACTATACCCACACCATTAAAATGTCCAGGCCTAAACTTACCCTCCATGATGTGCTCCAAATATCCAAAATCTATTTTCAAACTTGGTAAAGTAGGGTACATTTCTTCTGCCGAGGGGGCAAAAACAACATCACATCCAGCATCTTGAAGTATTTCGCAATCTTGCTCTAGCGTTCTTGGGTATTTTTTAAGATCGTCTAAGTTATTAAACTGCGTAGGATTTACAAAAATACTGCAAACTGTAAGTTCATTTTCAGCGATAGATTTCATGATTAGAGCAATGTGTCCTTCATGCAAAGCTCCCATGGTAGGCACAAAACCAACAGTTTTCGGATGATTGCTTTTTAAATAATTCTGTATCTCAACTATTGTTGTAAAAACCTTCATTTATGTTAAGTATGTTAATATTTGCAGGCAATTAAGCATTTATATTGTAATTTTACATGATTTTTCAATATTATGATACTTAGATTAACAACTTTTTTCGTTCTAGCTGCTCAGATGACCTTTGCCCAGCTGAGTGCTAAACCAGACAGCTCACTAATTATTGATGACTACTGGGAAGTAGAATTGGCACCCATTACCAATCTCAGCGAAATAGTCGGTTACATACACAACGACCCTTTCAATTTTCTATTTGTCAACAATATCCCCGGTGGAAATCCTCTAGCAAGAGAAATATCAGTGAACTCATTTTATGGCGGCCGTTTTCATCCCATACACAAAGTCATGAAATTCCACAGGGGCATTGACCTTCAAGGAATAGACGGAGAACAAGTTATAGCAAGTGGAAACGGGAAAGTAATAGATGCCGGTTTCAGAGAAGACTTAGGCAATTTTATAAAAATAAAGCATAAATATGGCTTTGAGTCAGTTTATGGTCATCTCAGTAAAATAAAAATCAAAAAAGGCCAATTAGTAACCAAAGGTCAGGTAATAGGGAAAGTAGGTTCCACCGGGAAAGTTACGGGACCACATTTGCACTATACTTTAAAAAAGAACGAAACTTATCTAGACCCATTCGATTTTTTATTCATGAGTTTTGAAAAGGTTTTTTAGTAGATCAAGCCTTTTATAATGTCTCTGTCTTTTCTAAACTAATTCCTGAAGAAATATAATTAGAAAACCTACGCAAAATACTGTTACACCAATAATTCTATCGAAAGCACCGTTATGGTCTTCAAAAAAAGGACTTTATGGTAAGTAACGACATGTTCAATTTTAATCGAACATAACAAATATTTTTCGGGAAGAAGCGTCTGAATACATCCATCCAAAGTAACGATAAACTCGAGCAAGTTACTCAATTTCAATTTTGTTGGAAACTCTTGGAGGCTAAATTAACTGACAAATATCTCCATTTTTCGAATCCTCTATAATTTCTATTATCTGAGGTTTTAGTTATAGGCTATTCCCTTTTGCCCAAATATAAGTCATCTAATTATCTATTAGATACCTCATAAGGACATATATTCGATTAAATCCGCCGGTGGGTTACTAAAGTTATCTGGAGTTGCAACTTCACCCTCCAAAGCTCCAATTATTCTTTTAGGCTTCTCATAGACAACTTGATTCTCTTCTAAAAAGCAATTAACTACCTTCGATTTCTTGTTCTTGCGTGGTGTTTAAAGCATCATCAGACGCCTATTTTCGTAAAAACCCGCAATTGAAGTATAAACGAGAAACATTTTTAATACAATGATATTTTTTTGGGGCAGGATAAAAAATAAAAACACCAAATTTCTAACCCAAATTTATTCCACAGTCACCGACTTAGCCAAGTTTCTTGGCTGGTCTACATTTCTTCCTCTCATTACAGCGATATAATATGACAATAGCTGTAAAGGAATAACGGTAAGCAAAGGCTGAAGTATCTCATCGGTATTGGGTACTTCAATCGCAAAATCCACCATTTCCTTCACTTGTACATCGCCCTCAGAAACTATAGCAATAACACGTCCTTTACGGGCTTTTACCTCCTGAATATTGGAAACCACCTTTTCATAAGAACTGTCCTTCGTGGCAATAAAAACGACTGGCATATCTTCGTCTATCAAGGCAATAGGGCCATGCTTCATTTCTGCTGCCGGATAACCTTCGGCATGAATGTATGAAATTTCTTTAAGTTTTAAAGCACCTTCAAGTGCTACTGGAAAATTCAAACCCCTTCCCAAAAATATAAAATTTGAAGCGAAAGTAAATAACTTTGAAATATCTTTAATTTCTTCAGCACTTCTGAGAATCTCCTCCACTTTTTGAGGAATTGCGGCCAACTGTATCAAAAGTCTTCTATAGGTTTCATCATCTATGGTACCTTTTGCTTGTGCAGTAGCTATGGCCATCATTGTCAAAACCGTCACCTGTGCCGTAAATGCCTTTGTACTTGCCACACCAATCTCTGGCCCTGCATGTGTGTAGACTCCAGAATCAGTAATTCGTGAAATAGAAGAACCCACCACATTACAAACTCCTAAAATAATTGCTCCTTTTGACTTGGCAAGTTCCAATGCGGCCAAAGTATCCGCAGTCTCACCTGACTGAGAAATTGCTATCACAATATCTCCTTCCTTGATAATTGGATTGCGGTATCTAAACTCCGAAGCGTATTCCACCTCAACATTGATTCTTGCCAACTCTTCAAAAAGATATTCTCCTACCAAACCTTCATGCCACGATGTGCCACATGCCACAAAAACTATCCTTTTTGCTTTTGCCAGTTTTGTTATATAATTTCTTAAGCCACCCAACTGTATTATCGCTTCCTCGGCATTCACTCTACCGCGAAGACAATCAGCGATAGACTTAGTTTGTTCGAATATTTCTTTGAGCATAAAGTGATCATAACCACCTTTTTCTATTGCCGCCAATTCAAGCTCAACAGTCTGAATATAAGGATCCTGCTGTTCATTTTGAAGATTTTTGACAGTAAGCCCTTCAGCATTTACCACAGCAATTTCTAAATCGTCTAGATACACCACCTCTTTAGTATACTCTATTATCGGCGTGGCATCCGAAGCAAAAAAATATTCGCCTTTTCCAATGCCTATTACCAAAGGACTACCTTTTCTGGCTGCTACCAATTGATTGGGATTCTAAGCGTCAAGCACCACAATGGCATAAGCACCTACTACCTCCTTCAACGCTATCCTAACCGCCTCAGGCAAATGACATTTCTTTGATTTTTGTATTTCTTCAATAAAATTCACCAAAACTTCTGTATCTGTTTGGCTATGAAAAACATAATCTTTGTTTATAAGTATCTGTTTAATAGAAGAATAGTTTTCTATTATTCCATTGTGAACAATTGCAAACCGCCCAGAATTAGACTTATGGGGATGTGCATTGACATCATTCGGTTCGCCATGTGTAGCCCACCGAGTGTGACCAATACCAATGTTAGCTAAAATCAGGCCTTTGTCCAAAACATTCTCAAGGTCTATTACCTTGCCCTTTTTCTTGAAAACTCCTAAGCCATTCTCGTTGAGGATGGCTATTCCTGAACTGTCATATCCTCTATATTCTAATCTTTTTAGACCCTTAATAATTAATGAGGCTGCGTCCCTTTGACCGATGTAAGCTACAATTCCACACATAATT
>Ga0164293_10005359_pt1 | contig 10913 bp, 9 predicted proteins | sample GEODES118metaG_FD_111487 | JGI IMG/M metagenome (GOLD analysis project Ga0164293, IMG submission 111487) | Eutrophic lake water microbial communities from Lake Mendota, Wisconsin, USA - GEODES118 metaG | ecosystem: Environmental > Aquatic > Freshwater > Lake | place: USA: Lake Mendota, Wisconsin...
ACGTGGTCGGTGCGATCGCCGCAACTGAGGCGGACGGTCCAGCCGGCGTGCTCGCCGATCCGCCACCCGGAGGGAATGTCCCACACGTCTTTCGGGGTAGCCGGCCAGCATCGCAGCCACCGGCACACGGCCGCGGCGATGAACGCTTCATCGTCGACGTCCGGCGCGATGTACTGCAGCCGTTCGAGCAGTCCGGTGTCGAGGCGGCCCGCCGCGACGTCCTTGTCGGACAGCACGAATCGCAGGAAGTCGATGTTGGTGACCACGCCCAGCACCGCCGTCTGCCCCAGTGCGCGATCCAGGCCGCGCACCGCTGCGGCGCGGTCTTCGGCATGGACGATGACTTTGGCCAGCATGGGGTCATAGTCGCTGCCGATGACCATTCCGGCCGACAGCCCGGAATCCACACGGACTCCCGGACCGCCGGGTTCGTCCAGTTCCAGGACCGGCCCGCCGGTCGGCAGGAATCCCGCGGCGGGATCCTCGGCGTACACCCGGGCCTCGATCGCGTGCCCGCGCAGCGCGATGTCGCCCTGGCCCGCGGTCAGCCGCTCCCCCGCGGCGATGCGCACCTGCCATTCGACCAGGTCCCAGCCGGTGACCATTTCGGTGACCGGGTGTTCCACCTGCAATCGAGTGTTCATCTCCATGAAGAAGAACTCATCCGGGTAGTCGGCGGAGACGATGAACTCCACTGTTCCGGCGCCGACGTAGTCGACACTGCGGGCAGTGTCACAGGCCGCCGCCCCGATTCGGGACCGGGTCGCGGCGTCCAGCAGCGGCGACGGCGCCTCCTCGATGACCTTCTGGTGGCGGCGCTGCAGGCTGCACTCGCGCTCACCGAGGTGTAGGACGGCGCCGTGCGAGTCGGCCAGCACCTGGACCTCGATGTGTCTGGGATTCAGGACGAATCGCTCGAGGAAGAGTGTGTCGTCACCGAACGCCGCGGCGGCTTCCCGGCGGGCCGAGGCCAGCGCGCCGGGCAGATCGGCGGGGTCGTCCACGCGCCGCATGCCCTTGCCGCCGCCGCCGGCTGACGGTTTGACCAGAACCGGAAAGCCGATCCCGCCTGCCGCGTCGATGAGGTCGGCATCGGACAATCCCGGTTCGGCAATACCGGGAACGACCGGGACACCGAAAGCCGACACCGCGGCCTTGGCGGCGATCTTGTCGCCCATGGTGGCGATCGCCGCTGCGGGCGGACCGATGAACACCAGGCCTGCCTGCTGTAGCGCGGCGGCGAAAGCGGCGTTCTCCGAGAGGAATCCATATCCGGGATGCACCGCCTGCGCGCCTGCGCTCAGCGCGGCCGCGACGACGGCGTCGATGTCCAGGTAGCTCTGCCGGGCCGGCGGCGGACCGATGCGGACCGCGACGTCGGCTTCGGCGACATGCCGTGCGCCGGCGTCGGCGTCGCTGAAGACCGCCACCGACCGGATACCCATGGCCTTGAGGGTGCGGATGACACGTACGGCGATCTCGCCGCGGTTGGCCACCAGAACAGTGTCGAAAGTCGTCATGGTCACATCCGGAAAACGCCGTAGGAGACCGGTTCGACGGGGGCGTTCGCGGTCGCCGAAAGCGCCAGTGCCAGAACCGTTCTAGTGTCGGCGGGATCTATCACGCCGTCGTCCCAGAGCCGCGCCGTGGAGTAGTAGGGGTTGCCCTGTTCCTCATATTGCGCGCGGATGGGAGCCTTGAACTCCTCTTCCTCTTCCGGCGTCATCTCGCCTCCGACGGTGGCCAGCACGGCCGCCGCCTGCTCACCACCCATCACCGAAATCCGGGCATTGGGCCACATCCACAGGAACCGCGGCGAGTAGGCCCGCCCGCACATCGAATAGTTGCCTGCGCCGTAGGAACCGCCGATCACCACGGTGAGTTTGGGCACCCGCGCACAGGCCACGGCGGTGACCATCTTGGCGCCGTGCTTGGCGATGCCGCCGGCCTCGTAGTCACGACCCACCATGAAGCCGGTGATGTTCTGCAGGAACACCAGTGGGATGGTGCGCTTGTCGCACAGCTGGATGAAATGCGCTCCCTTGACTGCGGATTCACCGAACAGCACGCCGTTGTTGGCGACGATTCCGACCGGGTGGCCGTGAATCCGGGCGAAGCCGGTCACCAGCGTTGTGCCGTACTCGGCCTTGAACTCACTGAACTCGCCACCATCGACGATGCGGGTGATCACTTCACGGACGTCGTAGGGCACCCGCGCGTCCACCGGTACGACGTCGTACAACTCGGTCTGGTCGGCGATCGGGTCGACCGGCCGCACCAGATCCCATGGCGGATCCGGCCGGGGGCCCAGCGTGGCGACGATACGGCGGACGATGCGCAGGGCGTCACGGTCATCGCGGGCCAGGTGGTCGACGACCCCGGAGGTCTTGGCATGCAGATCCCCGCCGCCAAGTTCCTCCGCGGTCACCACTTCCCCGGTTGCCGCCTTCACCAATGGCGGGCCGCCGAGGAAGATCGTGCCCTGGTTGCGCACGATGACGGTCTCGTCGCTCATCGCCGGCACGTAGGCGCCACCGGCGGTGCACGACCCGAGCACCGCGGCGATCTGCGGGATGCCGGCCGCACTCATGGTGGCCTGGTTGAAGAAGATGCGACCGAAATGATCGCGGTCGGGGAACACCTCGTCTTGGCGCGGCAGAAACGCCCCGCCGGAGTCCACCAGGTAGATGCATGGCAGCCGGTTCTGGGCGGCAATCTCCTGCGCCCGAAGGTGTTTCTTCACCGTCAACGGGTAGTAGGTGCCGCCCTTGACCGTCGCATCATTGGCGACGACCATGCACTCGCGCCCGGATACCCGACCGATCCCGGCGATCATTCCGGCCGCCGGGCAGTCGTCGTCGTACATCCCGTCAGCGGCCAGCGGAGCGATCTCCAGCAACGGGCTACCCGGGTCCAGCAGGCCGTCGACCCGGTCCCGCGGCAGTAACTTGCCGCGCGAGACGTGGCGTTCGCGGGCGCGTTGGGAGCCGCCGAGTGCCGCGGCAGCCAATTTGGCGCGCAGTTGCTCGACGAGCTGCAGGTGCGCGTCGCGGTGGGACGGGGCCATCACACTCTTTTCGGGTTAATGGCGACTAACTGATAGCATGTTAGTGGAGATTAACCTATGACGACAACCACCTTACGTAGCAGGCAGAAATCCGACCGGCGCTCACAACTTCTGGCGGCGGCCGAAGAATTGATCGCAGAACGCGGATTCCTCGCAGTCCGACTGGAGGACATCGGTGCCGCGGCGGGTGTCAGCGGTCCGGCAATCTACCGGCACTTCCCCGGCAAGGAGGCACTGCTGGTCGAACTTCTGATGGGAATCAGCACCCGTCTGCTCGAGGGCGCACAGGCGGTAGTCGCCGGCGCCGACGATGCCGCATCCGCCTTGGCGGGCCTGATCGAGTTCCACCTGGACTTCGCCCTCGGCGAGCCTGGCCTGATCCGGATCCAGGACCGGGATCTGGCCAATCTGCCCGGGCCGGCCCAACGGCAGGTCCGCCGGGCGCAGCGCCGCTACGTCGAGACCTGGGTGGGAGTGCTGCGCCGGGTCACCCCCGACCTCACCGAGGATCGCGCACGGTTGATGGCACACGCCGCATTCGGCTTACTGAACTCCACACCGCACAGCGTCCGGCCGACCGCCGCGGAAGAATCGCGGACGGTGTTGCGCGCGATGATCGCCGCGGCGCTTTCGGCCCCGGTAGCCTGCATGTCGTGATGTGGGCATGAGCGATCCACGTGGTCCGGGTTGGTCGGATCCTGCGCAGGGAGCCGGCGGGTACCCGTCAAACACCGATCCCGCCTACTCCGGATATTGGGGGCCACCCGGCCAGACCGGCTATGGCCAGGACTTCCCCCAGGGCGTCCCCCAGGGCTTTCCCCCGGGCGCTCCCCCAACGCAACCCACCCAGCAATTGCCGCCCTACTGGCAGACCGGCGTGGGCTACCCCGCCGGGCCACCCCCACCGCCGGAGCCACCGAAGAAACCATCGCGATGGTTGTGGGCAGCGGCGGCCGCGGCCGTCCTGCTGGTGGTCGGCCTGGTGCTGGCGTTGGTGATCGTGAGTAACTCATCGAAGGACGCCACGGTGGTGGCGCCGCCGTCGACCACGTTGAGAACGGCGCCGCAGCCCACCACCACACCGACCCCACGGCCGCCGACCCGGACCACCTCGGCCATGCCCGCGCCACTGCCCATCCCGACCGAAATCCCGGGGCCGACCGAACCCGGGTTGCCGGCCACCGAGGGGCCTCCGCCAACCGGCACCGAAGCGGTTCTCTACACCGTCAACGGGGACGGCCGGGCGATCAACATCACCTACGTCGACAACGGCGGGATCATGCAGACCGAGTTCAACGTCGCGCTGCCGTGGAGCAAAGAGGTGAGTCTGGAGGCCCCGGCCAGGACGTCGGCGAGTGTGGCTGTGGTCAACATCGGACGCGACGTGACGTGCACAGTGTCGGTCAACGGCGCGCAGATCCGGCAGCGCACCGGCCAGGGCTTGACCGTCTGCACCGGCGCCGCCTGAGTCACCGATCCCGGACGCCCGGTACCCGTACCAGGATCATGCCGACCCACCCGAGCGCCAGAACAAGGCAGATGCCACCCAGACCGGCGCGGTCGGAACCGAAGAAGTCGACGAACACGAAGAACAACCACGGCGCCAACGGGGCAACCGCTCGACCGGTCATTGTGTAGAGCCCGAAAGCCACGCCCTCCTTGCCTTCCCCGGTCATTCGCAGCAGCAACGCGCGCGCGGCCGACTGGGTCGGGCCCACGAACAGCGCCAGCATCAATCCGCACACCCAAAATGCCCGTGGTCCGGACACCGCCATCATCGTCAGACTGATCACGATCAGAGCGGTCAGCGAGACGACGATCACCGGTTTGGCCCCGAACCGGTCATCCAGTCGGCCGCCCAACACAGCGCCGAATGCGGCCACAGTCGAGGCGATGACGCCGAAGATCAGGACGTCGGCCGCTGAGATGCCGTAGACGCCAACGCCGAGCACCGCGGCGAACGCGAAAATCCCGGCCAAGCCGTCCCGGAACACCGCGCTGACCACCAAGTAGTAGACGAAGTTGCGGTCCCGCTGCCATTCGCCGCGCAGATCGGCCCACAGCCGACGATAGGCGCCCAGCACTCCCCCGCCGGTGGCCGGGCGGTTGTCGGGGACACCGGCAAATGTTTGGGCGGACAGCAGCAACGGGAGGCTGAGCACCGCCAGCCAGCAGGCCGCCATCACCATCGCCGCGCGCACGTTCCAGCCGTCCTCGACCGGCAACTGCAGCAGACCGCGGGTGGGGCCCTCGCCCATGATGAAACCGAAATAGATCAGCAGCAGCAGCAGGACGCTGCCGGTGAAACCCGCCGCCCAACCCAGTCCAGAGATCCGCCCGGCGGTCTGCGGCGTGGACACCTGACGCAGCATCGCGTTGTACGGCACGCTGGCCAGGTCGCCGCACGCCGCGGTGAGAGCAAGCAGCGCCAGGCCGGCGGCGAGGTAGCGAGGGTCAGCCCGGATCAGGACCATCGAGGCGGTGAACGTCACCGCCAAACCGGTCAGCACGGTCAGAGCCAGCCGGCGGCGGTGCGGCACCTGAACCGCGACGCCGATCAGCGGGGCCAGCAGGGCGACGGCCAGCCCCGAGATAGTCAGTGTCCGGCCCAGCCAGCTAGCCGGCGAGGTGTCACCCTCCAGACCTGCACCGACTGTGCCGGTCAGATAGACCGAGAACACGAACGTCGCCACGATGGCGTTCATCCCGGTGGAACCGCAGTCCCACAGCGCCCAGGCGGCGACCTTCGACTTGGGCACCGGGTCCCCAACGGCAACCGTCGACGGGGTACCGGTCATGCGCGCAACCCTATCTACGATGGGCCGCATGCCACTCCCCCTCCCCTCCGCAGACAGTCGCGCCGTCGTGACCGGTGCCTCGCAAGGCATCGGCGAAGCGCTCGCGGCTGAACTCGCAGCTCGCGGCCATCACCTGATCATCACCGCCCGCCGCCTTGACGTGCTGGACAGCCTGGCCGCCCGGCTGCGTGAGCAGTACGGCGTGACGGTGGAGGTGCGTGCGGTCGATCTGGCCGATCCGGGCCAACGCGGCGAACTGGCCGAGGAGTTGGCCGGCCGGGACATCTCGATCCTGTGCGCCAATGCCGGTACGGCGACCTTCGGGCCGGTGGCCAAACTGGATCCGGCCGGGGAGAAGGCGCAGGTGCAGTTGAACGTGCTCGGTGTGCATGACCTGGTGCTGGCGGTGCTGCCGGGCATGATCGCCAAGTCCTCCGGCGGCATCCTGATCTCGGGCTCCGCCGCGGGCAACTCCCCGATTCCCAACAACGCCACCTACGCCGCGACCAAGGCGTTCGCCAACACCTTCAGCGAGTCGCTGCGCGGTGAATTGCACGACACCGGCGTGCACGTCACGCTGCTGGCTCCCGGTCCGGTGCGCGCCGAGGAACCCGATCCGGATGAGGCCTCGCTGGTGGACAAACTGATCCCGGACTTCCTGTGGATCTCGGTTGAACACACCGCACAGCTTTCCCTGGATGCGTTGGAGCGCAACAAGATGCGGGTGGTTCCCGGCCTGACATCCAAGGCGATGTCGGTGGCCAGCGGGTACGCCCCGAGAGCGATCGTGACACCGATCGTCGGCGCGGTCTACCGCAAGCTCGGCGGCGGCTAGGCTGAAATCCGCTGGCCGTGAAGGTTTTTGGCGGTCGGTGAGGCGGGCACGGACTGTGGGTCCGGGTAGGTACCCAGCACTCGGTCGGCGGTTCCAGGGGTGCTGACCCCGAACCAGTAGTGCTCGTTCTTGAAGTGGTGCAACCGGTGATTGCGCCAAATCTTTCGGTAGAGAGCGGTTTTGGCTTTGTAATCGGTATGCACCAGGTAGTGCGTCCACTCGTAGACGAGCCCGATCGTGAAGGTCACCACCAGGAACGTCAGGCCCAGGCCGGTACGCGAGATGAACACGAACGCGACGATGAGAGCCGAGGCCAACGCGCCGAGCAGCGACTGCAGCGGAATGAAGATGAGCTTGACGATCCGGGGGTCGACGTGATGTTCACGGTGCTTGCGGGCAAGTATCGGGTCGAGGGTGAACCCGGCGATACGACGCGGCTTCCAGTGCAGAACAACAACGTGAATCACCCATTCGACGAACGGGAATGCGGCCAGCACGACGAAAGGCAGCATCGCGTCGCTCCACCGCCAGTCCCCGACCACCGCGCGGGCGACGACGGCGGCCAGCAGGGCCCCCGCGAGCAGCCACGGGGTGGGATGGCGCAGGAACTCGCGGGCCGCATCCGCCAGTGTCACTCCCCGGCTGCGGGTGGTTTCGGTCATCCGTGGCTCCTCAGATTTCGGTAAGCGCTGCCATCAGCGCCGCAGTGGCGGGTTCGAGTAGTCGGCGCGCTGCAGCCTCAGCGGCGCCAGGATCGCCGGCCGCGATGGCGGCGGCGAGATCGCGATAAGACTCGATGCGTCCCACCTCAGCGGCCATCAGAGTGGCCAACGCGGGCAACGCGGGCTCGTAGGCGGTGCGCAGCGTGTTGAACATCAACCGGAAGACGATGGAATCAGCACCGTCGACGATGTGATCCCAGAACGCCATCGCATGCTGTTGCTGCTCGACCGCGTCGGTGGCGCCTTCCAGGGCTTCGATGGTGTCGGTGAGCCGCTCGATCAGGTCCGAGGAGCGGCGCTGCGCCGCCAGTTCGGCCACCTTCGGGCCGTTGTGAAGGCGGGCCTCCAGGATGCTGCGGACCACGGAGACGTCGAGCTGGTGGTCCCGGATCAGCAACCGCGGCAGCAGATCCAGGCCGGCGTGCCGACGAAAGTCCCGGACCGTGGTGGCGTCACCCTGACGGACTTCGACCAGTCCGGCCGCAACGACGCGCTTGAGCGCCTCGCGGACCGCCGGCCGGGACACCCCCAGCACTTCGGCCAGCCGCCGTTCGCTGGGCAAGGATTCGCCCGGCTGCATCTCGCCGCTGAGAACCTCGGCGAGGATCTGCTCGAAGACGTCCTCAGGGACAGAACGTCGGTGCACCGGCTGCAACGCCACGCGATCAGCATGACCGAACGCCGGAAAGAGGTCAAGTGGTCAGACCAGTGACCTATCTGCGGCGGCGGCCGGTGCCGAAGATGCTGCGGGTGATCTCGCGTCCGATCACCGTGCCCGCTGAGCGCATGGCGCTCTTGAAGGCGGGGTTGTCCATCATCGTCTCGAGCACACCGGGCTCGGCCTTCTCCACCGGCGCCGGCATGGGCGGCAGGTCCAGGCCGGTCGGCAGGATCGGCGGTAGATCCATCGGCTCGGCCGCTGCGGGCCGAACCGCCGGCGGTGGCGCCATCTTGGCCGCCAGCATCTCGTAGGCGGACTCACGGTCGACGCGCGGTCCGTATTTGACGAACAGCGGGCCGGCTTGCGCGGCGGCCTTGATGTGGTCCGGGCCGATGGTGTCCATCAGCGAGCGCGGGGAGCGCATTTTGGTCCAGGCCACCGGGGTGGGCGCACCGCGTTCGGACAGCACGGTCACGATCGCCTCGCCGATTCCCAGTGCCGTCAGGTCGGTGGCCAGGTCGTAGACGTCGGTCTTGGGGTAGGTGCGGACGGTCTTGGCCAGCGCCTGCTGGTCTTCGGGGGTGAAGGCGCGCAGCGCATGCTGGACTCGTGAACCGAGTTGGGACAGAACGGCATTGGGCACATCGGTCGGAAGCTGCGTGCAGAAGAACACCCCGACGCCCTTGGAACGGATCAACTTGACCGTCTGCTCCACCTGACCCAGGAATGCCTTGGAGGCGTCCTTGAACAGCAGATGGGCCTCGTCGAAGAAGAACACCATCTTCGGCTTGTCGACGTCGCCCACCTCGGGTAGGTAACTGAACAGATCCGCGAGCACCCACATCAGAAACGTCGAGAACATGACCGGCCGGGCGGCCTGATCGCCGACCTCGAACAACGTGATGATGCCGCGACCCTGTTCGTCGACTCGCAGCAGATCGGCTTGGTCCAGTTCGGGCTCACCGAAGAAGGTGTCGCCGCCGTCGGCCTCGAGGTTGACCAGTGCCCGCAGGATCACGCCGGCGGTCTGCGGCGACACCGCACCAAGGGTCTTCAGTTGCGCCTTGCCCTCATCGGTGGTGGTCAGGAAGGTGATTACCTGACGTAGGTCCTTGAGGTCGAGCAGTGGCAGGCCCTGCTGGTCGGCATAGTGGAAAATCAGCCCGAGGGTGGATTCCTGATTCTGGTTGAGCCCCAGGACTTTTGACAGCAGGATCGGACCGAAGGCCGAGATGGTGGCCCGTACCGGAACCCCTAGACCACCGGTGCCCAGGGAGAGGAACTCCACCGGAAACGGGGTGGGCGACCACTGGTCGCCGGTGTCGGTGGCCCGCTCGGTGATCTTGTCGCCGGCCTCCCCCGGCCGGGACAGACCGGACAGGTCGCCCTTGAAGTCGGCCATCACCACCGGCACCCCGGCGGCGGACAACTGCTCGGCGATCACCTGCAGCGTCTTGGTCTTTCCAGTGCCGGTGGCTCCGGCGACCAGTCCGTGCCGGTTCATCATCGCCAGTGGGATACGAATCTGCGCCGACGGATCCGCAGTACCGCCCACCATGACCGAGCCCAGTTCCAGCGCCGCTCCGGAGGTGGCGTAACCGGCGGCGATCTGCTGGGCAGGAGTCGCTGTCGCGTCGGTCATGGGGGCCCTTTCGTCAGCGCACGGGGGTGTTTTCGGCCGCTCCGACACTACTTGGTCGGCTGCTTGGTCGGCTGGGCCTACTGTTGAGCGCTGTGCGTGATGAATTGGTGTGGATCGACTGCGAGATGACCGGGCTTGACCTGCGCTCGGACCGGCTTATCGAGATTGCGGCGTTGGTCACCGATGCCGATCTCAATGTCATCGGCGAAGGTATCGACGTGGTGATCCACGCCGACGACGAGGCACTGGACAACATGGTCGAGGTGGTCGCCCGGATGCACAAGAGTTCGGGCCTGACCGAGGAGGTGCGCGCCTCCACCGTTGATCTGGCCGCCGCCGAGCAGATGGTGATGGATTACATCCGCACTCACGTCAAAGCGGCCAAGACCGCCCCGCTGGCCGGGAATTCGATCGCCACCGACCGGGGTTTCATCGCCCGGGACATGCCGACACTGGACAACTACCTGCACTACCGGATGATCGACGTCAGTTCGATCAAGGAACTGTGCCGACGCTGGTACCCGAAGATCTACTACGGCCAGCCCGACAAGGGCCTGGCGCACCGGGCACTGGCCGACATCGAGGAGTCGATCCGGGAGTTGCGGTATTACCGCCGGACCGCGTTCGTCGCCCCGCCGGGGCCGTCTACCAGCGAAATCGCCGAGGCGGCGGCTGGGTTGGGCGCACCCGGATCTGCGGGGGCCAACGGCGAGGCGGAAAACGATTCGGCCGCAGAGACCGAAAGCGGCTAATATCGACAGCGCCGCGCAAGTGGTGATGGTGGCTGTAGTTCAGTTGGTAGAGCACCAGGTTGTGATCCTGGCTGTCGCGGGTTCGAGTCCCGTCAGCCACCCCGATGCAGAAAACCGCTCCTGATCAGTTCAGGGGCGGTTTTCTGGTTTCGGCTCATCTGTCGCCCGCCGCGTCAGCCACCACCGCGTGCACGAAGCCGAGTTTGTCAGCGACCGGTTGGGTGATGTCGAACGGGTAGAGCGGATTCTTGCCCATCGCCATGTTCACCCGGTTGAAGAACAACGAGATCCACCTCCAGTCGAAGAGGAGGTACTCAATCGGGCCCGCGCAATAGGACTCCAGTGGGGCGATATCACGCGGCCCGGCGAACCGCACCCGGTCGGCGTGCAGCACCATGCCCGCCTCACGGGTGGTGTCCAGTGTGTCGGTGATGTG
>Ga0164293_10005360_pt1 | contig 10911 bp, 9 predicted proteins | sample GEODES118metaG_FD_111487 | JGI IMG/M metagenome (GOLD analysis project Ga0164293, IMG submission 111487) | Eutrophic lake water microbial communities from Lake Mendota, Wisconsin, USA - GEODES118 metaG | ecosystem: Environmental > Aquatic > Freshwater > Lake | place: USA: Lake Mendota, Wisconsin...
GCCTATGGATACCGGATGGTCTTGCAATCCTTTTGCTGCACTAAAACGGAGGGGGGAGGCATTATTCAACCGACATTTTTATTACAAGCTGGTTTCGGATTCTTTTACCATCACAGGAGAAAAGAATTTTTCTTCGGCTGTATTCGGCCCCATGAACTATTACGTAGATGCAAAGCCGGATGCTTTGGCTGTTTTCGGCACCATTTGTCAACAAACCGAGAAACGCATTGACATAAAACTAACCTATGATTCTGCTCACCAGCACCCTGCAGGAGTGAATGTATGGTTAAAAGATCTCAATGATCCGTCTCCATCAGGTATTTGGTATTTGGGCAACGAAAAAAAAGTTGAAAAAATCAGTATAAGCCACAATCCGGGGCAGTTTCATGCTTTGGCAACCTTCAATGCAGGCAAAACCTTTCACCTCACCAACGGAACCTATGCCATCGGTATTGATTTTACCCCATGGAATGACTTCGACTGTGGTTTCAGGTGGGATACGGTGGTGGTGAATGGCCCCTATGGTTTTGCCATAGAATCACGCATGCTTCGCGGAGAATCGTGTCCCGGTGTGATGGATGGAGCATGGACATTTACCGCCAAAAGCGCTTTGTGGTATGATACACTGCTTCTAAATATGCCCGGTTTTGGGCTTTACAGGCCCGGTGATACAATATCCGGACTTGCGTGGGGTGATTACTCGTATTTTGCCTCAAATCGCGGTGGTTGTGTTGAAAATGGGCAAATCAGGATTGCCGGTTCTCCGTTTTTTGGCAAGAAATTGGGTGTTGATACCGTGTTGTGTAAAGGGCAGCTGTTGTCCATCAATGCCGGACATCCGTTTGCAAAGACCTTTGAAGTCACTAAACCCGATGGCACCCGACTGTTCAGCGATACATTTATGGCCAATATGGAGGGTGAGTGGCGGCTTAGATGGAGCAACGACTCAGGTTGTGTGGTGTATGATACCCTGAAAATAAAAAAGCGTAATCTGGCGGTTACCCATGATTTTCTGATGCCTGCTCAGGTGAAATTGCAAGACACGGTTTGGGCTGTGGATCACAGCCACCCGAAACCCATCAGTAGCCAATGGATCCCTGAACATGCCGCCTGGCACCTCGCTGAGAAAGAATTTTTGAAGTTTTACTTATCAGATACCGGTATTTACCCCGTTACCCTGATCTCGAAATTTGATTCGGGTTGCACCTTTCGGAGCACCAAGTGGCTGCATATCGTTCGTACCTCCGATTCCTCCCTGTTTTTGCCCCAAATGGGCTATCAGGGCCCTGTGATTAAGTCCTTTCTGTTAAAACCCAATCCGTCAGGAGGATTGAACTATCAGGCAGTTATCTCATTGCGTACCCCGGCAGATGTGGTAATTTCTTTACTGGATCCAATTTCAGGCAGGGTAATTCGTAAAAATGAATATAAGCAGGTAGTACAAATCGCCGAAAGGCCCTTTGATATTGAAAGTGAAGGTGTTTATTTCATTCGGGTGACTGCCGGAAATGAAATTCAGACCCGCAAAATCCTAATCATTCGGAAATAATATGCTGCTGAGGATTGCTATGTTGCTGGGGTGCTTGATTCCGTTTGGGGTGTTTGCCCAGGATGTGGAACAGGTGCTGAAAAGTAAGCCAGTAGAGGCAGGTGGCAGTATGCAGATGCAGCAAATGTTCAACCACAGCTTAGAGGGTGGAAATCGGAGCCAGCCCTTTAATTACGTGCTAAGCGGCAACCTTAATCTTACTTTTTTTGGTGTGGTTCATGCGCCGTTTCAAATGCTCTTTTCCAACATGGGCAATCAGTTTTCGCAACCTACCTTCAACCAAACGGCGCTGCACCCGCAATACAAGTGGCTGCAGCTGCACCTGGGCAGAATAGCGATAAACTGGTCTCCTCAAACCGTGGGCGGACATGTATTTCAGGGGGTAGCTACCGATCTGACTCCAGGAAAATGGACTTTGAGTGCCCTGTATGGACGTTTCCAAAAAGCCATGGCCGCCCCGTCGGATTCTCTGGCTCCGGATGTTACTCCGGCCTTTCGCCGCATGGGGTATGGCTTCAGGGTTGGACACAGATTTAAAAACGCACACTGGCAGGCCACCTATTTCAAGGCAGCAGACGATAGCAGCAGTCTCAATCCCGGTCCATTTTTGCAGCTCACGCCCCAAAGCAACCATGTTATCGGCCTGCTAACCGATCAGGTGTTGTTTAAAAAACTGATGTTGAATGCCGCGTATAATGTCAGTTATCTGCAAAATGATATGCGGATCAATCAAAGTCCCGCGCGAAAGCAGCATTATAAATGCGGACTGGCATGGCAGGGGAAAGTGCAGCGCTGGAATCTGACCTATGAATACACGGATCCGGAATACCGAACCCTTGGGGCTTACTATTTCAATAATGACATGGAAAACATCAGCGTAGGTGGCAACGTGATGGCACTCAAGGGAAAGTTAAATTTGAGCGGACAGGCAGGTTTGCAGCGCGATAACCTCGATAACCGCAAAAATGCATCCATGCGTCGCAGGGTATACAGTTTGCAAGGGCAATACAGAATGGGAAAAAGCGGCATGCTGTCGGGTGCGTACTCCAGTTTTACCAGCTTTACCAATACACGCCCATTCACTGATTATTTGCAGCCAAATAGCCCAATGCTGGCCTGGGATACCCTCAATTTCAGGGAGGTTTCAGAATCCGGGAATGTACAGCTTTCATTGCCGATGCCCCGATTGGGCAAATGGCAGGTCAGTTTTAACGGCAATGGATTGTGGCAGCGAAATGCCGGTGCCCCCGGCAGCAACAGTGATTTTTACAACGCTGGGATTGGTGTAGTGGCCAGGCATGCTGATAATGGATCCTCAGTAGCGCTGCAGATGAATGCGGGACAGAATATGGCGGGAGAATTGAAGGTGCGGAATTTGGGGCCTGTGTTTTCCTGCAGTGTGCCCCTAATGAATAAAAAATGGTTAACAGCCCTTTCATATTCACGTATTATCTCAGAGGTACAGTCTGTGAAAACAGCCATCAGCAGCACTCGATTTCAGTTAAATCGAAAATGGAAAACCCAATCTATACAGGCCATGCTACAGATTCAGCGTTCGCCCGGAAGGGGCTTCCTTCAGGCCACAATAGGGTATCAGGTGGTGGTGAAGTGACCAGAAAAATACTTAACGCTTCTCCATCAAAAACCAGGTGATATCATCCTGGGGAAATGCCTTATCTCTTTTGTAACAGAAACCATAATCTACCAGGGTTAGGTCGCTGTATTTTTCCAGCATTTCACCGGCAAAATCCCTTTTAAACAGGCGATCGCTGTGCCCCCGGTAACTGATGCTGACAGGAGAGGGGTTGTAGTATTCACAAACCAGGATGTACCTTCGGCTTGATTCGTACAGTTTGGCGTAAACCTGTTGCAGCATGTCCGGATTGATGTGAATCAATACCCCTTTGATGAGCGATACATCGAAAGATTTTGCCGGAGTATAATCAAAAATGGAGCCATGAAAAACATGTTCGCTGCCAATCATTTTTCCCAGTTCATCGGCGGCTGTGCGGTTGATTTCGATGCCATGGGCTTCAATTCCCGGAAAAAGCATTTTAATGGCCCTCAGATTCATGCCAACATTGGCACCAAATTCCACAATGGAGGCAGGTCTGCCCACTTGCTGAAGCGCTTTTGAAAAGAAATTGAGGTTGGATGCCAGGTACTCTTCACTGATGTTGCGGCTGATATAATCATCCCCAAAACTGCCTGCCCAAAAATCCTCCTGTTCGGTCTTGAATGTCATAATTGATGCTGCTTAAATCCAATGTACAACAGGGGCGTAATATCTGGATTGTTTATCCCCTCGCTGCGATTGCTTTATGGTGCAATATTAGTTAATAGTTGGAAAAGTATAGTACCCGGTTATCTTCTTTTTTGAGGGTCAAACCTGCAAATTCAGCGATTTTTACCGAAGCGGTATTGCCACTTTTGATTTCTGCCCTGATACGGGTATTCAACAAATCCACCAAAGTTTTAACCATTCTTTTGCCCGTGCCTTTACCCCTTGCATCAGGCGATGTGGTCCAGGAGAGTAAGTAATCATTGAGCGCTTCATCAAAATCTGCCCTAACCGTACCCACCGGAATTTCATCTTCCTCTGCGATATACAATTGTTTGCCGGAATCCTCCAGTGCATGTTTCAGCCAGTTTTTATGACTTTCCTCTGCCACCAACGCTGTGGTGTGTGAGTTGTTGCGGGTTTCTTCGTCATTTCTCCATTCCAGCAGCAGGGGCCAATCTTCAAAAGTGACTTTTCTCAGGGATAACATGCGCTGTATGGTGTGGTTTAATCCTTGTCAATCCCGCGGTTGCAGGTTTTCAGTTCTCAATATTAGGTATTTTCCGGCAAAGTGGATGTTGTGTGTTTGGGCAAAAAATAAAAGCCCCGGAAATTCCGGGGCTCTGGGGTTAGTTTTTTTTGCGGGATGTGAGCCAGGCAATCAGAAAAATAGCCGGGATTACCACCACAATGCCCGCAAAGATTAAAATGTAATTTTCCTGCATAGGCAATGAATTGATTTGTTACACGAAGTAAGTTAAAATTATCAAAAAAGCAAATGATTTTGTGGGAATTTTCATTCCCTAAATAACTGAAATTCAGGTGTGTGCTATCAATAAAGGTTTCTGAGGAGATTTGATGCCCCAAGAAGTTATCAACATGCTCCACCATTACTGCCGGGGTTTAAATCTATAAACTACGCAAAAAATGCGGAGAAAAATATTTTAAAAAGTAGCTTAGATGTAATAAATATAGGTGTTAAAGCCCTTTTTGTTTCCTGTTTTATAGTGGCTATGTGATTGCTTTGTTTGTAACTTGTGTTACCATTGGGTCCTGCGGTCTTGGCGTTTCTGCGCCCTGCTGAGTAAATTTGCCAATCTGATATGACAAATCCAACACCCGAAAAAGTAGAATGTCTGATTATTGGCAGTGGACCTGCAGGTTACACCGCCGCTATCTATGCCGCTCGTGCCGATATGAAGCCCGTTCTGTACGAAGGATTGCAGCCCGGCGGGCAGCTTACCATCACCACTGAAGTTGAAAATTACCCCGGTTACCCCGACGGTGTCATGGGCCCGGAAATGATGGACCTGTTCAAAAAGCAAGCGGTAAGACTCGGTGCAGACGTGCGTTTTGGGATGGTTACATCCGTGGAATTTACCAATGGCGGACCTCAGAAAGTGATGGTGGACGGAACCCATGAAATAATAGCTGAAACGGTCATCATCTCTACCGGTGCCAGTGCCAAGTGGCTTGGAATACCCAGTGAGCAGCGTCTAAATGGCAGCGGGGTGAGTGCCTGTGCCGTTTGCGATGGTTTTTTCTACCGCAACTCAGATGTGGCCATTGTAGGTGCCGGAGATACCGCCTGTGAAGAGGCCAGCTACCTTGCTAAAATTTGTTCCAAAGTATATATGCTGGTTCGAAAAGATGAATTCCGCGCCAGCAAAGCCATGCAGCACAGGGTAATGAATACGCCCAATATTGAGGTGTTGTTTAATACCGAAACCGATGAGATTCTGGGTGAAAATACGGTAGAAGCCGTGCGGGTCAAGAATAATCAATCCGGTGAAACGCGCGAAATACCCATCAAAGGATTTTTTGTCGCCATCGGTCACACCCCAAACACTTCCATATTTAAGCCATACATCCACATGGATGAGCAGGGCTATATTCTCACCAAACCGGGTACTTCCTACACCAATGTAGAAGGTGTTTTTTGCGCAGGCGATGCTCAGGATAAAGTATACCGTCAGGCAGTTACCGCTGCAGGCAGTGGCTGTATGGCTGCTCTGGATGCCGAAAGATGGCTTGCCGCAAGAGGTGAAGTTATTGCAGGTGCGTGATGCATGGCCGGTGGGGGTTTGTGTTGCTTTGGTTGGCAGGTAATAGTCTGCTGGCACAAACACCTATCATTGATTTGATCCCGGGAGGGTTGGAGACCAATGAGCCAAGTATCTCCATCCATCCTAAAAACCCCAATATTCAGATTCTGGGATCTAATACCAACTATTTTTTCGTTTCTGAGGATGCCGGTCGAAGCTGGAAATCCATTGTCCTAAAGCCGACCGAGGGTTTTTATGGAGACCCTGTAACCCATATTGATAAACAGGGTCGTTTTTATTTGCTGAGTCTGGCCCAGAATGCCGCGCTGCAGTGGCCTGAACATTTTGATAGGATTGTACTGCAGACTTCAGATGATGGCGGAAACTCCTGGAAAAGCGTGGGTATAGGCCATCGTGCTGGTAAAATGCAGGATAAACCCTGGATTGCCGTGGATGAAAACAAAAAAAGCCGTTTTAACGGGAGTACTTACGTTTCCTGGACCGAATTTGACAAATACGGCAGCAAGGATTCCCGCGATTCAAGCCGAATCCGGTTTGCATACCGCAGAACCGCTGCCGACACGTTTGCAACCGTTGTGGTGAGTGATTCCTGCGGTGATGCGGAAGACGGTGATAACACCCTGGAAGGGGCCACATGTGCTGTAGGGCCCATGGGAGAAATTTACTGTGTATGGGCCGGAAAGTACAAAATCTGGATGGACATCAGCACAGACGGAGGAAAAACCTGGGGCAATGACAGGATCATTGCCTATCAGCAATCCGGGTGGGCCATTGATGATATTCCCGGTCTGATGCGAAGCAACAACATGCCTTTTGTGAAATGTGATTCGAAAGGCCGCCTGTATTTGGTGTTTGGCGATAAAAGCCGCGGTGATTATGATGTTTTCATGAAAACGAGCCATGATGGAGGATTAAACTGGTCTTCCGAACGCCGGCTTAATTCAGATCCTGCCGGAAACGGAAGAGATCAGTATATGCCGCACATGGCCCTGGATGCTGCCAATGACAATGTGTATGTGGTTTGGTATGACCGAAGGCATTCGCTCACAAATATGTACACCGATGTGTATATGATTCCCCTCATGAAGGGCAAACCCGGAAAGGAATACCGAATCACCAATCAGTCATTTTGTGCCCCGGGGAAAAAGATATTTTTTGGGGATTACATTGGCATCGCCGTTGCAAAAGGTATTGTAAGAGCCGCTTTTACCCATTATGACAATGCTTCTGCTCTGGCATCTGTAAAGGTGGCTGCGCTTACCCAATCTTTGGTGAAACGGACTGCTTTGCTGCCTAAAACATCCTACATGGAAATGGGTGTGCTGCCTGATACCGGATTGTTTGTGGTACATTTTGCCTTGCCGGGTATCAAGAGCTGCACGCTGGAAATGAGCAGGGGCCGGCAAATTATACACAAGCAGCTCTTTGATCCACTACCGGCAGAAGAACAGGAAGTAATCCTGCCAATTAATCGCATACCGCCGGGCGTTTATAAGGTCTCGCTTTCTACCAAGGGGCGCAAAATGACAAGAGAGCTGTATATCGGCAAACCTTAGTTGCCAAAAAGGGTTACCCTTGAACGGGATATCAGCTCGTGCATGGGGATATGGGTATGTTCATCAGGATTGAGTTGCATACGCAATTTTTCCGCTTCGCCAAAGGTGGTTGCGTTTCTAAATGATAATGCCTGATTGGCACACAGCCACTCTATGGCAATTACTTCCTTCACGTTCTGAACCACCTGCAGGGCTTTAACTGCTGCATTGGCTCCCATGCTCACATGGTCTTCTTGGCCGTTGCTGCTCACAATGCTGTCAACGCTGGCAGGTGTGCACAACTGTTTGTTTTTGCTCACAATGCTGGCGGCCGTATATTGGGCTATCATATAACCGCTGTCTGTGCCGGGATTGGTGGCCAAAAAGGCGGGTAAATCGCGTTGTCCGCTGATGAGCAGGTAGGTGCGGCGTTCACTGATATTGGCCAGTTCTGCCAGTGCCATGGCTGCATAGTCGAGTGTGAGTGCCAGGGGCTGGCCGTGAAAGTTACCGCCGCTAAGCACCATTTTTTCCTCTGCAAATACGTTGGGATTATCTGTTACGCTGTTTAGTTCTGTCTCCCATACGGAAAAACAATGATTCAACGCGTCGATACTGGCGCCGTGAACCTGAGGTATGCACCTGAAGCTGTAAGGATCCTGAACAGCGGGGCGGGGCAGCACCTGCATAGGGCTTTTTTCAAGGCGGCTGAGGATGCCTTCTGCTACTGATATTTGTCCTGCATGGGGCCTTATCCTGTGGAGTTCAGGTTTGAAAGGGTCTTGTCGGCACAACCAAGTATCGGCACTGAGCGCAGCTACGATGGGCAGCTTTTCAAGGAGTTTCATTGTGGCTTCTGCCAGCTGCAACGCATGGGCTAGCATGAATTGTGTTCCGTTGATGAGTGCCAGTGCTTCCTTGGGCTTTAGGGGTATGGGTTTTAGGTTGTTTTCAGCAAGCACATTCTCCGCACTTTTTGCGCCGAATATTGGATGTTCCAGGGTTCCCAGTCCGAGCAGTGGAAGACACATTTCAGACAAGGGGGCCAGATCACCTGATGCTCCGAGCGAACCCTGTTCGTGCACCACCGGAATCCAGTTGTTGTTGTAATGCCAGATGAGTCTCTCGGCCACTTCGGCTCTTACCGCACTGTATCCTTTGCCTATATTGATGATCTTCAGCAGCAGCATGGTTTTTACAATCCCCGTTTCCAGGGGCTTGCCTGTTCCTGCTGCATGGGTAATCAGTAGGTTGCGCTGCAATTCCTCTAGTTCATTATCAGGAATGCGCACATGCTGTAAGCTGCCAAAACCGGTGTTTACTCCGTATACCGCCGGATTGCCATTTTGTAAATAATCACCAAGGGCCGATACCGAAGTTTTTATACTCTGCAAAATATGCGGAGAATAACAAATTTTATCATCGCTCTGTATCAGTTCCAGTATGGATTTAAGCGAATAATGTTCTTGTATTTCTATCATTTCGAAATATGGGATAATAACCTATCCTGAGGGATGGTTTCCTGTTCACCTGAGATTAAGTTTTTGATGGACACCGTTCCATTCTCTATTTCCTGTTCGCCCAGAATGGCTGCCCATACAATGCCTTTGTGGTTGGCATAATCCAGCTGTTTTTTAAGTTTAGCGGCTGAGGGATAAACTTCGGTGGCAATGTTGGCGTTTCTCATTTTGCAAGCCAATGAAAAAGCAGTTCCCATTCCATTTTCATCCATGCAACAAAACAGTAGCGCCGTACTTTGATTTGCATTGGAAGGAAATAGTCCGGCAGCATCCATGATATCATAGATTCTGTCAAGGCCGAATGAGATGCCTACTCCGGTAACGTCCTTGAGGCCAAAAACGCCTGTGAGGTTGTCGTAGCGGCCACCACCACCAATGCTGCCAATCCTGAAGTCGGCCGGAATGCGCGTGTCATTTGCCACTACTTCCATTACCATGCCGGTGTAATAACTGAGACCGCGTGCTAGGGTAACATCCAGGGTCAGGTTTTGAGACAGGGATATGTTTTGCAGCAATGCCAGCAATGCTTTGGTTTCCTCAAGTCCTTTGGTAAGGGCTGCATTATTTATGTGTGGCTGTTTCTGCAACGCAGCGATTTTTTCATGTGTGTCAGAGAGTTGGCTAATACCATGTAGGAATGTCCAAGCTTCTGCACCATTAGGCAGGTTTCCAGCCGTAATTTCTTTCAGAACCCCTTCAAATCCGATTTTATCGGCCTTGTCTATGAGCTGCATAAACCGGGCGTGGTTTTCAGCTCCCTGCAACCAGGGCGCGAATGCATCCAGTATGCCCCTATGATTAAAGCGAATGGTTATCTGTAAATCAAGCGCCGAAAATGCCGTGTCATAGATTTGGATTAAGTCCGCCTCATTGCTCAGTCCCTGGCTGCCCAGAATATCTGCATCACACTGCCAGAATTCACGGTAACGCCCTTTCTGGGGCCTGTCTGCCCGCCAAACGGGCTGAATCTGGTAGCGTTTGAAAGGGAAATGGATTTTATCCCGGTTCATGACCACATAGCGGGCGAGCGGCACAGTAAGGTCATAGCGCAAGCCCCTGTCTGAAATCTGTGATGTAATGGCCTTGCTGTCTCTTGCAATCAGCAGACTTTCATCAGCTTTAGCGAGAAAATCTCCATTATTCAGTACCTTAAATAAGAGTTGGTCACCCTCATCACCATACTTGCCCTGCAGGGTTTTGAGGTTTTCCAGTGCAGGTGTTTCCAGGGGTAAAAAACCAAATTTTTTAAAGGTATTTTCAATGATGCCAATGATGTGTTTTCGGCGCATCATCACCTCCGGCCCAAAGTCGCGGGTACCCGAAGGCAGAGATGGTTTATCCATGTTGCGAAGTTAAGGGGATTATTTGAGTCGGATGATAGTGCCTCTATATTCCTTTTATTAAAAATATTTGTAAATGTGCTTGTATTTGTTAAAAAAGTGACTTAAAATTGTAGAAATAAATAAATTATATGAAAAACTACTTTAAATCATTCGTTCTTTTCGGCATACTTGCCGGATTGTTGTTTTCTTCATGTGGTAAATATGATGAGGGACCCAATTTTTCATTGCGAAGTAAAAAATCCCGATTGGTTAATGTCTGGGTATTTGACAAAGTAATACAGGACGGTGAGGACGTTACAGAAATGATTAAGGAGATTAATCCAAATTATTCCATAGACATCAGAAAGGACAATACATTTATAATAACCCAATATGATGAAGACCTGGGACAGATGGTGGAGGATAAAGGAAAATGGGAATTTTCCAAGGATAAAGAAGAAGTAGAATTCTCAGATGATGCGACCGGTCAAATATCAACGGAAGAGATTTTACGGCTTACCAATAATGAATTTTGGGCTGAACTCGACCTTGGCTTTACAAAATTGGAATTTCGATACAAACCTAAATAAATACAATGATGCGTTTCTGTTCACAACAATTGTTTAAGAAGTGACACA
>Ga0164293_10005361_pt1 | contig 10910 bp, 13 predicted proteins | sample GEODES118metaG_FD_111487 | JGI IMG/M metagenome (GOLD analysis project Ga0164293, IMG submission 111487) | Eutrophic lake water microbial communities from Lake Mendota, Wisconsin, USA - GEODES118 metaG | ecosystem: Environmental > Aquatic > Freshwater > Lake | place: USA: Lake Mendota...
CCATATCCTATAATACGAGAAGATATCATTATAGCATTTTTATCTCCAATTACTAAATCTTCATATCTGATAGGAGATACAATCATTGACTGCATTAGTTTGTCTAATACAATTCCTTGTTTAATTAAATTTTGTGAAGTAAGAATATCTTCTTCACGTGCTGTCATGTATTTCATTTCAATAGTTCCTTCTCGCAAAGGATTACCTTCAGGATATACTAATCCTTTAGATGGTAATGAAATAATTTCAGTTGGAAAATTAGAAGCTTTTACTTCTTGCCGAGCTAAATTTGATAATGCTAAATCTTTTAATTGAGCATCAGTAAGTTCAGTGCCGTTTGACTTTGGATAGTTGTCATTAACTTGTGCCATAACTAATATAAGTTTTTATTTAATATAAATATGTAATCTTTAAATTTTTTGGTTTTTTTAAAGGTTTCCTGATTTTCCTGTAAAGTGAATATCAGCTTTGTCTTCTAATCCTGAACCGTTTAACCATTTACCTAACTCTTCATCCATATTTGGTACAGGTTGATTTTCATTTCCTGGTTTAGATAACTCAGGAACAATTACTTGATTGATGAACATAGCTTCTACTTTATCGTCTAGCAATGTAGATACTTCTGGAGATAATTTTAAAGCGTCCCAGAATGGACCTGTTAAGTTTTTAAACTCTGAAGATTTAGGATTTTTTAGTCCATCGTTAGAAACAGATTTACCTATAGACAAAACAGCTTGAGCTACATCTTTAATATTTGATATGTTATCATACGCTTCCAAAGCAGTTGTTATAATTGATAATCCTGGTATTAGCGATGCTCCCCATTTACCGCCTGTTTTTAATATTTTTGCTGCGTCAGCTTTATTTTGCTTTCCTTTAATTGAATTTAGTAATTTAGAAACTTCACCCCATGTAATAGTTTCCTCAGCTTCATTAAGTACTTGTTCTGCTATAGGTTTAAGCTTGATCATTTGAAGAAGGTTCAGTGGTTTTTAACATTCCTTTTATTTTCGAAACAATTTCTCCAAATTCTTTTTCAGTCATTCCAAAGGCAATTGCAATTGCTCCTACTAACGCTGCTCTTTGTGCTGGATTCTTTAAAGCTTTTGCTGCTCCCTGGTCTTGTAAAATCTGTACTAACTTAGGTCGTAGACTCGCATCAACTGCCTTTACTGCTAGGTTCAAGTTGGCTATGACTCTTTTATCTGTGATTTCATTACCGTCCGGTCCAACAGGAATTACATCAGCTTCTTGAAGTTGCGTTTGAGGTGCAAATTCTTTTAAAAGTTGTTTAAATTTATCTGGTGTCATTGTATTTAATTTATAATAAATATCTAATCATGAAAAAAGCCCCTATTTCTAGGAGCTTTCATTTATTTCACAATTTTTATTATCTAATTCCGCCTGGCGTCAATTGATGTTGCATCTGCTCGGTCATTCCCACTTTGTCTAGGATATATTCCATTGTTTCGCCATCTACATCGATGTGCTTAAGCATTTCAATAATTTCTTCAACCATACCAGGGTGTGAACGCATCACTGATGTTTGAGGGTCTTCATTTAATGCTTTACGAACTTCTTCTCTAATTATTTGTTTTAATATTGTCTTTGTCATAATTTATTTTCTATATATAAAGATAAGTAATTAATTTCAAAGTACCAAATCTTTTTTAATAAATATTTTAATTAGAATTGAAGTATTGCGTAATCGTATTTGATAGTCAATGTGATATTGATAGCGTCTTCTGTCGACCAATCAAAGTCACCGAAGTTAGCATCTCCAATATAAGCTCCTTTTAAAGTCCACTCTTCTACTTTATCACCTACTGGTCCTAATGCATTGAAAGTGATATCTTTCTTATAGAAATCAGAATAACCATTACGTCCTGTTACAGACTCATGTTTCAAACGAACCCATTCCATTACTGCTTGAGCAGCTGAAGGAACTACTGGATCATAAAGTGTAATAGAAACATCATTCCATCTACCTTTTCCAGCTAATTTTCTTTCTACGTTAATGTGGTCTAATACTACGTCCCCAAAAGTAATTCCAGGACGGTTTGATGCTTTTATTAGGTAAGCAGGGATACCTTCGATGTACATGATGAAACGGTTAGCTACCTTTGGCTCAAAAGCAGTAAACATGATTTCCGTTGGGTCTAATAATTCAGCCATTTTTTTATAAGTTGTTTAAGTTCTTTTTTAATATAAATATCATCCTTTCGGAAAAAACATAACCGTATTTCTTTATTTAATATAAATATCGAAGTATCGAAAAAACAAAAGAAAAGGGACTATATTATAGCCCCTTAATTCTTTATTAATTATTATGCTCCTGGGAATGCAGCACCGGTAGGTAAAATGTTAAAGTCAATTATAATAAACTCAGCGGTTTTCGCAGGTTGTAAATAAATTTGACCATACATAATATTTCTATCAATGATGTCTGGAGTGTTATTTGTTTCATCCATAATAACTTTAAATCCATAAAGACCTTGTCTTTGTTGAACTGACTCTAAATATGGATTACAAATATTTAAGAAACGGTTACGAGTTGCAGCTGTATTGTTTTCGAAAACCAAATACTTTGTTGCAGACGCAATAAATTTCTTAACAGCAATTAACAATCTTCTTACGTTGATTCTATCTAGAGCTGATGGTTTAGCTTGAAGAGTTTTCTGACCCCATACACATACACCTTGAGCAGGGAATGTTGCAATTGGGTTAATTCTTCCTTCATATAATGTATCTCTTTCAGCGTGAGTTAATCTAGAGTATGCGTCGATTACTGTTGATAATCCACCTCTATTTAAACCTGCTGGTGCATACCATTCTGCAGCTACTTTATCATTGAAAGATAAAACACCTGGAATAACAACTGTCGGAGGAACCCAAACTGGTTTGTTAATTCCTGCATCTAATATTTTTACCCATGGATAGTAAGTTGCAGCGTAATTATTATCAATTGTTTGAACTGTATCTACTGCTGTCGCAATATTATCTGTCAATCCTGCACAGTCAAATACTAAGAAAGTATCTCCTCTATCTAAACACATATTAGCTGCATAGTCAATAACTGCTGGGTGCAATGTTTGAATAACACCTGGAAGAACTAACATATTAATATCTAATTCATCTGGATTAGATACAGCATCAATTGCATTAGTATAAACTGAATAATCTTTACCAGATAATCCATTTAAGTCAAATCCTTGAGTATTCGAAGCAACAATTTCAGATCCTGATAATCTTCTTCTATTTGGTTGAACTCCGTCAAAACCACCTTGGAAAGGTACAACGAATTTACGAGTTTCAACAGAAGTATTAGTTGTTAAATCGATTGACCCTGAATACGCTGTTGCAGCGGTTGGATAATTTGCAGCGGCATTTTGAGTATAGTTTGATAATAAGAATACAGCATTGTTACCTACAGTCTGATCAGCCGCAGCTGGAAGTGGTTTCAAGTAATTGATGTTATCTGTACCACCTAAATCATAATTAAATCCATAATGCACTCTTTTATTGTAAATTCCGGCTACTGTTTGAGCATTAATTAAAGATGCTGCTGCTGGTGCAGTATATGATGAAGGTAATGGGCTGATTAACGCAGCATGTCCAAATGGAACTAAAGCTTCAGATATTGCAGCTTTTGCTACATCTGAGTCTACTTCAACATAAATGTATTTAGATTTATTAGCATAGTCACCATGTAAAATAACTTTACCGTTTGCAAATGTTCTGTATCTGTCTCCAATTACTCTAGCAATATATCTAGCAGAGTTAGGATCTAAATTTACATTATCAAATACTTCTAAGATATTTGGACGAACATCAGTGTCAGCTGTGTCATATGGAGACCCAACTGCTTTTAAATAAGTTTGATCTACACTTCTAACAGCTACTGTAAATGAACCATAAGTCGAACCTGGTACTGTTCCTGCAGCTTTAACATTTGAAATTGCAACTTTTACTTCATAATTCGAAGTATTACCATCACTGATAGTATGAATTTTAAATAAATTGTAATTTGTATTATTTACTGTCTGAGATATAACCCATGGAGTGGTAGCATGACCAAACGTAGAATCTGAAGTATATGAACCAGTTTCAAAAACAAAGAAACAAGCTGGGTCTGCTGCTAATGAAGCGGATGCTGCTGAATCAAATAATGTATATAAGAATCCTGGTTGAGTAGTTGTGTTAGGTATTTTACTAAATACTTTTGATAAATAGTTTGCAGAAGTAGAGCTTAATGAAGCACTAAATGCAGATCCAATTGATCCGGCTGGCACAGTAAATGCAGCGTCGATAGTATATGAACCTGACAATTTAATTACTGCTGAACCTGACGCATTTGAAGACAATGCAGATTTTTCAAACATCGCAGTTGCCGTTGCAATTGCAAAGTTCGTTGCAGTTTCATTAACTACCTGAGAAGGATGAATTAATGCGATGTGTCTTTTTCCGAAAGATCCTGAAGCTACTACTGCAACTGGAGCTACTACTTTATATCCATCATCATGTAAAGTACGAACAATTGTTAATTGTCCTGAAGAGTTTAAATACTCCTTAGCTGTGTAAGGTAAGTATAAATTAGGGTTGGTATTACCGAAAGTTTGCACAAACTCATTATAAGAAGCTACTGTTGTTGGAACCATTGCTGGTCCTTTCAATGTTGGACCTACGAATGCAGCTCCAATTTCAGAAATTCCTTGAGGTAAGAAAGACAAATCTTTTTCTTCGGTAAAGACACCCGGGCTAACGATTTTTTCTGCCATTGTGTTTTATGTGTTAAAGATTTAGTTTAAGTTAATTATCATTAATAAATATGATTAATCTGACTCAAACAGTTACTGTACAGGAGTGAATATTCCTGTTTCTAAGTCAATGTTTCCTTGACCATAAGTTTCTTCAATTTGCTTAACTAAAACAATTTCAGATTCTATAATAGCATCGTATTGGGTTTCAAATTCTTCTTCTAAACGATTTAATCGATCTAATTCTTTTTGAAGTAATCTTTTCTCAATTTTAAGTTGACCAAATTGAGTGGTTGATAATGCGTATTTTTCACGCAATTCTTTGAGAGCATTTAACTCTGCCTCTGTAAGTGTGGTTGCAGTTTGTTCTGTCATAACTTGATTATTTTAATTTAATATAAATATGGAGCATCCTTTTGAAACCTATGCTAAATTGTCTTGTACAATGAATTTTCCTATTCCTACTACTTCATCTCCAGGAACTAGTTCATAATCTAAATTAGTTGAATTTACTACAAGAGTAGAACTTCCTCCGAATTGAGTAAATGATACAATCGCAGATCTAGGTATAAATGAAGCGGCTGTTTCCCAATTCATTTGTTTATGTAAAAATGTAAAATTATCGACGCTAGTGGCTGGCAATCCTGCTGGCGCTGTCTCCCATCCTGAAGGGAATGACACTGTTGTAGCATTTAATACAGTTCCGGTTAATTGTCTGTTAATGGTTAGATATGTAATAGCTTCTGTGCTAGATGAGCCGCCTGAATTTCTAGAACCATACCCATTTAATAAAGTAGTACTTGCTTCTCTAGGGGCTATATTAGCTAATGAAGAAATTGATTCAGTAACTCCATCTATTTCAATTCCTGCAATAATTTTATTAACAGGATTAAGTCTATATAAAGCAGGTGCATTTGGGCCGTGAGTATTTAATATATGAGCTTTGGTTCTCATAGATAATGTAGCTCTAACTACTCTGTCAGTTCCTGTATCATTCATATTTTCAAATGAAGGCGGATCTATATGAGTAATAAATTTATGAGCGTCTCCGAAAGCCTTACCGTCAAACCACATTAATTGCTCTACAATTTCATTTAATTGTACAGTATTGTTAGTCCAGCATAAAAGTTCATATTCTATTTGTACAAATTTTGGCACGTCCATAGAATAAAATTCTCTTTCTCTTGGTCTTTGAGCTAAATCAAATCTAGAGTATCTATTTCTTTGAGTATATTTTCTTTCAAAAGTAATTCTTGCATCTGGTGTTTCTAACACTTTTAAATCTTGAATGTCTTCTCTTTTAGTTACGGAATTTCTTCTTATCATAATAAGTGGAGTAAGAAGCTTTCCTTGAGAATCACGAAGAAACCCATGTTTTTGTACAGATGCCCATTTCTCACCTGCAGCATACATAACTGGCACTGTTAGCACTGCATTTTCTTCTACTATTGTAGGAGTAATTACATTTTCTAAATGCCACTTAATTGCATAATCTACATCGTATAATGAAGTTGAAATATCTTTTACTGGGCTATCTCTTTTGATGTCAGTATACCCCGCATTACGCTTTACTTCTTTATCAGATGTAAACGCTGCTTCGCTTTTAGTTATTTTATCTGGTCTCATTATAAGTTATTCGGTAATATTGATTTTGCTGTTGGCGATGTTCCAAATCTAGTTTTTACTATATTTAATTTAGATTGACGAGTCATATGAGCTTGTACAATATATGATACTGAGTAACCGTGAGTATCTCCGCCGAACCAATCGCTAGGATCTTTTCCAGCAAATACTTGATTACTTATAGTAGAATCAACTTCAAAAAACCTAGAGTGATATTCTATAACATCTCCTAATTCAGGTTTATTATCATTGTCGACTAAATCATCTAATAAAAATGCAAATGTCGCAGTTTGTGTAACATCCGGACCGAAATCGTCAGATTGCCATGTAGGATCGTCAAAAGTTACAATAGCTGGAATTAAAACAGGTTGCTGATATACTTTATTATTTGTCTCTTCATAGATATTCGTGGATATAGAGTTCAACTGCGTCTTATAAAATAACACTTCAGTATCTATCCATCTGTGAATTAATTCTCTATTTAAACTTCTAATTAAAGAAGCGTCTCTTTGTCCGCCAAATAATGCCATATCATTAACCTATATAAATAGGCATAGGTACCTTGTTTAATTGAGATTGTATATTATCTGCTTCTTCAGTCATTTTAGCTAATTGAGATTGTCTAGAAACTGCTTCTAAATTTTCTCTTAACTGAGTGATTAAAGCGTCTTTTTCTGTTTGTCCTTGAGATACTAAATCAGCTCCATTTAAAGTTGTTTCTGAACCTGGAATTGGAATTGAAGAATACTTACCTCTGATATTACCTAGAACTTCTTTTGCTAGAGCTAATGTATATTTGAATATCCATTGTTTACCAGCAGGATTAATTTCATTATAGCGATGCAATTCATAAGGAGCATTTGAAAAGTCTCCTACTACATTTGAACCTGTTATAACTTGTAACGCAGATCTTTCTTCTTCTGTAATGTAATTAATGTATAATGTATAATCATATGTCGGTAATGGAAACAAAGTCAACCTATCTCCTGTTATAGAGAAACTAAATGCCGACTTACGAACCATATCATTCATTTCAATTGCTTGAAGTCTTAATAAATCCGCATACATAGGCATCATTAAAAATGACACCCCTGGAGAATAATTACCCCATCCAAAATTCTCTAACATCGTTTGAGACCCTAAACCAGTACCTATAAATGGATCAAAATATCTTACAATTGCTGGAGGAGTTTCGTGAAATATTTTCTTAATCTCTATATGTTTATTAGCGTCTCCTGCTACTTCAAAAGTAAAATCATTTAAGTCATATACTTGCTGACCTGTCGTTACTTGTATAGAAGCAGATTTGTAAGATAAATAACCTCCTGAACCTGCTTCTGTACCGTAATTTTTTGCAATACCTATTAATCTTCCTAAGTTAGTATTTACAGGCTTACCTGTTAAATTGCCGCCTGTCGGAGAGCCTTGTAGCTGAAACATGTTATCTCTAATAGAGAATTGGTTAACTTGATTGGAATATTCTAAAGATGCTTCTTCAAAACAAGCGTAAAAATGTACTGCTTGAAGTTCGACATCATTTATTGGATATCCTAATCTACCAGCACACCAAGCTGCTACTTTATCTGCGTGTGCTTGATATGTTGAATCTGCGTCAAAGAATCCAAATGTGCCAGTTGAACCTGATACAAATGTACTTGATCCTGTCCAAATTGGTATTGTTACTGCCATGTTCCTTTACTTTATTAATAAATATCTTTTAAGATAATAAACTATAGAATTCTTTAAAGTGCTTAATTCTATCAGCTAATCCAATAGTACCGCCATTTACTCTTTTTGTTACTGCAGTTACTGTAGCGTCATCAGCTCCTTTATCACAAATAGACCATAATTTATTTGAATCAAAGAAGAATGCTGCTGAAGCTAATGGATATTTAGTAGCTACTAAATCAGGATTTCCAACACAATCTTCTCCGATAAATTTAGTGAAGTTTGTATAATTTGATTTTCCTGTTAATTGAATATAACCTCTTCCTCTGAATTTGAATCCTTCTCTTGAAGCTTCATCGCCATTACCCATTCTTGATGCATAAACTCTAGAAGCTATTTTTTCTGGATTACGAGCATATAAGTCTGCCATGTTTCCAGGAAAGTATTTTCCAAATATTTTTTTAAGTCCGTCTGCTGAATAATTTACGTTTTCTTGAACTGCTTTGAAGTTACCACTTTCATGACCACATTGAGCCAAAAAGTGAGCAAGTCTTAAAGGAGTTGTAATATTGAATTTAGATGCAGTACCAGGAATTTGTGCAATTACTGAATCAGGCACATGTCCTTTTAATTTATCTAATTTGAAATTTGAATTTGGAATTACAGCTGCTGGTGCTGCAGCTCCAAACATTTTTGCCCAAGTTCCGTCACCAACAATTCCGTCAGCAGTTAAACCATTAGCAGCTTGCCACGCTTTTACTTTAGCTTCTGTTCCAGGTCCAAATGCTCCATCAGCAGCTAAACCTAATTTTGCTTGTAATTTTTTTACATCTTCCCCAGATGATCCGTTTTTTAGTAACATAGTTAATTAGTTAAGTTATTTAAAGATTATTTTTCCTTTTTCGCCACTCGGTGGACGAAATCTTTTAAGCATAACTTCTAGTTTAGCTGCCTCTACACCATGAAGATTACGCTGTGCTAGTTTTTTAATATTTTGTTTATTAGGTTCAAATACTACATATAAAATTTTATAGCCATTTTGTTCTGCTAAAGTTTCATATGGTTCTCTTTCCTTATCTGTTAAGTTTGTATTGTCAATTACAATAGTTGGTTTTTGTTGATGCATTGCTAATGCAGCTTTGTTTCTACATTGAGTATGTGCATTGCCTAATTTACTAGCGTCAAAATTATAACCTCCATCTGGAGTTTCAAAATAATTATCTGCTGAGCAAATTACTGGAGCCATAGGCAACTTCTTAATAAATGTTGATTTTCCTGAACCCGGCAATCCTACCATTATAATAACTGTGTTAACTACTCCTTCATTTATTTGATTAAATGAAGTGTGATATGGGTTTGAATATACTTGACCAGGAGTGAATTGTTTCATCCATCCTTTTTCAATATCTTCTAAAACCGTATCTAATATATCTTTTAATTTCATAATTTAATATGCTCTGCCTCTGTGGTATGAACTACTTCTAAATTTACTGTTGGATATTTCGTCTTTAATCCTTCTACTGCTTTTACATTTTTAATAGAATCATCTATAAAAACTATATCTTCATATCCTTTTTTAATTTCCTTTTCTATGTATGCCGACTTCTTTTGTGGATCTGCATCCCCTAGAGCAACAATATATATGTCCAATCCAAACTGCTTTTTCAAATAATATTTAACTGGGTAAGCTAAAAGTCTAGCGGTTAGGATAGTTGTTTTAGTATTTGGGTCAGCCGCGGCTTTTTTAAGTAAAGTAATATTTGACTTAATAGGCACTGCAGTTTTAATTACCGCATTGAATTCTTTGAAATTAAAAGTATCGCCTGGTTTAGCATCATACACTGCAAATTCCGCAGGTGTAATACTTTTTTCCTTTCCATTATTTTTTACAATAATATTAGCTTTTACTTTTGCTAACGTATCATCAAAATCAAATATTCTTAATTTTTTTGCTTTGGCTTCTTTTAGTATTTTAGTTATATTCATAATCTAATATTTGTCCTACTAAATCACTTCTGTGATTCTCTTTTAATTTTATCCATTCAATGCCATCTATCTTTTTAGAGAGCTCAATAGCATAGGTTAAACCTGATATAGCCTCGTTCGTATCCTGCTGCTCGTTATCCCCGTTTACAATGATTTTACCGGTCTTTCCAAGGCGTGTTAAGATGGCAAGCATCTCAGGCTTCGTAAGGTTCTGTGCCTCTTCTACGATTAACACATCGTCTATTGTTTTACCTCTAATAAACTGCACAGGTAACGCCTGAACTCTTTCCGTTTTTACGAAATCGTCTATTTTAATCTTATCCATACACTTATACAAATTTTCAATAAGCGCTTCCATATATGGATTAAATTTATCTTCTAAAGCTCCTGGAAGAAATCCTAACGACCTTCCAACTTCGATAGCACTGCGAGTAACTAATATTTTGTCACATTGCTTTTTATTTAAAAAGTCAAGAGCTGCTTGAGCACCTACCAATGACTTTCCGGACCCTGCCCTACCTGTTATAATAACAATTTGATTATCTATTATTAACTGTTTTGCTAATTTTTGTTCTTCATTTAAAACGACATTGTACTTAATATCATTTTTTCTAACTCTATTAGGTTCTTTCATAATAACTAAATTTATAATAAATATCAAAATAGTATCTTTTAATCAGTAGAAAAGGGGCTATTACTAACCCCTTTTAAACTTAATTTAAAGTGTCTTTAGATTATACTAAATGTAATCCGTTTACTTTAATAGTACCATAGAATTCTGGTCTTACCATTTTCTTAGCATAACGTGTCATAACACCTTTACGTGGAGTAAAGTTTGTTGGATCGTATACTAATGGAGTCATGATAAGTGGAATA
>Ga0164293_10005364_pt1 | contig 10907 bp, 7 predicted proteins | sample GEODES118metaG_FD_111487 | JGI IMG/M metagenome (GOLD analysis project Ga0164293, IMG submission 111487) | Eutrophic lake water microbial communities from Lake Mendota, Wisconsin, USA - GEODES118 metaG | ecosystem: Environmental > Aquatic > Freshwater > Lake | place: USA: Lake Mendota, Wisconsin...
AAGTTGCGGTGTAGTTAGAATCAATACCCGCAGTTTCTAAATTGTCTACCGCCTCTTGTGGGTAAATTAAATCCTGCATGTTAGTTGTTGTTGGAACAAACATGTTGTAGTCAGGAGTTGTACAAACATAAAGTGAGTCAGCTCTATCATTTTCAATCATGTCAATTGCACTACCAACCAAGTCAGAATGATTAATATAATCAATACCAGGGGTAACGAATACGTTAATATTAACTGCCTCAGGATTTGAGAATGTTTGTTGACCTAATAAATAAGCGTAATAATCGGTGTTACCAAAACCTTGTGTGGTATCCCCAACAGTAATCTGTTTAAACGCTCCCCAACCTGTTGCCGTAGGATATTTAATTGATGGACACGAACCTCTTAAGTAACCATTTCTACCTAATACAAATCTATCAGTATTAGTTCTTGATTCTCTATAAATGTCCCATCCGTCAAATCCTCCTTGTACTAATAATGAGAACTTACGAGCGTAAATTCTGTAGTAAGGGTTCTCTTCTGAATCAGGGTCTTGAGTAAATGGTGCATCACCACAATAGAACGCTGGTGTTCCACTTGTAACGAATGCGTTAGGTACAGTGATTGCACTTGCGTTAATATCCATGTGGAAACCTCTACTTCTAAAGTTCCATTCTTCACCCGTAGAATCTGTACAGATATCTAAAGGAAGTTGTTTACCTTTGTAAGAGTAGTAATCAACGTCAATACCTACAGTATCAGAAATACCTAAATAAGTTCTACGTACATTATCACCGTTACTTCTTGTAATATCGTCAGCTCCTGAAGATAAACCAAATGGTGGGTTATACACTACCTCACCTGGGTAATCGTATTTTTGTTTAATAATTGGGAATGGAGGTCTAACCCCCGCGTACTCTCTAAAATTGAATCCTAAGAATCCACAAGGTAATGCGTCTATTGGTGCGTCTTCATTAAGTTCAATCATAATATATTTAGAATTCAACTCATACTCACCATCGGTTGTACCAATTTTTTTCGCAATAAATGCGTTATCATTAGGGTCCATATTACAGTTAGTGAATTTTTCAATAACAACTGGATTTGCGTCTGAGTCAAAGAAATCTCTAACTAATACGTCAAACGTTCCATTATTAAACGAAATGTTTGCGATTGAGATTTTAACTTCGGTGTTTGCCGCCTCACCATCAGCAATTGTTGTAAATTTGAATAAGTTGTAAACCTTGTTACCTCTTAATTCAGATACAATCCATGGTGATGTTGGTGATTGATATTGTTCTAAATACCAAGCGATTGATGTAGGGTCACTACCTTGTCTTGCGTCAGGTAATGCGGTTAAGTCACAACTTAAACCTCTAATAAACCCTTTTCTCCATCCGTAGTTTAATAAAGCTTGGAATCTTTCCTCCACAAATAAAGGAACCACAGTTCTTGGTTTTGCGAAGTTAGATGAACCAAATACTTTTGGTAAGTACTTAGGGTCAGAATTTTGGAGAGATGTTTCAAAGAAATAGGTGTCCCCATCTTTACTTGTAATGTTAATACCAAAAGTTGCGTATGGATTTTTAGTAACCCCTGAATATGAACCTGAACAGTTCATAGTAACATCTGTTAAACCACTAACCTCATAAACGGGACCATTATCTGTTGAGTATGTTGCTAAACCTCTTGAACGAAGTGTTGCGACTACTAAGTCATCGTAATCTGTAAACGCAGTTCCTGAGTATACATAAATTCTACCAATTAAAGTACCTGTGTAACAATTAACAGGTGCAAATGTTGTTGTTGTTGTTGTTGCGGTTGGTGTTGGTGTAACACAAGGGTTTGTTGTTGTCGTTGTTGTAGTTCCTGGTACCGTTGTTGTTGTAGTAGTAACAGGTGGTGTTAAAGTTAATCCTGTAACAATAGACCAAAATGAATAACCACTATAAGCGGCGTTACCAACGTTATCAAATAAACCATAATACCAAGGGTCATTTTGTGGTGCAGCATAATCAATTACGCTTGCATCAACACTATTAACTCCAAATACGTTTGTTTCAGCGGTAAAGATAGGACTAAACGCGTCATAAGTTTCTCCTGAAATCGCACCATAATAATAAATTGATGTATTTTCTAAAGATGGTGTGTTTAATATATCAAAAATTTGATTGGTCATATTTGTTCTAACCGTAGATAAACTACCATCAAACAATTCATATGGAATATCTAATTTCGTAGCAATTTCCGCGGGAATTTGTGTTGGGTCAACAAATGATATTGAACCGAAACTGTTATTACAACCTGAGAAATCGATTGCAAAGTCAATTGTTTGGTAATCAACACATGTGTCGATACAATTAACTGTAGTTGCACTTTCACAATAGAAATCTACTGTAGATGGGTCTACGTTTGCTTTAGTTGTTATTGTCCATGATGGACCCGCATCATACCCTGATAATCCCAATACTCTTGTTACAAACAACTGGTTAGATTGTTGTAAATAAGATTTAGCGATATACGACGCTTCATATTTAGGTATTTGCGTATTTATGAATTTTTCTGGAGACGTTCCTCCAAAGTAAGTTGAGAATTCGTCGAAGTTTGTAATAAAAATAGGTTCGAAGGCTGGACCTTTTATTGTCTCCCCTACAATACCTAGTGTAGTAACCCCTACACTCTGTGCTACGAAACTCAAATCGACTTCAGAAGTATACACCCCAGGTGATACGAATACTTTACTGTTTGTTGCCATTAGTCTTGTGTTTTCTTAATTAATTTATTTTATAGATAAATATTCTGAAAAAAACCAAAATACTTTACTTTCCTGCAAGTATTTATTATTAGGGAGAATAAATTCTGCCTTTTTTCTACCATGGATAACAACAAAAAAAAAATAAAGAATTTAAAGATATCAGTTGAGTCTCACGATGTCTTAAAGACCTATTGCGAAAAAAGAGGGATAAAGATGTATCGTTTCTTAGAAAGACTTATTTTTGAGAAATGTAAAGAAAAACCCGATATATACGGTGAGAATTAAACTAATATATCACTAAACTTAATTATACTGTCTTTATCTATGTCATTTTTAGTGACAATTAATCTGAGAGTGTCGTTAGTATTTAACTGAATTTGTTCGATATCCATACCGTAATAGTCGTTATTAATGAACACTTCAAATGATTCAACATTGTTGGTTTCGACCAAATTTAGGTCAACTGTATAATCAAAAATTTGTGTAATAATATTATTTCCAACAACAAATAAAACATCTAAAGTTGCACTTTCGGAAGTTAAAAGTTTTTTTTGTCGTTTTCTTGTTCCCTGTGATTCAAGCTCAATAACTTGTAAAATTCTAGAAACCGCGGGAGAAACCTCAAACTCATCCTCATCAATTAAAAAACCAAGTAATGTGAATTCATAACTTTGTACATAATATTTTCTTTTCTCTAAATCTACAACAGATTCATCACTAATGTTTCCCATCACTATTGGAATATAATGTCCTTTAATTACGGTATAGGCTTGTCTTGACGCAAACATTTCAAGTACATTTTTATTGAAACTGTTTAGTTCTCTCATCCTGTTACACACTATCTTAACATTATATGTAATATCAACAGGTACAGGTTGAGGTATTTTATAAACGTCCGCACCATGTCTTTGTCCGTCCCAAGTAGGTACCTGAGCGTAGAAATATTGTTTTCTATTAGGAATGTTATATAGAGTTGCGGGATTAGTCCCAAACTTAACCTCAGGAACACGAACAACAGTAATGAACGGTGGTTCAGTGTTTTTATCAATATTTTGAATATTCCAAGTTTCCGTGAATTGAGCCCAATTTTGAGTTGTAATTAAAATATCAATCATAGGAATCACCTTTCCATCAACAACAGTTTTTAATTCTGTCTTAACAAAATCCAAAAATCCACCATCTAAATCTGCATGTAAGATTGACTTAGGAAGATAGGTACCGTCTCTATTAATCTTATCAACCAATTCCTGTCTTCTTGGTAGAAGGGTTTTTGGATGCGTCAAAGGGATGTTTTTCTTAATTTTAGGTAACGGCATTTTAATATTTTTTTATTTCGTTTATTACGAATAGTTTGTTTTTTAAATTAACCATGTCAACTTCTTTTGCTTTGTATACTGGTCTTTCATCTGATTTATATACAAAACTATCATATTTGTAAGGGTTATATGTGACCACATTATCTGTTGGTTCTTCAGGAATATTTTCACATGGGTACTGACAATAATCAACTAAATCACCAATAACAAACGCGTGAACATTTTTTGACATTTCACTTCTAACTCGGTCTTTACCACCTTTTCTAACTCTAAACTCAACATCATTTAATTTAACGTAATCCGCATGTAATATAACTTTTGATTTATATGTTACAGAAAAAGTATGTTTGTGTAAATTATAATAAACCATTACTCTTTTACCTTTAAATTCATCTTCAGAATTTTCTTCCGAATTATTATCCATTAATTCTAACAATCTTAATGCCTGTGTTTCTTTAATTAATATTTTCATTATAAACCTCTAAATTCATTATTAGTAACTGCTGAAGCCATAATCGTTCTGTAAAACGGTTTAAACCCTGCGTACGTGTGTTTATTATCCGAGATAACCCTTCCGTCATTATTTACAGTATAGTATCTAACTTTATCTTCTGTTTCATAATAACCAATGTAATCACCATAACTAATATCAATACCTAATTCATCCAACTGTCTTTGGTAAACTGAAACTTTAATATTCCCTGGCTCAAACTGTTCTATTTTGGAATTTCCTAAATATTTATTTTCAGGAGCCATAATTTGAACATACCCTTTAAACTCTATTGGAGGTAAAAATTTAATACCGTCACTAACAGTTTCCCCATAAACATCATCGGTTTTTGTTTTCAATCTATCGATACGATAAAGAACTAAGGTGAAGTTCATATCGCCGTATAACCATTCCTCCCCGATTGAGAGGTCTAAATTAAAATCTTCATCTCCGAAGAATTTACCTATTCTAGTAATTGGAACTTTATTAGTTGACATATTGATAAATATTAAAAGATTACTTATTTTTAACTCAAACCAAATCTTTTGGAAAATAATATAGAAAATAACAAACCTCTATTAGAGAGAAGAGCATTAGAATTACTTGAAACTTATTCAGGGGCAAATAACTATATCCTAAAATTAAAAACCCAAAAAGAATCTAATAAGAAATTTTATCCCACAAGAGCCCAATCTGATTATATTATTAATTATTACGATGTAACTCCTAAAGTTGGAAAAAAATGGGTTGACCTTGACCCTTACTTTGCCAAAAAAATTGCAGATGAAAAATTATTAACAACAATACCTGAACAAGTTTGGGTTGAGAAGTTATTGGTTGAGAAAGACAAATCATATCATGTTTGGGGAAAAGTATTATCGGGGGAAACCATACACGAGTTTTGGTTACCCAAAGGAGCTTTGATTAAGACACACACAATTAAAAATGTTAATATAGATTATTCAAAATATTCTCACAGACCTCCATTAGAACATCAAAAAATTGCTATTGAAAAACTGGCGGGGTCTAAAAGATTTATTCTCGCAGATGATATGGGGTTAGGAAAAACAACCTCAACAATTATTGCCGCATTAGAAACGGGGGTTAAGAAAATATTAATTATTTGCCCCGCGTCCTTAAAAATAAATTGGCAAAGAGAGATTGAAAACTATACAGATAGGAGTGTTTATATTGCCGAAGGAAAAAACTTTTCACAAGAACACGATTTTATTATTGTTAATTACGACATTCTTAAAAATTTTTATGATTTAAAAGATAAAGAAAAATCTGAAATATATAAAAGTAATTTTGACCTAATCATTATTGATGAGGCTCATTATGTACAAAACGGTCAAGCTCAAAGAACTAAATTAGTTAATAGTTTTGTTAAAAGTGTTGATAAACTTTGGTTATTAACAGGAACACCAATGACATCAAGACCGATGAATTATTTTAATTTGTTATCTCTCATTGAAAGTCCTGTTGCTCAGAATTGGATGGCGTACGCAATTAGGTATTGTCAGGGGTACCAATTTAAGGCTGGAAACAGAAAAGTTTGGAATGTTACAGGGGCATCTAACTTAGAGGAATTAAGAGACCGAACCTCAAGACAAGTATTACGACGTTTAAAAACTGAGGTTCTTGATTTACCTGACAAAATAATATCACCAGTTTATCTAAGACTTAAATCTAAATTATATGAAGGTTTAATGGGAGAGTACTATGATTGGTATGAAAATAAAACAGACGAATCTTCATCTTTAACGGTACAATTTAGCAAGTTAATGAAAGTTAGACAAGTCATTGCAGAAGAAAAAATTAACGATACGATTGAATTAGTACAGAATATAATTGACCAAGGAAAAAAGGTTATTATCTTCACTAATTTCACAAATACATTAAATAAAATTGCTGACCATTTTGGTAAACAATCGGTTAGATTAGATGGGTCAACCTCTAAACCTATGAGACAACACGCCGTTGACCAATTTCAGGATAATGAAAAGATTACGGTTTTTGTTGGTAACTTAAAAGCCGCAGGCGTTGGGTTAACCCTAACCGCCGCTGAGGCCGTAATTATGAATGATTTATCTTTTGTTCCCTCAGACCACTCACAAGCGGAAGATAGAGCATACAGATACGGTCAAAAATCTAATGTGTCGGTTTATTACCCAATATTTGAAAACACTATTGAGGGGGCAATTTATGACATCTTAATAAAGAAGAAAAATATATTTGAAACCGTTATGGGGGACAATTTAGATAAGGCCGACTTTATTGAAGAAGTGATGAATAGAATAAACAATCGCAGATAATTTGAAACTTCCGCTTATTTATAATAATAAAATAAGCCTTATGAAAAACATTGAAAAAAAAATTGACCTCATAACCGAAAAAATTAAAACGGTTGAAAAAAATGAGAATCAAAAACTTTTCTTAAACGAAATGAAAAGAATTGGTATCGAACGATTACCATATGCCTACTCATCCCTAAAACAATTTATTGACGCCGAAACAATGGACTACCATTATAATAAACATTATAAAGGTTATGTTGATAAGTTAAATTCCGCACTAAGTAAAAAGAAATATGGGGATTTAGAGTTAGAAGAAATCATAAAATCAATTAGTAGATTTGATAAAAATATTAGAAATAATGCTGGTGGAGCATTTAACCACGCATTATTTTGGAAAATGTTAACACCAAAAACACAAAAACCTAACGGGGATGTGTTAACTCAAATTAATAAAGATTTCAAAAGTTACAACACTTTTAAGATTAAATTTGAAGAGGTTGCGAAAGAACGATTTGGGTCTGGATGGGTTTGGTTAGTTTTAACAAAATCTAATAAATTAAAAATTGTTTCAACCGAGAACCAAGACAATCCTTTAATGAACACTATTGAAGATGGTGGTTACCCCATACTTGGGTTAGACTTATGGGAACACGCATACTATTTGAAATACCGAAATAAAAAAGATGACTATATTAAAAACTTTTGGAAGTGTGTTAATTGGGATTTTGTAAATAAACTGTATAATTTAAAGATTGAATCTAAAATAAATGAAAGCGCCACATTACGAACCATAATTTCTGAAGGTAAATCCGAGAGATGTAGTCGAGATGTAAATGAGGCGATTAGATTTGTGTTCAATATTAACCCAAGGGTTAAAGAAATCTTTAAAATGAGTATTAATAAAATTATGAGGGAAGTTTTTCCTGAAAATTTTTACGAAAACAATCAATTTGCTGATGGTGAAATGTCAGGGGTTTATAATTTAGAAGGTGAAGGTCGTTCTGTAATTAATAAATTAAACACTAATTATAGTTGTTTTTGTGTTCTATTAAATGATATTAATCGAGTACTTAAATCTCAAGGAAAACCTGAGATTAAAATGATTGGATTAAAACCTTTCGAACAAATCAGTGAGGTTAAAAAATTTGTTAAAATATTAGACGAATATAAATTTAGAGTATTCAATCAAGAGTCGGCAACATTTCAAAACTTAATGAAAATTTTGACACAAACAAATACGTGGGGTCAAAAAAGAGAAGATGAGACCGTTAGAATCCTTAAGAAAAAATTTGGTGATGAAAATGTAATTCCTGTTGGTAAATTAGGGAGTAAGGAAGATATGATTGGGGGTATTGACTGTGAAATTATTGTTGACGGTGTTAAGTTAACTAGTCAAGTTAAACCATTCACCTATATTAAAAATATTGACGGGGAAATTCATGTGTCAGGTTCCGCTAACGTTAAAAAATATTCAACCGATTGGTTAATTTTCACAAAAAATAATAAAGATGTATTAGTTTTTAGTAATAAAAATACTAAGATAATCGGAGGTCAATATGTTTTCCCCGAATCCGATTTAATTTACGACCTAAATTGATATTTATATATAAACGAAACACATGGCAATAATACCTGAAAATGAAAGAACCCCATTATTTAATAAAGTAAGACATTTACTTGGGGCACCTCTACGTTCTGTCGAATTAGTGGATGAACAAATGGATACGTTATTAGAGTTTGCTATTGATGACTACTCTCAATACGTACAAAATTGGTTAATCGAATCTCAGTGGTCAAATCTATGGGGATTAAACTTAGATACACAATCTTTATCAAGAGCCTTCATTACAAAGACATTAGACTTTGAAACGAGGTATACATATGCGTATTCTAAAATTGTTGGTCTGCAGGCTGGTGGTGATTGGGTTCTTAAAAAAGATTATGTACAATTAGTACCTAACCAACAGATTTATGAAATCCCCGCAAATCGAGAGATTAACGAAGTGTTGTGGTTTACCCCCTCAGAATTAAATGGATTGTTATTCGACCCTTGGACCTTTGGTGGTTTAGGTGGCGGGGGAATGGGGGGACCTGGTGGTTTTGCTCAAATGGGTGCGTCGGGGTCATATTTTATGATGCCAGCATTTGACATGTTATTAAGAATGCAAGAGATTAATATCCAAAGAAGAATTATTGCAGGAGATTTAACTTACACAATTACGGCATTACCTGACGGTAAAAAGGCTCTTCACTTAATGAACACACCTGGCGGTAAATTTGACTTTGGTAATCAGAGTATGAATAGAGGTAAAGTTTGGTATTGGTACTATGATGTTGGTCCTGAAGATAGAGACAAATGTTTAAAAAATAATCCCGACATTATTAAGATGCCTTCAGATGTTCCATTAGATAAATTTTCATGGACTGACCTAAATAATCCCGCACAACAATGGGTTAGAAGATATTTTATTGCAACATGTAAAGAAACTTTAGGTAGAGTTAGAGGTAAATTTAGTGGTAACATTAAGACCCCTGATAGTGAGTTAACTATGGATTACACTAGTTTATTGACTGAAGGTAAAGATGAAAAACTTAAATTAGTTGAGGAATTAGTTGGTACTGAAGGTACTTTAGCAAGATTAAAACCTGATAAAGTAATGGAGCGTGAAGCTCTGTTGGCCGAGAATCTAAATAAATCACTTAAGTTTAGAGCGATGCCAAGACAAATCTACGTAATATAATATGACAATGAGAAAAAACTTTGGTAGAAAACAAATTGGTGACAAAATATTTATTGGGGATAAGGATGCCCAAACCCTCCAAGCAGTTAAATTGTCTCAAAAACCCGACCTTAGATTAGTCGTTAAAGAACCTAACTACATTACTAATGGAGAAGAGTTTATATTAGTTAAAGATGTTGAGCAATCAAAAATAACTTTAAACTCAGATACAACAGAATATATTGTTATTAAAGCATTAACAAAAGTACTCATCGTTCCTATTAAAAATAAGATTGATGAGTACTATGATGAAATTTTAATCGATAAAGGGGCTTGTGTTGAATTTCTTATGATGGATGATGTATGGTATATCATTTCATCTGATGGGTTGAAGTTGGGTTAATTAATAAACTCTTCCCACCCTTCGGACGCTAGTTCATAGATATACTCAGGACTCATTCCTCTTTTATCCCAGTATTTAACTTCACCATCAGACAAAGTTAATACTTCCTCTAAAGTATCTTGGTCACCCTCTTTAAATGGTACCCCATTAATTAATTCACATTGGTCCTTAGTAAAGAATCCACGTTCTTCAGGGTTATTAACAATTAATCCATCTCTAACTTCTTCTTTAAACACGACTAATAGTGGTGCGATTCTTTTATTAAAAGTGGTAATTGCTCTTTGTATGTTATATTCACCTTTCAGGTTTGGGTTATTTTCAATCTCATTTGGTTCTAACATATAACAATTAAGTTGTATTGTTGAGGTACTTTTGTCTTCAGGTTCTTTACCATTTTCTTGGGTAAATAAATCTAACTCCTTTTTGGTATAGTTAGTCTTAGTAATTTTTTGAACATCTCCATGAGACGCTCTCAATCCGTTATTAACATAATAGATTACATCCCCTAACTGAACATTTAGATTATGTTTGATTGCTAATTCCATATGAGCCATTCTACTCATTAGTGACCCCGCTTTAGTTTTTTGAGTACAACGTTTTTTATAATCATCTAACGATAATTTAACTTTAGCTCTTTGAGCAATTTTCATTAAAGGAATTTCTAAATTAAATATTTTCTGCACATACTCGTAGTACCACTCAACAAATTCTTGACCTTTACCCTCGAGTAATTGTTTAACACCTTTATCTAAGAAATCCTCAATATACAGTGGTAATTTTTTAGATTTAATTGTGTTACCCGTTAATTTAACTTTACCACTTGACTCCATAACTGCATAGTTTTTACGGGCTAAGTTAATACAAGATGGCCAAGTACCGTCAGTGTCTAACGCCATCTCACCCCTCATGAATAAGTCATTAAATTCCGCAACGTCGGCATCATCCCC
>Ga0164293_10005365_pt1 | contig 10907 bp, 9 predicted proteins | sample GEODES118metaG_FD_111487 | JGI IMG/M metagenome (GOLD analysis project Ga0164293, IMG submission 111487) | Eutrophic lake water microbial communities from Lake Mendota, Wisconsin, USA - GEODES118 metaG | ecosystem: Environmental > Aquatic > Freshwater > Lake | place: USA: Lake Mendota, Wisconsin...
AATAATGAAACTATGTGGAGAAGACCTTGTTAAAGATTATAGTCGCCGTTGCGGTTTTGAGTATGTTATTATTCGTCCCAGTGCTGTTTATGGGCCACTTGATGTTGAAGACCGAGTCGTTGCCAAATTCATGCTCACAGCAATGCGCGGCGGAGTGCTTAAAGTAAATGGCGCCAACGAAACCTTAGACTTTACCTACGTGGATGATGCCGCTGATGGCATTGTTGCTGCCGCAACACGTATCATGTGCCGCAACATGACATTCAACATCACCAAGAGTCATTCAGTAAGTCTACTACAAGCCGCTGAAATGATTGTGAAGATTGTGGGCCAAGGCACAATTGAAGTGCGTGATAAGGATGCAGACTTTCCCAGTCGCGGTGCGCTGAACATTGACCGTGCAAAGACCATCTTGAGTTTTGATCCCAAAGTAGACGTTGAAGAAGGATTCCAAAAGTATTATGAGTGGCTTGACCATAGCGTTTACTGGAATTCGAAAACAGTATAACAATCTCCGTACCGAGATCTTGGATGTAACCGATACAGTGTTACGTTCAGGTCAACTCATGAGCGGCAACTATACCTATGAGTTTGAAGATTGGCTGGCTCGACGCAACCACCAACCCTATGCTGTGACCTGCCACTCAGGCACACAGGCATTAGAAATCATTGCCGAGTGGTGGCGAACACAACTGGGCATTCCTGATGTACCCACAGTGGCTGTGCCTACAACAACATATCCTGCCACACTCAACGCATTCGTGCGAGCAGGCTGGAACTTGCACATTGTGGACACTGACCAATATGGTGTCATGAACATGGACAAACTGCCACACGGCACAGATGTTCAAGCCATATGCGGTGTGGGCTTGTATGGACAGTCACTTCACGCATTGAGAAACAGTATTTGGCCACTGACCCACCCCATAATTGAAGATGGCGCACAACACTGGCTCGGCAATGACAGCAATCGACTGGGTGATTGTGCCATCAGTTTTGATCCCACAAAAAACCTTGCCAACTATGGCAATGGTGGTGCTGTGATCACTGCCAATACCAGCTTGAGAAATTTTGCCCGAGACTGGATCAGCAATGGCAAGTACACAAAGCATGCAGAAATTGGCACCAACAGCAAGATGAGTGAAACGGATTGTGCGCAGATGTTGGTAAAAACTCGCTACATTGATCAGTGGCAACAGCGTAGACGTACTATTGCTCAACACTGGATGGAGATGTTGAAACACAAGCCTTGGATCACTTGTTTAATTGACAGCAGCAATTTTGATGAGCACTGTTTTCACAAGTTTGTGATTCACGTGGACAATCGAGACATCGTACAACGTAATCTTACCTTGCGTGGTGTTGAGACCAAAATACACTACCCAACACCCATGCACGAGTTGCCGGCATATCAACACTATCCGTGTCCAGACTTGCTCAGTGCCGGCAGCAGTCTAGCACGTAGATGTTTGAGCTTGCCTATCTATCCTGAACTAACAGACTTAGAAGTTGAGTATGTTATTGATCAGTTGTTAGAGATCGTTTAACAAACGCATACGTGGCCAACCAAGACCACTCATAACTCTTTTTCAGTGCGTCAAAATCACCAGCAACTGAGTCATAGTACTCCACACCGTCCTCTGCACCTTTGCGACTCCATTGCCCGTCTGTGGTATCAACAGTGAGCCAACGATTGAGTCTGTGCTCGCTTTCCACATCAGGCAAACTGGCTCGCAGTTTTAGCACTTCACGAAATGCAGTGCGCCAGCACATCCAGTCTGACTCATGATACATGGCTGTGCCGGATACAATGGGCACAACTTCATGTGGTTGATCCAGTGTAAAGTCCAAGCCTTGACCTGTGTTCTCCAGCACTAACTTTTTGTTGTAAGCAATCATGGCCTGATGTCCATATATCAATCCGTTGACAGGATTGTATGCATGAAAGATGTAATGCTTGGCTTGTTGCATACGATCAGGTTGCCATGACCAGTCAAAATCTGCAGTTACTTCTAGTTTGGCAAACACAGCAAAGAACCATGGTGTAGTACTTTGACGAGCGGCCTCTTGATATGCTGCCACACGTCCGTTGACCCCAGACACATGATGTATTTGGTTTGCAGCAACACGAGTTGAATTTTTGGTCCATTGCAAATGTTCAAGGTAAACCCCAGCATTTATTTCACCATTTGATATAAACACAATATCCAACACTGAGTCTTGCAGTATGCGCCGTGTTTTGTCTATGTATGGATAGTCATACAACTGTGTCTTTATGTAAGGCACAGCAGTTCGTGGCACAACAACTGAGCCAGCACCGTCACTGACAGGCACAATGGTCTTGATTTCTTCACGCCATAATGGCACAGTCACAATATTGCCTGGCACATAATCATAGTTGGTAAACACAGCCAATGGTCCGACCCACTCAGTGTTCTTGACTGCATCTACATGACTGTCACTGTGGTGCTGTATAATGGGCATGGGCCTGCGTGTCACCCGAGTGTTGATGTAGTTTACGTCATACCATTCCAACAGTGCTTTCTTTTCTGCACGAGTAGCAAATGTGGGCACATGCATGAAGAAGGTGTCCCCAAACTTTTGGTCATTGCTCTGAAACACATGCAACATTGTGGCTTGCCATTGTTCAGGATGCCATGAAAAATCAAAGTCAGTGTAGTCGCAGATGCTTGAACATATCCAAACAAACTCATGCTGGTTGCCGATGCTCTTGGCAATGCGTATCAAGGTATCTCTGTAGTTATCAAAGTAGCGCACAGTCTTTGTGGTATTAGGTATTTGTCCTGCACTACCACACATGTGATCTATTTCATAGATGGCTGTGGCATTGCTGTCAACTCGAGCACGTATTTGATCTACGTATTTGATTTCTCTGGCACCAGGTACTGTGTAAACAGGTCCACCAGTGCGTTGGTGTTGTGTGGCAAATTGATATATGTAGGGAGGATCACCCGGATCAGGTTGCCAGGAAAAATCTACAGTGGACTCATCTATGTTGGCAGGCACAGTCCAAGCAGTGCGATCTTCCAACAATTCTGCTCGCGGCCAGTTCATGTACTTGCGTTCAACTGCACCTGGCACATGATATTCAACAGTGGGCATTTTTTCTGCTGGCCACCATTGATTACCAAACACATACACATAAGGTGGATCGCCAGGATCGGGTTGCCATGAATAATCCCATGCACAGTCCACTAGAGTATGCCAACGACTAGAATGTTTTTTGAGTAACTGTGCTTGAGGTGTATCCATGTACTTGGTCTGTGTGGCACCGGGTACATGATATTCCACTGTGGGCATTATGTTGCCGGGCCACCATTGATTGCCAAACACATAGTTGTAAGGCGGATCATGTGGATGTGGTGCCCAAGACGTGTCAAACTCCACGTCCTTTACCAAAAATTTATAAGGCTTGGCATTCAACCGATTGGGGATTACTTGGGCGTGAAAGTGATAGTTGTCCACAGCACCTGTTCTGGGCACAAGATACGTTCCTGAATGGTCATGCCATTGGCTGGGCCAGGCGTGAGTAAATTCACTCTGCCAAGGCACCGGTTCCCAAAGAAAATCAAAGCCAGTGTAATCTGCTAAGTATTGCACCCACCAAAAATATCTAGTACGACTCAATGTTTGTGCATGTTCTATACTGTCAACTTGACGCTCGTGCGTAAATAGGCCTGGTTTTTTCCCTGAATAAAATACGTCAAACATGATTAGAATTGATGAAATTTACAACAATACATTTTGGCCTTGGATTCGTCAGCATCATCCTGGTGTAAGAATGTTTTTTTGTGATCCGTTTGGAAGAAGTGATCCTGATAGTTTAGTTAATTATGGCAATGATCACATACGTGAACACAATTATACACTATTGTTTGATCAAGAGCCTATTCATTTGAACATACATATACCAACATTTGATAGTTTAGTGCTCAGGAACAAAGGATTGCACTATATTCAAAATATACGACAGCTCAATGGAAAACAATATCGATTTATAGGATCAATAATAACCAGTGAGCAAAATAGTGATGCTGTTGATTTTGTTTGTGAAAAATATCAATGGAAAAGTTATTACTATTTTTTTCATGGCTGGGCAGCATTAGATTGGTATCGTGGGTATGATCGAACTTTTTTAATTACTCCTTGGCAAGAAAGAACTATCAAAAAAACATTCATAGCACCCAACCGGATCGTAGCTGGCGAACGCCAGCATAGACTGGAAATGCTGTACTGGATATTCAAACTGGGCATGACTGACAATCACATATCTTGCCCTGCTGTGTGTCCTGCAGAAAATATCCCAATATTAGATGCGGTTCAGTCACTCAAAAGCATGTATCCAGACATTGAATCAATTTTTGCCAAACAAACATTGCCAATAAATTTTGCCAACGAAATTGATCATCCCATGCAATCATGTTGGTTGGACTTATTTGACCAGTCAGCAGAAAGTCTGTTATACTTGGTAACTGAAACAGTAGCCACCGGGCGAAGGCATCACTTGACTGAAAAAACATTCAAACCCATAGCCCTAGGTATGCCATTTATCATAGTAGGCACACAGGGCAGTTTGAAATATTTGCGCAGTTATGGATTTAAAACGTTTGATGACTTGTGGGACGAAAGTTATGATGATGAACCTGATGACCACAAGCGCATAGAAAAGATTGCGGAGGTATTAAAACTGTTGGAGAGTCTAGGGGAAGATCGGCAAGCCATATTTGACACTGCGTGGCCAATCATTGAACACAATTGGAATCATTTCTATGGTGGCGGGTTTGAACAGATACTATGGCAAGAACTAAAGGACATGTTGAATGCACTTGAATTTGATAGCGGACCGAATCATCAAGGGTAGAATATATCCTGCTTTGGCTCGTCACCAAGCTGTGCCCTACACTCAAGCCTGGCGTGAGTTCGGCCAGCATTGGCCACACACCATTCCTATCCCGTTAGAAGAATATTGTAATTATCATGGGATCAATCTCAACATCTACAGCATCAACGATGAGTTGCCTGACTGCGTATTTTATCCAGTTGGCTTAGATTTTTTTGATTTTTCAATTGATTACTTTGAACTAATGAGCCACGAGATTCGCAAAAGGTTGCGTGAAGAACAAATACGTGTGTTATTTTATTACTACGAAGGCGATAATCCTGCACGTATCAAACTTCGACTGGACGCCCTAGCTGAGGAGCATTTACTGCCGCCTGACTGTTATGTGTTTGTAAGTGCTAATTCAGCAGCCAACAAAATTCCACGTTTTGTGGCATTTCAAGACAGCGAACTTTGGTACTGGCAACGCAATCACTCATTGCCAGCATTAAAAATACACCGTGAACCAAGAGAACGTGACTTTACTGTGCTCAATAGATTGCACAAGTCGTGGCGTGCCCTGGCCATGGCAGATTTAAAAAGTCTTGACCTACTAGACAATTCATACTGGAGTTATTGTGAGCCTGGTGTGTTTGACGATGCGGAATGCCCAATTGAAATTGATGCTATTGCTGGACTTCGCACTGCCACTGAGGAGTTTTTACGTTCAGCACCTTACATCAGTGACGGGTTAGATTATGATCAACGCAATGATCACAGCACACTTGTACCCAAATATCATGTCAACAGTTATTGTAATATCGTGATGGAAACACATTTTGATGCTGATCAAAGCGGTGGTGTATTCTTAACTGAAAAAACATTCAAGCCCATCAAACACGGACAAATGTTTTTTATAGCAGGACCTGCAGGTAGCTTGCAGGTGCTTCGTGATCTGGGATATCGCGTGTTTGATTCAGTATTGGACAACAGTTACGATCTAGAGTCAGATCACACACAACGCTGGATGGCCCTGACAAGATCCATTTACTTTGCTCAACCACAACTGCCTGAATTTTTTGAACTGTGTCGTGCAGACATAGAGCACAATCAACAGTTGTTTCAATCCAGTAAAACTGATCGTTTAACTACTCTAATCAAGGAAATCAATGAATCCCATTAACTCATACACCAGCTGGCAACCACTAGAAGAAGTCATTGTGGGTCGTGCATACACGCCAGACTACTTTGACTTTATTGAAAACACTCAAGTGCGCAATCAATTACAACAGATACTGTTTGAGACCGAAGAAGACTTGACCAATTTGCAAAAAACTATTGAAACTTATGGTGCGCAAGTTCGTCGACCCAATTTGCCAAACAAGCATGATTTTCAAATTGAACAACTAAAAGGCAATGGTGCGCCATTGCCGCCACTGACTCCAAGAGACTGGCAAATCACTCTGGGCGACAAACTGTTGCGAGTGTTGCCTATACAAGAACTTGACGAATTATGTGCCGAGTATGAAGCAGCACAACCTGGCAGTGTGATCAATCCGCATGGTCCCACTGGTTGGGATGAAAACTGTATTCTTAATCAAGCTTCGGCCAGTTGCATTGTACGTGTGGGTCGTGATGTGTTTTTTGACAACTCAGATTTCTTGCGCCCAGATCAGACTCGTTGGATTGTGGACAATGTGTTAGGGCCAGAATATAGAGTACACGAAGCCATCACTGACGGACATGGCGATGCTGTGTTTGCCATACTCAAGCCTGGTGTATTGCTTTCAAGCAAACATGATGTACACTTATCTCTTTCAACAGAATTTCCAGGGTGGGATGTTTGTAAAATATGGGATAGTTCAATCTGGGCTGCCATGGAAGTTGGCAAGTTCAAGTATGAGTCTAGCCCAGGTGCTTGGTACGTGCAAGGACAAACTACCACACCTGAGTTTACAAATTTTGTTGACACTTATCTGACCAAGTGGACTGGGTTTGTTGCTGAAACTGTGTTTGATGTCAACTGCCTTGTGTTAGATGAATCACATGTTATCTTTTCAGCATACAATCGAGAAGTGTTTGACTACTGTCGCAAGCATCGAATAGAACCCATTATCAGTGAACTACGGCACAGTTATTTCTGGGACGGCGGTATCAGTTGTTGCACACAAGACATTCGACGTCGAGGTGGCCTAGAAACTTATCTTTAAGGGTGCCCGTTGATATAAAATCTACTGGCTGTGTCCTCGGCGCCCAACACCGGAGTCATGGGCAATTCTGGCAAATTTTTTGGCCAAGCCAAGATACTCATCAATCCAGAATCGCCAAAGATATTTTCTTCGTTGCCAGCATAATTGTCAGGATTGTAATTGTTGACCTGAGCCCAGTAAAATCGATAACCCATGGGTTGCAATATTTCGTATATTTCTTTGAGATGTTTGGATTCATGCGCTTCATAATAAATCACTGGACATCTTTGTGCAATAATTTCTTGGCAACCTTGTAACACATCTAACTCATGCCCTTCTACATCAATTTTGATTAGGTCAGGTGGGTCAAGGCCAGCCTGATCAAGAGTCACGCAAGGCACTGATATTGCTGTTTCTTCGGCAGTTACACAAACAGCACCAAAATTCCCAGACTGTTCTGGATCAAAGTCAGTGACATATACATGTCCAGGCATTTGTGACACCGCACAATTCATTGCAGTGACATTGGTCAAAGAGGCTGTGTTGATTTTCAACATTGCGTAATTGCGTGGATGAGGCTCGAATGCGTACACATGCTTGGCCACACTAGCAAAAGCCGTGGTATGATAACCAATGTTGGCGCCAACATCATAAACCACAGCGTCCTTGGTCATCATGCTCAACAACAATATCAACTCTGCTTGGCTATATTCCCCGTATCTCAAAAGACTCTGACCAATCATTTCATCATTGGCGTAGAAAAAAAACTTTTGGCAATATCTTGTTTGTGTAAATTTTATCATGTGTCTACAGATTTTTACGAATATACCTTTACACCATACTGTTGTTCAAAGCGATCAGCATCTGCACGATCGTTGACCATGGGTTCGCCACGTATGTTCAAACTGGTATTCAACAACATGGGACACCCTGTTATAGTGTACCAGTACTCCAACAACTGTCTTATTCCTGATCCGTCCGCCTCCACCGTTTGTACTCTACTGGTGCCATCAACATGACATATAGCAGGGTAAACATCAGGTTGGCGGCAATGAGCGACTGACTGCATATAATTGTGAGTATGCCACCCAGGCTTGATGTCAAAGTAATCATCAGCCAGTTCAGCCAGTATGACAGGGGCGAAGGGTCGGAATTTTTGTCTGCGTTTGATTTCATTTACTCTGTCCTTGATTTCTGCACCACGGGGGTCAGCAAGCAGGCTTCGGTTGCCCAGTGCTCTAGGTCCAAATTCAGCCCGGCCAGAGGCCACTCCAACAATGCCAGTATCAAGTAAAGTCCTAACAGCATTGACAACAGGATAAGGGCCAGAGATATCGTGGCCAAGGTAAGCATTGCGCCAATGCAACCTCTTACCATACGCAAGAGCGGCGGCTCCGAGACTTGATCCTGCGTCTCCGGGGTTGGGCATGATCCAGATGTTTTCAAAGTAGTTTCCTAGTCGTGTATTGGCCAAGCAGTTGAGTGCAACACCACCTTGATACACAAGATTGGTACTCCATCCAAAGTCTCTGGCCCTACGCATGACATTGCCTATCAAACGTGTTAACAGTCGTTGCGCACTGGCCGCAATGTCTTCATTGCTGAGACCGCCCATGAAGTCGTCGCTGACTCCAGCATGCAAGTTTTGGCCAAACTCTATTCGATCTGGGTCACGAATCAACACTGCTTCCATCACACGATTGTAATGATCATCGCCATATGCCGCCATGCCCATGGTGATGTATTCTTCGTCTAGTGGGTGTAGGCCCACACGCTTAGTAATTGCACTATAAAAGAGACCCAGGCTGTGCGGATATCGTTGTCTCCACAGTCGCCGGTATCGTGCTCGCCCTTGTCCATCATACTCTGCTCCCCAGATTGTGATTGTGTCCCATTCACCTATGGCATCGATTACCACAACTGTGGCACGATCGTATGGTGACGTTTGAAAGCCGCCAGCAGCATGACTCAAATGATGATTGTAACTAACAATCTGGTCAGGTACAATTTGACCACCCAACTGTTGTTTTAATATTTGTCGTGTGGTAAGTTTGTCCCATTCAATACCTTGCCCTGCGTACCATTGTCTAAATTGTTTGTTCCAGGGACGTTCATAGTATGCAACTACATCTGGCCCATACTCTGCAACTTCGTCTAGCAACCCTTGACAAAAGTCTGCATCATTTTTCTTCTTACTGTAGCGTTCAGAGTGGCCAGCAAACATTATGTCGCCTGATCGATTGATCACTGCGGCAGCAGCATCATGAAAGCCGGCACTGATACCTAAAATATTCATTTATAGATAAATGGGTCTCGTTTACGAAGTTCTCTTAGTTTTTTTCTGTAACGTATTTCTAAAATAATTTTATTCCAAAATTGGCGTATCCATTTCATTTCAATCTCCTTATTTGTTGAGTAGCATAGTCCTCATCGCTCCAGCGATACTCATATGTAGCTTCTGCATCACTGGTGCGTATTTTATACACATCCAGATGGCCGGCAATTTGTTGCCAAATTTGATTGTAATCCAGTGTACCAAAAGTTTTTGTTAAATTTACCTGTGCTACCTTGGGATGACCTATGGTGAGACTCTGATCTTCAGGATCAAAACCGTTGTTGCATAACCATGTTCGAAATTCGGCAATCTTTTTAATTTGCCACGGATATGCGCCTGGGTCTCGAGCCCACTCTATGTCAAAATCGCCAGCAGCTTCGGTTTGATTGCGTAGACTTGTAGTTACAAGTTCGTCCACACTGCGGCCTTCATCATTGAACACTTCCCAATGTGCTTTGCTTACTGCTTTGTTTACGCCTACGTAGACTCCGCCCATTTGTCTGTTAAGTGTGTCTATGCCAAACAGTTCATAATCTTCGATATCTAATGCAAAGCGTGGTGCACTGAGCCAACACATGAGTTGACTAGGACGTCTCCATTCAGGTGCTTGTAAAACTTTTCGCATACTCAACACAAGACTTTCGTATTCATGGCACAGCAAGTTGAGTTGACGTATGTGCCAACGTGTTGCAGCATCTGCTTGTGTCCAATATTTGCTCATGTGTCCTGCATGCCCTTGCAGATCTTCAAAGTAGCGATGCAACCAATTCATACGCTCGTGATCAACATCCAAATTGTCTTGTATGGTGTCGGCCACAGTGAAGTGATCATTGATTGTATAGCCTAAATCAGCATTGTTAATTGCATCAATGCTGGTGTTGATTTGATCAACAATGTACTCAGCCGTGCGTTCACTTTCTGTCCAACCCAACCAACAGTAATTTTTTTCCAAATGCAAATCACTGCGTATAATGTTATTCAACGCTGTCAGCCATTTACGACTGAGACTGTTGTCTGCTACATCAATGTACAGTGTGAGATTATCTGCACCACGCAGATCTATTTCAATTCTATCAAGCAATGTTGTTCCACCATTCCAGTACCGCAGGACGATCAGCAAGTATTTCTGCCATGATGGTCCGTTGTGTGCGTATGCTTTCTAATTGTAACATACGTGCTTTGCCTTGAGCAAGCCCTTTTTTATATCGATCAGGCCATTGTTCTTCAAATGTGGGTCGTGTTTTTAACTGCACAAGGATATCACGCAACGCACCGTCTGTGTCAGAAACAAGTTCATCAATCCAAGGATCAAGTAATGTTCTGGGCAATGCCAATGGACTCATCACAATGTCCGGTGAGAACGAGAATACTACTTTAGCAAGGACGTCGACCCCGTGTGTTTGTGCAAGTTGTCTAATACGTGTAACTTCGAACATTCCGGGCAAAGTGAGCGTAAAGTCAATTCGTACTTGACGTCTGTGACGTTGGATCTCAACTGCCTGACCAAAATGCTCAAGCCAGCGATCATACTCAAGGCCTGTTC
>Ga0164293_10005366_pt1 | contig 10906 bp, 8 predicted proteins | sample GEODES118metaG_FD_111487 | JGI IMG/M metagenome (GOLD analysis project Ga0164293, IMG submission 111487) | Eutrophic lake water microbial communities from Lake Mendota, Wisconsin, USA - GEODES118 metaG | ecosystem: Environmental > Aquatic > Freshwater > Lake | place: USA: Lake Mendota, Wisconsin...
CGAATCGAATCTAAATAGTTTTTGAGTGAAGAAGCTGTTTTAATCATGGCATCAAAATCTTCACTGGCAATTTCAATATTGATGGGAGGATCGGTTGGTGGTCCACCACTTTCTTGGTTTACACTTATTTCTGTTCCAGGAATACCCTGAACCGCTTGCCTCACTTGCTCTAGGTATGGAGCCGTACTTTTTCCATGTCTTTTTTCATATTCTACAAACGACACCTGTATACGACCAAGTTCACTTCTTGTAGTGCGGTCACCGCTGGTAGGGTCGGCGGCATTAACAGCTACGTTACTAATAACACTTTCTACAATTGGATTGGTTTTACCATTTTCGGTACCTAAAACTTTATTAACCCTTCCTTCTAATACACGCGTAATAGAATCGGTGTAACGCACGTCAGATCCTACTGGTAATTTGAGGTATACAAATAATTGGTTAGGATCTCCTTTGGGGAAAAACGTTACCGGTATTCTGCCTCCAATAATCGATGCTACAAATACAAACAAGGAAACAAAAAATAGTGCAATCACGCCAATAAGTAATTGAACAGGTCTCCAACCTTTTAAAGCCCACTGTAACAATGACTCATAATGATTCATGATCCAAGGAAGGGCTTTCGTTTGGAAATTGTGAATGGCATCCGTAATGAAATACCTGTTTAATACAACAAGTAGCATGAATGTAATTAACAAGTTTCCAAAAAATGGAGCGCCAGCTATATCTAATAAAATACCTAGTCCAATAGCAATCCAAAATCCTTTCTTTTTAAAGATGGCAGATTTTGGCTCCTTGCTATCTGTTTCTGGGTGATTCATAAAATCAACCGCAAAAACAGGGTTCATGATAAATGCAACCACAAGTGATGCTGTAAGCGTAAATATGAGCATGGTGGGTAGGTACACCATAAACTTACCAATGATTCCTGGCCAAAAGAGGAGAGGGAAAAATGGCGCAAGCGTTGTAATGGTTCCCGCTAGTACAGGGATGAAAACCTCGCCAGCTGCCATTCTTGCAGCATTGTTAACATTTAACTTTCCTTTTCCTTCTACAAAAATACGGTGGGTGTTTTCTATCACTACTATGGCGTCGTCCACAATAATTCCAAGTCCAAATAATAGGGCAAATAGTACAATAAAATTGAGGGTTACATGTGTGCCAACAATTAAATCGGCACCTGGTAAAAACACAAACGCAACAAACATACTAAGTGGTACCGAGAGCGCCACAAAAAATGCGTTTACTACACCCATGAAAAACATGAGAACAATTAAAACTAAAATAAATCCAATGATGATAGAGTTTACGAGTTCATTAAATGAACTTCTTGTTGCAATACTTTGATCGCCCGAAATCACGGCTTTTAAATTATTCGGATAAATTTTCCCTTTTCCTTCCTGAACAATCTTTTTTACACCATCCGATGTTTCAATTAAATTTTCGCCACTTCTTTTAATAATGTTAAGCGTTACAACGTTTTTGCCATCAAGTCGCGCATAGCTCTCGCGCTCTTTGGTGGTATCGGCAATGGTAGCAATGTCTTTAAGGTAAATAGGGGCACCGCTTGTGTTTCTTACAATAATATTTGCAATGTCACTCGCTGTTTTAAGTTGGCCCTTAAGTTGAAGGGTTCTTTTCATATTACCTACTTCTAGTAAACCACCAGAGATATCCATATTTTCTCTTTGGATGGCATAAGTAATATCATCAAAAGTAACACCAGCACTTTGTGCACGGTAATTGTCTAGATTGATTTGAAATTCTCTTTCTGGCGCACCCACAATATCTACCCTGTTAATTTGAGGTAAATTTTCAAGTCTATCTTTTAGGTCGTCAGCATATTTTTTAAGACGGGGTAAATCAAAATCGCCACTTACGTTCACAGACATGATGGGTTGTTCACTAAAGCTTACCTCTAACACCGTTGGTTCTATGGTTAAGTCTTTGGGAAGATCTTGCTTGGCTTTATCTGTTGCATCTTTGACTTTTTGTAGGGCAACTTCGGTTTTAACCTCGGTATCAAATTCTACCATGATAGCAGAAAAGTCTTGCTGTGAGTTACTAGTGAATTTTTTAATTTTCGCACCAGTAATACTTTTGATTTGCTTTTCGATGGGCCTTGTTACTAGATTCTCAATATCTTTTGGTGAATTACCTACATATACAGTTTGTACATAAATAGTAGGAATTACGATATCTGGGAACTGCTCTTTTGGAAGGGTAACAAACTGATAAATACCAGCAAGGCTCACAAATAAAATCACCAAATAAATGGATGTTTTATTTTTGATACTCCAAGTGGTAGGGCCAAACTCTTTGAATTTGGCTTTTATATTTTCTGTGAATTGCATACAATATTTTTATTCGTATTCTAATTATTTACTAGCAAGAACAATCAATTGACCATCGTATAAGCTCTGAAATCCTTCTGTTACAATTTGGTCACCTGCTTGTAAACCCGTTTTGATTTCTAATTGATCTTTGTAAAATTCTCCTACTGTTACCATGCGTTTGCGTGCAATTAATTTACCTTTCTCAGCTACGGCTACCATTACGTATTTGCCAGTTTCGTCATTTTGTAAGGTGTTCACTGGTATTGCAATGGCATTTGAAATGCTGTAATCTAAAATTTGTACAAGTGCAATTTGATTGGGTCTCAAATCTTTATCGGCAGCCACTTTTGCTTCAATAAAAAAGCTTCTGCTATTCGGATTGATAATTTTTCCAACCACCGAAATAGGCGCTTGGATATTCTTTTGTAAATCAGGAAGATGAATGGTAAGCTTGGTTCCTGTTTTAACACGTTGACTGTAGTTTTCAGGCACTTCGGCAGTCAATTTTAATTTGTTGGTGTTTACTATTTTAATTTGACCTGCACCAGCAAAAATTTCACCCACTCGAACGTTCACCTCTTCTACCACGCCTTCTACGTCGCTATATACCGAAGTAAATTGCACTTGCTCACGACTAATTTTTACTTGCTCTTGCGCTGTTTTGAGTTGATTTTCTAGTAATTCAACATTGTTTTTGGCTGAAATGAGTTGTACTTCTGTGCCTATATTTTGCTCCCACAAATTCTTTTGTTTTTGATAAAGTGTTTTCGCAAAAGATAATTGTGTCTTTAATGCTTCTAACCCTTGTTCTGCTGCAATTAAAGCTTGACGTTGAATGGCGTCATCTAATTTTAAAAGTAGTTTCCCCTTAGGCACAACATCGCCTCTTTTTACAAACAACCCTTTTACTTGTCCACCACCACTGCGCGCAGTTACATACGATACGCTTTCAGATTCAATTTTACCTTGCAAATCAATGTAGTGATTGAATGTTTGCGTCGCAAGCACCGCTGTTACAACAAGCTTACCTGTTGCTTGATTGGCAGCTGCTGTATCAAGTGTCGCGATTTCTGTTTCAAGGGCACTTACCTCTTGTTTAAGCGCAGCTAATTTGTTTTTTTTGTCGTTTATACTTCCACTTTTTTCGCTTCCGTTACATGCTATAAAAGCTGCTAAAACGCTTACAAGTGAGATTTTAATGATTGCTTGCATGGTATATCTATTTACTTATTTTTTTAAATTATAATTTTCCTGTTGCTTTTAAATAATCAACACGCGCAATGATGGCATTGTACATCGCACCAATAAAATTGGTTTGTGCTGTTACCAAATCTGTTTGCGCACCTGTAATTTCCATATTAGAGCCAGTTCCTATTTCATATTTCTTTTTAGTTTGTGCATATACTGACTCTGCTAATTGCATATTCTTTTTTTGATTGTTAAGGGTGCTAATAGCCGTGGCAAAATTCATTTTAGCCTGGGTTACTTCTGCGTCAATGGTGAGTCGTAAGTTTTGTAATTGGTTTTCGGTTTGTTGTAAATCAATCTTCGCTTTTGAAATCCTTGCTTTTCTGGCAAAACCATCAAAAATGGGTGCACTAATATTGAGTCCAATAAAGCTGGTGGTAAACCAATCGCCTCCTTTGAAAAAGTCAAACTGATTTCTTTGCGCATTTTTCGTGTAAGCCCCAGACATTGCAATTGTTGGTAAATAACTTAGTTGATACCTTTTGATATTGTATTCGTTTAATTTTTTACCTAAACTAACTGCTTGAAATTCTTTACGGTCGTTATATTGATACTCTTGGTTGCTAGCGATATCTGAGGTGATTTGATCTTCAGAAATTTTGTCTGTTAATACAAGGGTATCTTGTACAGGCATGCCCATTAAAGTTTTAAGACCAATATATCCCAGTTCTATTGCGTTAGATGCCTTCAATTTTTCGGTTTGTAAATTGGCAATTTGTACCGCAATTTTATCGAGGTCTAATTTCTCTACAAATCCGTTTTTGTATAACTCTTTAGAGTCGTGCTCAAGTTTTTGAAGTCTTTCGATATTAGCATCTAGTAATCCAATTTGTGTTTTACTAACAACGAGTTGGTAATAAATTTTATGAATGTTGGTTTTAATCATTTCCTCAGTCACCTCAGCTGTTTTTTGTTGAAGAGCAATGGTTGTTCTGCGCGCTTGGAGCGCTACAAATACTTGACCATCAAAAAGCAGTTGCTGCATTTGTAAACTTCCATTGACATTGTAATTGGTACCAAACCTTACGGGTATGAAGGTTCCAGCCGTGCCTCCAAAAATTTCACCTGGTAGTAGAGAAACGGGAAGTTGCAAATAATTAATACCACCCAGTGTTGCGCTTACACTAGGTAATGCAGAAGCCGTTACTTCTTTGTTAATGGCTTCTTGACTTTTAATCGCCAACAATGCATTTTTTACTTGTTGGTTGTTTTTGTATGCATAATCGACACACTGTGTTATGCTAAACTCATTTTTAGTTTGTGCAGTAATTTTATTTGTAAACGCTAGGAGCGTTAGAATAAAACTGGCTGCCAACATCCTTTTCGTGTTCATTTTCATTTATTTTTTCTTTCTTGCTTATATACTTCAATTACTTTTAATCCAGCTTGTGTAGACATGCCGTGTAAAAAATTATCGGTTGTTTCACTAATAATTTGAATAGGTGTGAATTTGTTGGATGGGAAATGTTCAAAGTCAAACATCAAAAACATGTTGGCAAGCCTGTATCTGGTGAGCACATCAATATCTATGTCAGCCCTAAATAATCCTTCCTGTTTACCTCTTTCGATATTTGCTTTTATGATCTCGTAAAAGAAGGTATTCTTGTGTGTTCTAAATTTTTCGAAAGCAGTACTATGGTATTTTTGTAAGTCAAACATTACTGAAGGGTTCATATGTTTGAGCATTTCCTCTACTGTATCGAGGGTTAAAAAGATTTCGTGAATTGCATTGTCGCTGATCGCCGCGTACTTGCTAAATTCATCTTGGTGCATTTCTATTTCTATATTGATTACACCTTCTACGAGCGCATCTTTATCTTTAAAGTATTGATAGATGGTTTTCTTGCTCATACCCAAGTGGTTGGCAATTTCATCCATACTAACGCTTCTAATGCCATATAGCATAAAAAGCTCATGTGATTTAGTTAAGATTCTTATTTGCGTTTCCATTTTCTAATTGAGGGCGCAAAACTATGGAAACTTTTTATGTAATCAAAGTTTCCATTAAAAAATTAACCGTAATTTTGTTGAACGGTAGTTTGCGCAAACTATCCATTAACTTGCACCCAAATTTCAACCATGAATACTAGGTATAAGCAGCTTAGAGCCCAGGTGACTTTCAAGCGCTTGCTCCAATTTTTCTTTCAGGGCCTAATTGTTTTAGCCCCCATAGCGGTAACCTTATGGGTGGTTCTTGGGTTATTTCAATGGGTGGATGGTTTTTTGCCTAATCTTATTAACACATTGTTTCCCAGTGCTTTAGATAAAAACTTGGACGGTTCCCTACGTAAAATTCCAGGTTTAGGTTTTGTGGTGGTGGTTTTATTGGTACTCCTAGTGGGTTGGCTTTCGTCTTTATTTGTGGTAGGCAGGTTGGTTTCCGTTTTTGATACCATACTTGAAAATACCCCGGGTATTAAATTCATTTATTCTTCTGTTAAAGATTTTTTAGAAGCATTTGCAGGCAATAAAAGGAAATTTGACAAGCCTGTACTTGTTAATGTGGATGCATCTGGCGTTTGGAGAATTGGTTTTATCACACAACCCTCCAATGGAGAATTTGGGTTGCCGGATCATGTTACGGTTTACGTTCCTCACTCTTATGCTATTTCAGGGATTACGTATATCGTTCCAAAAACAAATATTAAAATATTGGATAATGTATCTGCGGCCGATGCCATGAAGTATACCGTTTCGGGTGGCGTAACAGATGTTCATGACGATAACGTTATCACAGACCTCAAAGAAAATGAAACTGCATAATTTTAATTCTGGGCCTTCGATTTTACCGCCGGTTGTAATGCAAAAAGCATCGGAAGCCATCATGGATTTTGAGGGTTCTGGTTTATCTATTTTAGAAATAGGACACCGTACTTCAATGTTTCAAGAGGTGATGCAGGAAGCCGTTCAATCTGTAAAATCTCTGATGCAAATTGGGGATGCGTATGAAGTGTTGTTTTTACATGGAGGGGCTACTACGCAGTTTATGCAAGTACCTATGAATTTACTCGACACTCATGAAACAGCTTCCTATTGTGACAATGGAATTTGGGGTAATAAAGCCATCAAAGAAGCAGCGAATTTTGGAAATGTACAAGTCGTAACAGATAGTACGAGCAACAATCATACACGCATCGATAAAAATTTTGTGGTTGATACCGCATCTAAATATTTGCATTTTACCACCAACAATACTGTAGAAGGAACACAGTGGCATACGCTCCCAAACACAAGCACACCGCTCGTTGCAGACATGAGTAGTGATATTTTTTATGCACCTCGAAACTTTAATCAGTTTTCACTGATATATGCAGGTGCACAAAAAAATATGGGAGCTGCTGGTGTAAACATGGTAGTAGTAAAAAAAGAAATCCTCGGAAAAATATCCAGAAAAATTCCAACTATCATGGATTATCAAAAACATATTGCAGCAGGTTCACTTATGAACACGCCACCCGTTTTTGCCATCTATGTAAGCTTATTAACGCTCCGTTGGATTATTGAGGAAGGTGGCCTACCTGAAATGCAACTCCGCAATACTGCAAAATCAAATTTGTTATACCAAACCATTGATTCACTTCCAGTTTTTGAAGCACGTGTCGCCAAAGAAGATAGAAGTTTGATGAACGCCGTTTTCTTTTTAAAAGATCAAAGTTTAGAAGACCCTTTTTTAAGTCTTTGTAAAGCAGAAGGTATGGTTGGGGTTAAAGGATATAGGACCGTAGGGGGTGTACGTGTAAGTATGTACAACGCCATGCCACTATCTAGTGTTCAAATATTTTGTGACCTTATGAAACATTTTGCGTCTAAACATGGTTAAAAAAAGTATCAAGTATTTTTTTCTATTAAGCAGCTTACTCTTTTTATATTCTGTTGCTTTTGCGCAACAAACTGTTGTTACAGGTATCGTAACAGATTTAAATAGTGGTGCTCCCATACCATATGCAACTGTGGTATTTAGAGGTGGACGTGGAACGGTAACAGATAGTACAGGAAAATATAAATTGGCAGGCACCAACCAAATCAATAGCATTAAAATTTCCTATGTTGGCTATAAAACAGTTACAAAAAATATCCTAGTAGGTAAATCACAAGTGATTGATATTATTATGGAAGTAGATCCCTTGCTTTCCAATAATGTAACCGTTTCCACTAACAAGCGCGCGCCTTATAAAAATAAAAACAATCCAGCAGTTGATCTTATTAAAAGAGTGATTGCGAATAAGCCACTAAATAAGCCTGACAGTTATGATTATATCCAGTACGACGAATATGATAAGGTAGAATTATCACTAAGTAAAATTCCAGAAAAAATTACCAATAATAAACTACTTAAAAAATATCAGTTTTTACTAGACAATAAGGACACGCAAAAAATAGCTGGCAAAACACTCATCCCCATTTATTTAGAGGAGCGTTTATCTACACATTATTTTAGAAAATCACCAGAAAAAACAAAAGACATTGTACTTGCGCAAAAGCGGGTAAACTTTGGAGACTACGTAGACAACGATGGTGTAAGCACCTATTTAAATAGGCTAGTAATGGATATTAATATTTATGAAAATAATATCCCTTTGTTTACCCACGAATTTTTAAGTCCCATTGCAGATGTAGCGCCTACATTTTACATGTATTATATTAGGGATACCATAACCGATGCCAATGGATTAAAATTAGTCAAGCTTTATTTTACGCCGCGTAAACCAACGATTTGTTGTTTAGAGGTACTATGTATATTACACTTGATGGTAATTATGGGGTGCAAAAAATGACCATGTTCATTAGTAAAAATGCCAACGTAAATTTTGTAAGGGAATTAAATATTGATTTAGATTTTGAACAAGGTAATGATAGCAGATATCACTTAATTAAGAGCACTGCATTTACAGAAGCCGCCTTAACAAAAAATAGCAAAGGGGGTGTGTTTGGTGGTCGAACCGTTTCTTATAAAAATTATACGATTAATAAAGCATTGCCGGACTCAATCTACACAGGCCCTTCACTCGTTGTTAAAGGGGATGCGGCGTCTTATAATGAATCATTTTGGAATGCTAGCAGGCATGACACATTAACAAAAGCAGAAGCTAAGGTTTATAGGAATATTGATAGCCTCGAAAAAATGCCATCATTTAGAAGAACCATGGCGGTAGTAACACTTTTGGTAGCTGGGTATACAGCCATTGGCCCTGTCGATATGGGCCCTGCTGCTACTTTTTATAGTTTTAATCCCGTGGAAGGATTTAGACTTAGATTGGGTGGACGTACTACGCCCAAATTAAGCAAGCGAATTTATTTTGAAGGATATGGTGCTTATGGTTTTAAGGATGAAAGATGGAAGTACTATGGTGGCGTAACATACTCCCTCAACAATCAATCAATCTATGCGTTTCCAATGCATTTTGTGCGCGCCAGTTATCAAAAAGAAACTAAAATACCTGGACAAGATTTAGAGTTTGTATCGGAGGATAATATTTTACTATCTCTAAAAAGAGGACTCAATGACAAGTGGACTTATAATAAGTATTTAAGGTTTGACTATGTTCATGAATTACCTAGTAGGTTATCTTATACCATTGGATTTAGAAATTGGAGACATGAAGCAGCGGGTGGACTTGTGTACCAAACGATAAAAAATGGTCAAACGGTTGTGGTTCCCGAGGTTAATACCTCAGAAATTACGGGACAAATTAGATGGGCGCCTCATGAGCAGTTTTTTCAAGGAAAAGTGTACCGCATTGCAATGGTCAATAAATACCCTATTCTTTCGCTCAATTATACTGCTGGGATAAAAGGGGTGATGGGTAGCAATTACAATTACCAAAAAATTAGTTTCACTTTTGATAAACGTTTTTATTTATCTCAACTTGGATTTACGGATATCAACTTTGAAGCCTGCACTATGTTTGGAAAAATTCCTTATCCGTTATTAAGTATTCCGCGCGCGAATCAAACATACGCCTACCAACTAAATTCATATAACCTTATGAATTTCCAAGAGTTTGTGAGTGATCGATATGCTTCTATATTTATCGAACATTATTTTAATGGTTTGATTTTTAACCGTATTCCCTTATTCAAAAAACTTAAACTGCGTGAGCAATTAGCAGCAAGGGTTATTTACGGTAGTTTACGGGATGAAAATGATCCTTCAAAAAATCCTGACTTAATTGCATTTCAAAATTTAAACGGGGCTGTTACAAGTTTTAGCCTGAATCAGGGGCCGTATTTTGAAGGCAGCGTAGGCATTGGAAATATATTCAAGTTTTTGCGCGTTGACCTTGTTAAAAGGTTTACCTATACCAACAATCCTTATATTACCAAACTAGGGATTCGTACAAGATTTAGATTTGATTTTTAATGAAGACATACAGGTGTAACATATATATAATGCTTATAGTTGCAGCTATGGTCTTACATAGCTCAAATACCAGTGCAGCTGCTGTTCTGGATTCTTTTCCGGTGCCTAAAACAGGTCCCAAACAACTCTTTTATTTACAAAGATCCACCAATAGCAACACCATTATTTGTGATTTAAACATTGATGCAAAAGGGCAAGTCGTTAAAGACAACCCAGTACATGTGTATTGGATCCGATATGACGAGGGCGGAGAAAAAAAAGAATTAAGTTATATTCAACAAACCTTTGCTTACGGAATTAAGCATGAGTTAATGACAAGCGGCATATATAAGCTTCATTTTGTTTCCTATAAAAAACAAGTCTTTTATTTAAAGCGTTCTCTCAAAGACAATCAGTACAAAGTTTATTTTATCCTAAATAACAAAGAGTATCTTTTGCAAAAATTATTTGTCAGAATTGATGGTGGAACATTTTGGGTACCCAATGTAATTTATATGGAGATACTCGGAAAAGATGAATATTCTGGCACGCCTTTTTCTTATAAATTCAAGCCTTAATTGACAAGAATTGCCGATATTTGATGCATGGCAATGATTCAACCTTTTAAGGCTTTGCGACCGCAGCCTCAACTAGCAAAACAAGTTGCTAGCCGACCTTACGATGTATTAAATAGCAGTGAAGCAAAAAACGAAGCAGCAGGTAACCCAGCCTCTTTTTTGCATGTGACCAAAAGTGAAATTGATTTACCTGAATCCGTAGATATTCATGATGCATTAGTATATGAGCAAGCAAAAGAAAATATAACTGCATTTATAAAACGTGATGTGCTTTTTAGAGAATCTAAAGAATGCTACTATATTTATCAGTTAATTATGCATGGCAGGGCACAAACGGGTCTTGTATGTGTAAGTAGTGTGGATGATTATGAAAATGATATCATTAAAAAGCATGAGTTTACAAG
>Ga0164293_10005370_pt1 | contig 10900 bp, 7 predicted proteins | sample GEODES118metaG_FD_111487 | JGI IMG/M metagenome (GOLD analysis project Ga0164293, IMG submission 111487) | Eutrophic lake water microbial communities from Lake Mendota, Wisconsin, USA - GEODES118 metaG | ecosystem: Environmental > Aquatic > Freshwater > Lake | place: USA: Lake Mendota, Wisconsin...
CATTAATGCCGGCTTTTGTGCTGCCAACGGAGGATAAACCGATGGCGTATAAATATAAGTACAACGGGAAGGAACTGCAGGACGAGCTGGGGTTGAATATGTATGCTATATGATCCTGCGATTGGGCGTTGGGTAGTGCAAGATCCGGTTGTCCATTTTGATTATTCTCCTTACAGTGCTTTTGATAATAATCCTGTGTTTTGGGCTGATCCTAGTGGAGCGGACAGCCAAACAAATGAGCCATATGAAATTGTGGCTTCAACGGTTGTAAATAATAGTGGAGTTGTTATTGATTACAGACCTGATGGAGATCCGAGAATTTATTTAAATAGCAGAATTGGACCTGTAATTGGATTTGAAGAGATTGGTAGGGTATATAAAAAAGGAGAAAAGATATTTAATGTCAACAACAGTAACCCTGATTACTCTTTATATTCATTAATTTCGTCTACTGGATACCTTTTATCAAGTGCTGCGGTACCAAGTATTCCTAAGTCGATTCCCGTTTTTAATGATTCAGGTAAACTTATTGGTTATTGGAATACAAGGTTAAATGTACCATTTAGAGCCTTAAAGATGGTTGCTGGTGTATTAAAACCATTAAGTAGTGGATTATCAGCATTATCTATTGCTAATGATATAGATCAATTTAGAAATAATGAAATATCTGGTCAAAGATTTACATATAGAATGTCTGGTACTGCGGGAAGCATAATTGCAACGTCAATGGTAGGTGGACTGCCTGGTTTTGCAGTTGGTGTAATTGTGGCAGGAGTATTTTATACAGGTGAAATGATTTATGATAGTTCCAATGACACAAGAGATTTAGATAATAATCCTAATACAGTTCATTCTTTAGGTGAATTTAAAAAAAATTCATGGATGTTATTTAATTTAAAAAATTGGACTAATATGTTAAGGAGATGAAATATTATTTTAAAATTAATAAAAATTCGATTTTTAAATATTTAGTAAAAGAAATATTAACTCTTGTGATTGTATTTCTTATAGTAATTTTATTTAATTATAATATTAGTAATTCTAAATCATTAGAAACATATTTTTTTACTTTTATATTTCTAGTGTTTATTTATTTGATTCCTCTATTTTTAATTTTTTTTAATCATTATTATAAATCTAAAAATGTCATCTTAATATTTGATAAAGATTTAAAAGAATTTACTTATTTCGGTAATAATGAAAAAATTATATTCAGAGTAGACGAAGTCTATAAAGTAAATTTATATTTAACACCAGCAGGTTATAAAAACTCCTTTGATATATCATATTATCAAAACTACAAATATTATAAGATAATACTTTTAAACAAAAAAGAAGTAAATATTTCATGTTTAATTTGTGATAATCTTGAATTATTTTTTACTGAAGAAAAAATTAAACGTAAAAAAAAGTTTTTACCCTTAATTAATTAATGTTGATAATTTTTTTGCTTTGCCGTTGGCCAAAATACTTAAAAGAAGGGTAATACCAAGCTCATCAATGTTTGCTTTTTAAAATAGCAAGGCTACCCGAAGTTTTCATCTAAAAATTAGCACAGTGCTCGGCGATGGTCTGCCGACCTCGCACCCCGCTCCCGCATCCCTTCGGGTAGATTAGACTTGAAAATTATACAAGGTGATTCTACTTATCAGGAAATTTATTATGGCTATAATACATATTTTCAGTTAGCATCTATTGACGGAATTGATTCATCGGGTTATCCCTTTACTACCGAGTATTTTTATAACACCAATAAACAATTAATAAAAACTACCGAATCAAATCCACAGTCGTATTTTGAAAATCAATTTGAATATGATTCTTTTGGAAGAATAAGTAGAGAATATAAAAAAGCAACCGATGTTGCAACAGGTAAATCAAGTAATAAATGGATTAAAAACACATATGTAAATGGTTTTCATTCAAAAATATTAGATGATGCAACAAATCAAATACTTTGGCAAATTGATGCTGTAAATGAGCGAGGTCAATTGTTAACTGCAAAGTATGGAAACTTAATAGGTCAAGTTACTAACACATATGATACTTATGGTTTTCCACTCATATCAAATTACAGAACCATTAGTGGTAGTAATTCCTCCCCCACTCCTTTTTTAACTTTAACTACAAATTTTAATGCACAACGTGGATTATTACAAAACAGAAGTAATAGCCTGTTTAATTGGAATGAAACTTTTCAATATGACAATTTAGATCGTTTAACACATTTCACTAATGCAGGAGGCCAAACGGAACAGCAAGAATATGATAATAAAGGAAGAATTACTCAAAACTCAATAGGAACATATGCCTATGAAACTTCGGCAAAACCATATCAGGCAACAAATATAAGTTTGTCAACAACTGGTGTATCATATTATTCAGACAAACCCTTACAACAAATTTCATATAATGCTTTCAAAAGTCCAGTAAGTATTTATGAAGAAGGCAAAGACCGAATTGATTTTGAATATAATCCGTTTTTAACTCGAAGTACGATGTATTATGGAGGATTGCAAACGGATAAAAATCTTAGACCTTATCGGAAACATTATTCTGCTGACGGTTCAATGGAAATCAAACGAAATATAACTACCAATGCAGTAGAAATCATAACTTATATAGGTGGCGATGGTTATTCCGCCCCAATAATAATTAAAAGTAACGGCACAACCCAAAATTATTTTTATTTACATAGGGATTATTTAGGAAGTATAATGGCCATAAGTAACGCTGTTGGTCAGGTAGTTGAAAAACGTCATTTTGATGCATGGGGAAATATTGTGTTTTTGAAAGATCAAAATAATACTAATCTTACTACCTTTGCCGTTATTGAAAGAGGTTATACCGGTCATGAGCATTTGCAGGGAGTTGGACTAATCCACATGAATGGTAGGTTGTATGATTCTAAAGTTAGACGATTTTTATCACCTGACAACTATGTTCAAGATCCTAGCAATACTCAAAATTTCAACCGATATGGTTACGTTCTTAATAACCCATTAAAGTATACTGATTCTAGCGGAGAAATTGCAGAAATAGCAGTAGCTGTAATTATTGGAGCTGGTATTGCGGCTTTAACCTATACTATAACAGCATTAACAGCAGATGTTCCTTTTACAGCTGGTGGTTTAATTAAATCAGTTGCAATAGGTGCATTTAGTGGCACCGTTACCTTTGGTATTGGTCAAGCAGCAACTGCAATTACTGAATTGGGGACAAGAATAGCTTTTCAAGCTCTAACACATGGTGTTTTTCAAGGCACAATGACGGGTATTCAAGGTGGAGATATTATTACCGGTTTTGCCAGTGGTTCATTAAGTAGTTTAGCAAGTTCAATATGGAGCGGAGGCCCAATGAAAAGTGGAAAATCTTGGAGTGGAGCCGGAGGGAAATTTGGATATACCACTGCCGGAACGTTAGCTTTTGGAACATTAGCCGGTGGAGCCGGAGCCTCACTAACGGGTGGAAATTTTTGGCAAGGAGCTGCAACAGGGTTGATTGTTAGTGGGTTGAATCATATGATGCATAAAAATAAACTTGCACAACAAAATGATCCAAGAATTTCCATAACAGTTACTGATGAAATTATTGGAGAAACTGAGTTTAAAAGTAATGGTAAATCTTATTCTACACCATTATATAAAATGATAGTGAGTGGAACTGATATTGACGGAAATATTATAGAAGAAGAGTTTGCAGTTTCAAGATTTGGTGTTAAAAATGGAAAAATTAATCCCTCATTGAAAGCTGGAAGTTATACAGTTACAGAATTTAAACAAATGACATCAGGAGTTATGGGATTTCAAATTGGAAAGACCCCTTATTTCTTTCATAAACAGTATGGTCTTGATACTAATTGGGGATGCTTAACAATAAAAGGGGCCAGTTGGAATAATTTTTTGATAGCTATTGAAAAATTAGGATGGGATAGTAATTTGCAAAATACAGCTAGGTCAGGAGTAATTAAAGTTAATGTAAATTCAGCACCAACACCAATAATTAATTGGAGATAAATTATTAACTTAAATTTAATAAAATGAAAAAAAATGCTATTATAATATTTCTTTTTTTACCATTTCTTTTAAAATCCCAAATTAAAACTGATACATTATTTAGCGGAAAAAAACTTTATGTGGATTTTTCAGAATCTAAAATTAATCTATTTAATGAGACAATTTCGCAAAATGATATATGTATAAAAGTAGAAAAAATTGAACCAAAATATCAACACTTAAAATTACAAGCAGAGGGCTTTAAAAAAGCTTATATTCCTTATTTATTGAGAACATATAATAAAATATCTAAATCAAAAATTTTAATGGAATATGATGCAATTATTTTTTCAAGTTATTTAAGTTCTGAGGAGTATATGGGTGAAATATTCATGTTAGAATTTTTTTTTGATACAAGAAGTAATGCTCAATTATGTGAAAAAACAATAAATGATTTAATTAGTTTAAGAAAAGAAGAAGAAAAAAAAGATAAAAAAATTTTAATTGGAACATATAATTGGTTTTGTCTTTCCAATAATAATCGAGTATATTTTATTCATTATATGCATGAAGAAACTTTAGATTGTCAAATTGTTAAAAATTTTTCGAAGAAACTTTTATCAATAATTAATAATAAATAATATAACTTTCTTATACCTCCATAACCACCCCGATTCCATTTGAGGGTGCAAAAAAACAAAATATATTAATTCCATTTAAAAAAAACAAAAACACAATGAGAAAAACAATTTTAATTTTATTAACACTGGTTATATCTTATTCCTGTAGCAGTGATACCAAAGAATATGACCCCAGAGACGATTTATCGTACCTCAACTTTCAAAATGAACAATTAAAAGGAATTTGGTATTTTGATAAAGTTATCAAAACTGATGGTACTATAGAAGATTATATTCATGTTTGTCCGTCAAATAAAGATTATACAGATTTTCAAAGCTATAAAATCTTGGATTTTTTCCATTGGGATTCACAAGATTGTGGTAGTTTTTATAATAAAACAAGTTGTCAAAATTTTATTATTCAAGGCTATAGTTTGTCTAGTTGTTATTATCCATATAACGGTACATATACTTTATCAGGCAACACATTGCGAGTTGATTATGAAGAGGAAGAGTTTTTTGGACAGCCAGAAAATAATTTATTATGGGCCAAGGGTATTATTTTTTCGAGAAATTAATGATTTGCCTTGAGGCATGAAAAATATACTGTGCATTTTATTTTATTTATTCACCTTATCAACTTTTTCACAAGAAGAAGCCTCCACTTGGTATTTTGGTCAAAATGCAGGATTAAAGTTTCTTAGCGACGGAACTGTGTTGCCCCTGTCAAACGGATTATTGACCACCGAGGAAGGTTGTAGTGTTATTTCAGACACTAATGGCAACTTGCTCTTTTATACGGATGGAAGAACCGTTTGGGATAGAAATCATTTAGTAATGCCTAATGGAAATTATTTTGGCGGAACTGGTTTGTATGGAGATATTTCCAGCACACAATCCGGTATCATTATACCTAAACCCGGTTCATCAAATTTATATTATATTTTTACTGTTGATGAACCACATCATGAAAATGCTGCCGTTTACCCGAATGCATTTAGTGGTTCATATATTGAACCCGGTAGTGGCGATGTTCCCTCAATGGATGATGGAAAAAATAATGGTTTAAATTATTCTGTTGTTGATTTATCAATCACCGGAAACAATGGTAGTATTGGAAATGTAACCACTCGGAATGTCCATTTAACTACTTATAATACCACCCCAAACGGAGCTGAAATCAAATATAAATGCTCTGAAAAAATTACCGCTGTTAAAAACGAATTAGACAATACCTATTGGGTTATAACTCATTTTACCGATAAATTTTATGCTTTTAGAATAGATGAAAATGGTGTTTCTTCTTTCCCAATAGTTTCGAATATTGGTTCAAATCAGCAAGTTTCCGGCTATAGAAGAAATGCTATTGGCTATTTAAAAGCATCCCCAAATGGAAAAAAAATAGCAATAGCTCATCAACAAAATGGAAATCAAACCGGACAAGCTTCACATGGTACGGGAAGTATAGAATTATTTGATTTTGATATTCAAACCGGTATCGTTTCAAATTATTTACCAATTCTTCCCAATGTTCAAGCCTATGGAGTTGAGTTTTCTCCTTCTTCAGAAAAACTATACACCACATACCGTATTGGCACAACTCCAACGATGGAATTAGCTCAATTTGATCTATCTCAACCAAATCCAGAAACAACCAAACAACTAATTTTTGATGGGGTTAATTATTTGTTTGCTTTACAATTAGCTCCTAACAATAAAATTTATTGTGCAACAGGCTATCAGAACTCTTTAGGTGTTATCGCAAATCCAAATAATACTGGGGTGAGTTGTAATTATACTCAAGTTGGCCAGATTCTATCACCAAATAAAAATGTACAGTTAGGGCTACCCCCTTTTATTACCTCTTTTTTTAACGCAACAATTCAAGTAGAAAATAATTGTTTAGGAGAGATAACCAATTTTAGTTTAAGCTCCAATCAATCCCTTACTTCAGTATATTGGGACTTTGGTGATGGCACTACCTCAACCCTTTTTAATCCAACACATTTATATACCGCTTCCGGTACTTATATGGTTACTTTACAAGCTAATAGTAGCATTGGAAGTAATATGCATTCGAAAACAATCACTATTTTTGAAAAGCCCACAGCTAATCAGATAGCACCGCAAACAATATGTACTTCTAGTACAACATACTTACTGTCTGAAAACAATACTACACTTTTAGGAACTCAAAATTCAGAATTGTTTGGAGTATCCTATTATTCTTCAATTCAAAACGCAATTGAAAATACAAATCAATTACCAATTACCTATAATTTATCCAGCGGTGTAAATACATTTGTTGCAAAAGTTTATACAATTCAAAATCCCACTTGCTTTGAAATACAATCTTTTGATGTATATTGGTATCAACAACCCACTGCAAATGTTATTTCGGACTTTGTTATTTGTCAAGATATACCCTATTCGGGAATTGCAAGTTTTAATTTAAATCTTAAAAACAGTGAAGTTTTATATGGACAAAATCCAAATGACTTTGGCGTTAGCTATCATTTAAATATTGAAGATGCAAATTCTGGAACCAATCCTATTATATCCCCCTATTCAAATACAAGTTCATCACAAACAATCTATGTAAGAGTTTACAATCTAATTCATTTTTCATGTTATGCAACTACATCAGTATTATTGAAAGTTGTTAAAAAGGCACAAATTTCATCTGTCACAAATTGGTCAAAATGTGATGATATCAACAATGATGGAATAGGTACTTTTGATTTATATTTAAAAGATGTAGAAATATTAAATGGACAATCAGCAGAAGATTTTCAAGTTAGTTATCATGCCACTTTAGAAGATTCCATTTTAAATTTAAATGCACTACCACAAAATTTTAATACTACTTCCAACCCTCAAACTATTTATGTTAGAATTAGTAATCTCTTAGATTTAAGTTGCTTTAGTTTGACATCATTTATGTTAGAAATATTTCAAAGACCTCAATTAGAATTACAAGAAGAATATAGCATTTGTGAGGGAAACTCAATTCAAATCAATGCACCGTCAGGTTTTGATGCTTACTTATGGTCAAATGGTGAAACAACATCAACTACTGTAATAACACAAAGTGGCGATTACCAACTTACAGCTTTTCAAAATCATGGTGATTTAATTTGTGATACAACCACTCATTTTACTGTCTATAACTCGACTATAGCTACCATTAGTCAACTACTAATTTCAGATTGGACAATGAATAATAATACTATTCAAGTACTTGTTTTAGGCGAAGGAAATTATTCATATTCATTAGATGGAATTCATTATCAAGACTCCCCTATTTTTAATGCAATTCCTCCAGGAGATTATACCGTTTACGTTAAAGATAGTTACAATTGTGGTATTGCTGAACAAAATGTTTCACTTTTAATGTATCCCTATTTTTTTACACCAAATGGTGATGGCTATAATGATTTTTGGCAAATTTATCAGGGTGACAAAGAACCTACTCTGGAAGTTACAATTTTTGATCGTTACGGAAAATTATTGAAAGTGTTTTATGGAGGTTCTCAAGGCTGGGATGGAAAATTTAATAATACATTACTACCTTCTTCTGACTATTGGTTTGTTGTAAAAAGAGAAAATGGCAAAGTTTATAAAGGCCATTTTTCTTTAAAAAGATAAAAACTATTTTAAAGATTTATACCTTGATTGAGCGGTTATCCTTGACGCTTGCGGCAAGATAGGAGCGAAAGCAGGAACATGGATTACTAAAATGCTCGAGCGATTGGCTCCTAAAAATTGAAATAATACACTTCTTTTTTCAAATATAATCAATTGATTATTATCATGATTGCGGAAATCCGTAAAGGGGATTACTATATTTTTATTTTTTTCTGAGATTTACTTTAGAACCTACTCTAATTTAATTTTCTTTTCAATTAGTTCTATTACTTCTTGTGTTGTTATACCGTACAGAGCCAGAAATTCACTCGCTCTTTCAGCATTGTAAAGCATGTTACCTTTTGCACAATTCACCATGTAATCTAAACCGTTGAAACTAATTTCTTCTTTTGTGTAATTTTTATTTTCCAACCTCAACAGATGCCAATCGGTAAAATTTATAGGCAGTTTTATGCTTCTTAAAATACTGTCGTCTTGAAAAAATGTCGTTTGTACATTAATGGTGGTAATCCCAAAATGCATTTTATTGTCGTAAAATGTACATTCTAAAATTGGTTTTTTCCATTCTTTTACAATTGAAACAAAATAAAAATAATCTAAACTTGCTTTTACTGTACTTACTGTTTTACAGGGTATTTCAATTTTTATACCCGGAACAATAAGTGTCAGTAAATCATCTGTTATCGTAATTTCGAGCACCGTAGAAAATCTTTTTGCAGAAAGACCTTTGAAAGCTTTTTTTATTTTTACTAACTCACTGTTGAGTTTTGATTTTCGTATGGTGAAAGAGGATTTATTCATTTACAATATTTTATAGCATTTTTTTTGTTTCTATGCCGCGAAGACTAGAATCAACTATTCATAATAAGTACACATTTCAAGTATTATTTAAATCCCCCTCACTTTTTTATCATACAAATCATTAAACCACATCTTCTTAAACATGAGGTTTACACGGTCTTCTGATAATTTGTTATAGAGTTCTAATTTAGTGTTGATAAAATTCAGTAATTCATTATCAATTTCCTCACTGAATTTGTCTTGGATGTTATCTCTTGAATTATTCTTGTTAAAGAAACTCATTAATTCTTCGTTGGAGTAAACACGGTCTTTCATTTTAAAAAAATCTACCTTGTCTTCCTCGTTTAAATCAATGCCAAAGGTATCGTTTAGTACTTTTATAATATTGGTTAAGAGTTCCAATTCATCCTCTTCTTTGCCTGAAGCTCCTCCAGGCGTCATCCCAAACATCTCGCCATTTTCAGAGACCAATGCTAAATCAGTTGTATATTGGTGTTGGATTTTATAGCTATCCAGTTCTACTTCTCCCAATACATCCAAAGGCAAATTTGCTTTGATGTAAGGCAGCATTTTTACTAGTGCCGTTAGGAAAACATAATATTTCTCCAATTCTACATCTGTAAAAGTGATAATTTGACTTAAGAAACGATAGAGCTTGATAAATGTTTGTGCTTCTGATTTGAAGTTGACTTGATCATCTTCATGTAGTTCCTCTTCAAATCTCTTTGTAACCGTTTTTAAAATAGGATTCAATTTTTCGTAATCATTTCCTTTTCTAAAAAAGATGGATGCAAATGCCTCCACTTCGTTTTGATAGAATACATTGAAGCTGTCTATTTTACTTTGAACAGTGTATAAACTATTAGGATCCGTTTGATTGTCTTCCTCCATGTAGTTTTCGCCATAGTAGTACTGAAAATCAGCTTGCACTTGTTCTGTATCGTTGACAAAATCTAATACCATGGTACTTTCTTTTCCTCTCATCGTTCTGTTCAGACGGCTTAATGTTTGCACTGTTGCTGCACCTCCTAATTTTTTATCTACAAACATGGTGTGCAACAACGGTTCGTCAAATCCAGTTTGAAATTTATTGGCTACAATCAAAATTCTATGTTGTGGTAATTTCAAAGCCTCCTGTATAGAAATTTTACCTTGTAATTGATTCATACTGGTTTCGGTATATTCTTCATTCGTTTCGCTGTCTTTGACCGTTCCTGAAAATGCAACCAATGCTCCATAAGGTAATTTCATTTCCTGCATAATTTCATCAAACTTGCGTTTGAAACGAACGGCATGTAAACGTGACTTTGTAACCACCATGGCACGAGCTTTTCCTTGAATCTCATTCTGGGTTTGACTCACAAAATGCTCAATCATAATTCGTGCTTTGCGTTCAATAGCATGATCCTGTAAATCAACGTAAGAGCCTAATAAACGAACTGTTTTTTTCTTTTCGTATTCTTTATCATCGATATCGGAACGCTTGATAATTTTATAATAGCGTTTGAATGACATATAGTTTTTCAATACATCGCGAATGAACCCTTCCTTAATGGCCTGTTCCATCGTGTAGGTATCAAATGCTTTTATTTTACCATCAATTAAACGACCGAATAACTCTTCCGTTTTTGGTTTTGGTGTTGCGGTAAAGGCAAAAAAGGAAATATTCGGTTGTTTTCCTTTGCGTTTGATTTCATCGGCTATTATATCGTCTAAATCTTCTGTAACATCTAATTTCTCGGCTTCTTCTAAAGAAAGTGATTTTTTTAAATGGCGAGCCGCCTCCCCGGATTGTGAACTATGAGCTTCATCGATAATTACTGCATATTTCCGTTC
>Ga0164293_10005371_pt1 | contig 10899 bp, 4 predicted proteins | sample GEODES118metaG_FD_111487 | JGI IMG/M metagenome (GOLD analysis project Ga0164293, IMG submission 111487) | Eutrophic lake water microbial communities from Lake Mendota, Wisconsin, USA - GEODES118 metaG | ecosystem: Environmental > Aquatic > Freshwater > Lake | place: USA: Lake Mendota, Wisconsin...
TGGTAAAGACACATTTGCACCGTTAATAGGCAGATGGACCGGAAGCAAGGGACCGGGTACCATCATCAGCAAGGACAGCTTTATTACCATTCATTTTAAATCGGACAAAAGCGTTGCCTGCTATGGCTGGGAAGCCGACATTATTACTACCATCATCCCGCCGCCTACCCCGGTCTTTACGCTTAATGGAACCGTAAAATGTAACGCTACTTCTTTTAAGGTAAATAGCAACCGCAGCATTCCCTGTGACAGCATTAAAGCCATCCTGGGTTCACTGACAGGGCCATTTGGTGCCGTTGGAATAACATCCGTCACCCCGGATAACTGCTCGGGAGGCAAGGCCACAATCTTTACCGTAAATACAGGGGGGGCATTATTTTTGAACGGCAACTACACCTTTCAATTAAATGTATACTGGAAAGATTTCTGCGATAGTGTATATTTAACACAAAGTAAATTAATTTTCAGTGTTTCAGACTGCCCACTTAAAGTATTACTTAAAGCTGATTCGGACACCATTTGTAAGGGTAGCTGTACCTTTCTAAGGTCTACTGTGAGTGGTGGAAACCCAGCCAAATATGTTTATACATGGACTCCTGTCCTCTCAGGGGCCGGACCACATCGAATATGTCCTACCGTGAATACCCAGTACATACTCAGGGTTACCGATGGATCGTCCATTCCCTCGTCAGATACCGTCAACATTGTGGTTTTGGATCCACCCGCTGCCATGGGCGATACGGAAATATGTTATTACGGTCCCAACATTTTCCTGAGGGCTTCCCCGGCCGGTGGACGTTGGTACGGTTCCGGCATTGTCAATTCACTTTCCGGTGAGTTTAAACCGTCAACATTGTGGGGTCAAAACAAAGTATGGTATAAGATAGGTAGCTGTGCAGATACCATGATGGTAAACAGCGTGGGGCCATGGAACCTGGAAAACGTCTTCTGCCCGGGAAAACCACCTCAGGCCGTATGGTGGTATGGTCCATTAGGAGGCACCTGGAGTGGTCCTAAAATTACGTCTGCCGGAATTTTCAATCCGGATGTTCCCGGAATCTATCAGGATACTTATACCTGGAAAGGATGTAAAAGTGTCAAAACCATCCGTGTAGAAAACATGGTGGTTCCTAAGTTTGACACCACCTGCGAGTCGAGAACCTCTGATACTCTTACATTTTCACCCAAAGGCATCTATCCTAACTGGTTTGTGGGTTTAACCAATTCCTACTGGGGATGGTACAATCCAAGTCAGACCGGCGGTGCCGGAACAAAATTAATTATATGGAATGGCGGCGGATGCAAAGACACCACCCGTTTGACCGTGCTACCCAGTGAAGCCGGCCCTAATGATACTTTCTGTCCGGCTAACGGTATGAAAGTACTGGCTAATTTCAGGCCTTCTGCCAACTACACATGGACAGGCAAAGGAATTGTATCTCCCGGTTCGCCCAACTACGACCCTTCCTTCTTTTTTACCCTGGGTAAAGCCACCTATATCGATACGCTCACGCTTCGCAACGGGGTTTGTACAGATCGGAAATTTGTACATTTGATTCCTACCAAAATCAATAAAAAAGACACCCAGTTTTTCTGCATAGAAAACCCTGTACGCATACTAAACAATGCCTTGCTGGGTTTAAGCCCTGACGGTGGATATTGGACAGGACCGGGCATTACAGGTGTAAATGGCTTTACTGCAGCCCTGGCCGGTTTTGGTCATCATAAGCTGGTATATCATAAAAATGGATGTAATGATACCCTGAATGCCTTCGTAAGACCGCGGCCTACAGCCCAGACCGATACTGCTGTTTGTATTAACACAGCGGCTTTCAATTGCCGCGCAGGAGAAACGGGAGGAAGTTTTAGTGGAAAAGGCATTACCAATGTCATTCTCGGCACATTTAACCCTGCAGTAGCCGGCGCCGGCAACCATGTTATCACATTCCGAAACAAGTGGGGTTGTACCGTTAACTTCTTTATACGGGTTGATGCAGCTCCTTCCCTGTGGTTTGTGAATCCGGTAACCGATTTTTGTTTCAAAAACACCCCCTATCTCCTCACCGCCAATATACCGGGAGGAGTTTTTTCCGGGAATGGTGTCTCCGGCAATCAATTCAACCCCTATTTGGCCGGCAGCGGCTCCCATACGCTAACCTACACCTTGGTGTCAGGCGCCTGCACGGCTGCCACTACCGTAAACGTTTCGGTGATTGACACCCTGAAAGTCAGGGTGAATCCTCCAATCGATACCATTTGTCCGGGTGAAATTGTATGGTTGCGCGCATCAGCCACCGGTGGTGATAAGTTTTCTTATTCATTTGCTTGGAGCAACGGACAAACAGGCAACGGAACGTTTGTAAGCCCCCTTACAACCACCGTTTACAATGTAGTAGTTACCGATGGGTGCAGTGAGCCGGCAACAGCAGCTGTGCCTATTTATAGGCATTCTAAGCCCTATTTTATGGCTACCACATCCCCTCCGGTTTGCTTCGGTCAAAAAGGGTGGGTTAAGCTCCGTATGAAAGACGCCGGGCCTTATCGTTTTACCTGGGATGTAAGTCCGGCTTACATCGGTGATTCATTGAATGCCTTGAGTGGCAATCAATATAGGGTGACTGCCGTAAACCTCAAAACCGGCTGTATTGTGGATACCACCATTGAAATCCCCGGCTACAAAGCCATCACTGCAGCATTTATTGGCAGCATACCCAATGGTGCTGCCTGCCTGAGTCCCATTTATCCCAACCTAAGAATTTTCAATAATTGCGTAGGCGCAGAAACCGGCACCTGGTTCTGGGGAGACGGCAGCAGTGAACCCTTCGATCCGGGAATGAGCCCTAAGCATTTCTACAACGGCGAAAAGAACCGATACCGTGTGAAACTTGTGGTGCAAAATGCAGGAGGATGCACTGACAGCGCAGAAGCAGATTATTGCTACCGCGATACGGTGGTCTATTATATACCCAATGCATTCACGCCCAACAATGATGGCTTTAATGATAAGCTTGAATCGGTGGTGATTGGTGCAACCGAATTTGAAATGCTCATTTATAACCGCTGGGGACAGATTGTTTTCAAGAGTGACAATGCATCTCAATTCTGGGATGGAACTTACAGGGGAACCCATTGTCCGGAAGGCGTTTATGCTTACCGCATTAAATTTAAGGGCAGAAAAACTCCGAACCGGCAAGATAAAGGCAGCATATTGCTATTGAGGCCAAAGAACTAATGTTTCAAATGTAAAGGTTTTCGTCAGCAGACATTGAAAAAAACCATCTTCATCATTTCCAAAATGGACTGCCCTTCTGAAGAGCAGCTAATCCGGATGAAGTTGACAGATTTACCTGAAATTCAGACTCTGAATTTTGATATCCCTCAGCGCAAACTTACCGTGTATCACTCCGGTACTCACGAAAACATCCATCACCAACTCAATGACCTGAAGCTTGATACATGCTTATCTGAGAGTATTGATGTAAATGAAACCTCCGTTTCTACAGAAAATGTACACCAAGAAAGAAAGCTATTGTGGCAGGTGCTGGCCATTAATGCTTTTTTCTTTGCCTTAGAGCTTATTACGGGCTTTATTTCCAACTCAATGGGACTCATGGCCGATAGTTTAGATATGCTTGCCGACAGCATTGTGTATGGCATGGCACTATGGGCAGCGGGTGGCAGTGTAGTGCGCAAAAAGACAATAGCCCTGTTTGCCGGATATTTTCAGCTAGTCCTTGCCATGCTGGGTTTTATAGAAGTTATCCGCCGTTTTGTGGGCCTTGAGGCAACTCCCGATTACCTAATCATGGTGGTTGTATCCGTATTTGCTTTATTGGCAAATGCCCTATGCCTATATCTTCTACAAAAGAGCAAAAGCAAAGAGGTACACATTCAGGCAAGCATGATTTTTACCTCTAGCGATGTCTTTGTCAATTTAGGGGTGATGGTGGCTGCCTTACTGGTATTTATTACGCAATCTCCCTACCCTGACATACTCATTGGAAGTATCGTATTTGTGATTGTGGGTAAAGGAGCCATAACAATCCTGAAACTTTCGCGATAAACACTACTACCTGCGTGTAATAATCTGATGTGAGGAAATTCGCAGCCCTCATCAACCCATTGTAACCTGTATCATTGTAATTTCGCCACTTTATGCATTACTCTTCAGCCCTCACCTATCAGATTATTGGTTGTTATCTCAAACAATATCTGTGTGGAGGAAAACTGACCGATGCATTCAGTACCCATAAAGATGCACTGATACTGGAATTCAAAACGGCGGATAAAAACGTGTTTCAATGCCTGATTCAGTTTGTGGATGGAAATATCTACTTTATAAAACCTGCACAACCGTTACAAGCAGGAAGAAAAGCCATCAGTCAGTTTAAATCCATCCACGGCGCAAGTGTGTTAGATGTGGAGGTTTTTGAAAATGAACGGCTGATTTTGATGAATTTGTCAGAGAACAAACGGCTGCTCATCAAAGGATTTGGACGCCTGGGCAATGTTTTGCTGTTGGAGGATGGCGCACCCAATCCCACTTCCATGTTTCGACTTTCCTTAAAATCTGATCGGGATTTGAATGTGGCGGACTTACTGGCCGAAGCCAGGTACATCAATTGTTCCGGTATACCCAATATAAGCATTTTTTCTGACAATTCCAAATTATTTACAGAGCCGGCAGCGGGTAGAAATCCATTGGGAAATGGTGCAGAGGGATTGTTTGCCTACGCCGGTGAGTACGTTAGAAACAAACGGAGGGACGAATCCAAAAAACAATGGGAAACTCATTGGACCCGAAAGATAGCCGTGCACAGCGCCAGACTCCTTAAACTGGAAGAACAGCTGGCTGAAATTGAGGGTAGAAGAAGCTATAAGGAACTGGGAGATATAGTTTTGGCGCATGCCCACCAAATAAAAAAAGGGGTAGGAACTGCGCTGCTACAGGATTTTTATACCCAAAAACCCATACGGATTAAACTCAATCCGGATTTGGACGCGGCAGAGAATGCAGAACGTTTTTATCGCAAAGCCAAAAACGAGGGACTGGAAAAAGCCCATTTGCTTCAGAACCTGGACAGTACACGCACGGCGCTTCATGCTGCTGAGGCGGAACTGAAAGCCATTTCAGAACCAACGGGCCATAGCTATATCCGTCAACCCAATCCCGCACAAACGGCAAAACAAGCAGAGAGTAAGCCCTACAAAACTGTCATGATTGATAATTTTGAAGTGTGGCTAGGTAAGAGTGCAACAGACAATGACAACATGCTAAAAATGGCCTCCAAGCAGGATTTATGGCTGCATGCTCGCGGATATGCAGGTTCGCATGTTATCATTAAGAAAAAAGGCAACAGCTTTCCCGAGTCTGTTATTCAAAAGGCGGCAGAACTGGCGGCCAAAAACAGCAAAGCCAAAACCCAAAAAATGGTACCTGTTATTTATACGGAAAGAAAATATGTGAGCAAGCCTCGCAAAGCAGCGGCAGGAGAAGTGGCTGTTTTAAAGGAAAAAGTAGTGGATGTATACCTAAATTGATAGTAGAGGTTAATACTTGCTATAGCTTGTCTTTCAGATATTTACCCGTATAACTTTTTGGCTCTTTAACCAGATCTTCGGGAACACCCGCAAATAGAAGTTCTCCCCCATTTTCGCCGGCATCAGGCCCCAGATCCAGCACCCAGTCAGCGCATTTTACCACATCCAAATTGTGTTCAATGCATAGGATGGTATTTCCTTTATCAATCAATGCATTAAAGCTATTCATGAGTTTTTTGATATCATGAAAATGCAGACCTGTGGTGGGCTCATCAAAGATGAATACAGTACCTCCATCCTTGTGGGGATTGGCTTTGCTAAGATAAAAGGCAAGCTTCACACGTTGTGCTTCACCTCCGGAAAGGGTATGGCTTCCCTGCCCCAGGGTAATGTAGCCCAAACCCACATCTTGCAATGGCTTCAAACGCTCTCTTATTGTTTTATCATCGGCAAAAAACGATATGGCCTCATCCACCGTCAGCTGAAGAATATCATGTATGTTTTTTTCTTTGTATACCACCTCAAGCACATCGTTTTTGAAACGCTTACCCCCGCAGGCATCGCAGGGCAACTTGATATCAGCCATAAACTGCATTTCAATGACTGTCTCACCTTCACCCTGGCATCCATCACATCGGCCTCCATCCACATTAAAGGAGAAATGAGCCGGCTTAAACCCTTTGAATTTACTTAGGGGTTGTGATGCAAAAAGCTCCCGTATTTCGTCGTATGCCTTCACATACGTAACCGGATTGCTTCGGCTGCTTTTACCTATGGGGTTCTGATCTACCAGTTCTACCGCTTTTACCAGTTTTTTAGCACCCTCCAGCGCCCTGTGATGGCCGGTTTTGGTGCTGATATATTGCCCAATTTCCTTACTGAGTGATGGATACAGTATTTGTTTTACCAGACTGGTTTTGCCGCTTCCGCTAACCCCCGTGATGGCGGTAAAAACCTCAAGCGGAAATTCCACATCTACCTCTTTCAGGTTATTGGCTTCCGCACCAAGTATTTTGATGCTATGCTTCCATTTACGGCGGTTTTTTGGCACCTCAATCAATTCTCTGCCCGACAAGTATTTACCGGTTAGACTGTTATCATCCGTAACCAACGCATCAAAATTACCGCTGAATATAACCTCGCCGCCCAACGCTCCCGCCAGCGGCCCCATGTCAATCACCTGATCTGCCGCCTTCATCACCTCCTCATCATGTTCTACCACAATGACCGTATTGCCCTCCTTCTGAAGCAACTTCAGCACCCCGATTAATCGTTCGGTATCCCTGCTGTGAAGACCAATACTGGGTTCGTCAAGAATATACATGCTACCGGTAAGATTGCTTCCCAGACTGGTAGCCAGGTTAATACGCTGACTTTCTCCCCCGCTGAGTGTATTACTTAATCGGTTGAGACTAAGATAACCCAACCCTACATTTCTTAAAAAAGACAGTCTTGAGACAATTTCATCCAAAATTCGCTTGCTGATAATCACCTCATTTTCATCGTATTGAACCGCAGTAAAATATTCGAATGCGCTGTCAACATTCATGAGCAGTATTTCCTGCAGGTTAATCCTTTCAGGAATCCCCTCACCCGGATTTACAGCCCTTAATTTTACACAACCTGCTTCTTTGCGCAGGCGTGTTCCCATGCAATCCGGACATTGCGTTTTCCCGCGATAACGGGCTGAAAGTACACGATATTGTATTTTGTAGGATTTTTCCTCCACGTAACGGAAAAAATCATGAATTCCCGGCAACGTTTTGGTACCGTCCCACAGCAGTTTCTTTTGCTCTCTGCTCAATTCCCGGTAGGGCTTGTGAATGGGAAAGTCCGCTGACAGGGCCAACCGGATAAAATCTTCACGCCATGCCCCCATGGTTTCACCCTTCCAAGGCGCCACGCATCCTTCATATACACTCAGCGATTTATCGGGAACCACCAAATCCTCATCTATGCCCAAAACGCTGCCAAAACCCTCACATTTGCGGCATGCGCCGTATGGGTTGTTAAAACTCAAAAAATCTCTGCTGGGAACTTCAAATGTAATTCCATCCCTTTCAAAACGATGATTAAAAACCTGCAGATGCCCTGAATCCAAACGAACGGCGCATTCCCCCTGCCCCTCCCAAAAGGCCGTTTCAACGGCATCGGTGAGACGACTTAAAAATTCATCATCCTGCAAATCTACCGTCAACCTATCCAGCACCAGGAAGTTATCTCCACTTTCTACCTGGCCTGTTTCCAGCAAATCTTCAATTTTAAGAATGCGATCATTGACCAGAACCCGGCTGAACCCATTTTGACGCAGCAGCTCAAGTTTTTCTTTTTGTAATATTTTATCGTTTAATGGCGATACAATCAGTACTGCAGTATCTCCCTGTAATTGTTGCACATAGTCCACAACATCTTTCACATCATCCCGCTTCACCTCCAGCCCACTGACCGGGGAAAAAGTGTGCCCGATTCTGCTAACCAGCAACTTAAGATAATCGTAAATCTCCGTGGAGGTAGCTACCGTACTGCGTGGATTGCGGGTATTGACCTTTTGTTCAATCGCAACCGCCGGACATAACCCCAGAATATAATCCACTTCTGGCTTTTTCATACGGCCCATAAACTGACGGGCGTAGCTGCTCAAGCTTTCCACATAGCGTCGTTGCCCTTCTGCAAACAAGGTATCAAATACCAGACTACTCTTCCCGGAGCCCGAAACACCTGTAACCACCGTAAAACTATTGTGCCTGAATGTGGCTTCTACCCCTCTAAGATTGTGTTGGCGGGCATTTTTAAGGTATATGGCAGTTTCTTTTGTCACGGACAATAAATGAGTCGCAAAGTTCGGCTATTTTGACTCAGATGGGCTAAAAACAATTAAAAAACACGAAATAATCAGCGTATGGTATCCCTTGAAATGCTGCTTCCTGCCCAAATGCCTACCCCATTGCGGATATTGGAAAAGACAGGGGTAGCTTCACCAAAAACCCCGGCACCGGCTTTATAATTTTCAATGCTCTGGAAATACTGAAAGTATGGCTCGTTGAGACTTTCTGTAACAACCAGGTATTTTGGGGTTCCCTGAGCATAACCGAATGGGGTTATGAATGAAATGCTTTTTTGCTGACCATTGAATGTTTTGTCAGAAAACACCCACGAACCGTCTTCGCTAACGATAGCTTCATTTTCTATGGCCGCATCACGGGTTATGGGTGCCAGGGTATTCCAAATGGCGGTAATATCATCGTAATAAAACAATGAAACCCTGTAATAATTGGCCTCCCCGCTTTTATCATTAAGATTTACCGTTAGGGTTCCGGTGGGATAACCGGAAGAATCAAGGTCGGTGGAATCTTTCCAAGTGGAAGGCACGGAAATAGCCTTTCCCGGCATCACCATGTCTGCATACACCTCATCAAAACCAGGCGCTTTTACGCTCACACTGTAATATTTACCCGCACCGGCCCTGAAAACTGAGTTTTCATATTTGTCGGTACCTACATTGTAAGAAAAACCTACTGAATTACCATTTTCATCACTGACTGTCACTACCGCATTATTAACGAATTCAACTGCAGCGGTACTGCCCAGCGGAATGGTTTTACTCACCTGTATCTCTATTTTATCCTGATCATTTATCAAGGCATTCACAACCAGTCGGTTACGACCGCTTATTTCACTTAGATCCAATTTGGTTTCGCAGGCCGAAATCCCCACTACAACGCCAATTAAAAAAAGTAATTTTTTCATGTTTTAAAATACTACCCTGTAGAAACCTGATGGAATAAATGGAAAATATGAGATGCCGAATGCCTCCACTGCCTGCCCGGCCGGCTGATCCACTCTCACAAGCAATGGGTTGTTGCGTGCTGCTATGTTATAGACATTAACGCCATAATAAGAATTGTAAGGTCTTCTCAAATAGGGCTTCAGCTTTTTGGTAAATCCAAAATCAAATCGGCTGTAATATGGCATACGGTAATTGTTTTTTGCGGTATAATCCAGCACCAGCATGCCATCTGCAGAAAGGTACTGACCCGTTGGCACAGTCACCGCATTGCCTGTCATCACCACCCCGCCAAACTGAATTGTCACCGTTTTATTGAGAGCATATACTGCCTGAAAAGAGACTTTGTGTCTTCTGTCCCACCTAAAGGGATAAGATTCTCCAAAATTGATATCAGGAATATTTCTGTCGCTTCGAGACATCGTGTAACCCACAAGCCCATTTAAACGGCCAATTTTTTTCATCAGAAGAAACTCAATTCCGTAGGCACGACCAATACCCTGTGCCAGCATTCGTTCCCAGTATCTGGGGGCTAAATCATTTTCGTCCTGACCCGTTAAATCTGAAATGCCTTCAAACGATTTCAGATAAAGCTCCATGCTAAATTCCAGGCCTCGCTTCCACGGCTGATAAAACCCGCCCGTGATTTGAAGCGTCCTTTGTGGTCTGATTTTGCCGCCCGTCGGGAACCATATATCGCCGGGCAGATTGGCGTTTACACTGCTGAGTCTGTGCACACCCTGATTGGCGATGCTGAAACCCAGCTTTAACGCTTTCTGGCCCTGTAAAATCTGGCTTATGAGTATTCTCGGTTCGGGCCTTATCCATGTTTTTCCATCACCAAAGAACGACCAGATTCGTCCACCCAGATTGATTTTGAGGCCACCGCCCAGATTGTTTTCATACTCGCCGTACAGACTCACCTCCGGTGAAGTGCTTTTGTTGAGAAGCCCGAAAGTAGTGTCCTGGGTTGCGGAGCCAGAACCGCTGAATTCGATGTACTGACTGGAAGGATTGAATGAATGCAATGTCCATTCACCCCCGTATCTCAGATGCGCATTGGTTTTGAGCCGGTATTCCAGATTGGCCTTCCCAATGACATTGGTAATGGAATTGGATAATTCCGTTTTAATTCTAAACGAGGAAAAGGAAGTGTCAGACTGAATACTACCGCCAATTTCAAAAGGTACATTGTAAGTAGCCCTGGTCATTCCTAGCATGAAATTTCCATAATGCCGGTTATTGATTTTCTTGGCCCAGTTTACCCCAAGTAGGGTGTTTTGCCAGCTAAAACCCAGTTTAAGGTTAAATTTAATCTGTCTGTTTAGTGAATCACGGGTGTCTGTATCTATGGCTGAAGCCAGTTTGTCTCTGCCGTTATAGGCAAAAAAACTGAGTTTATTATTCTCATTAATCCGCCAAGTCACTTTACCATTAAGGTCATGCAAAACATAGTAAGCATAAATATCACCCTCTTTGGGCAGGAGCATGTCCAGCCAGGTGCGCCGGATACCAAAACTGCCGGTAACCGTTCCACTTTGATTTAACGGACCATTGGCAGAAGCATTAAACAA
>Ga0164293_10005374_pt1 | contig 10897 bp, 10 predicted proteins | sample GEODES118metaG_FD_111487 | JGI IMG/M metagenome (GOLD analysis project Ga0164293, IMG submission 111487) | Eutrophic lake water microbial communities from Lake Mendota, Wisconsin, USA - GEODES118 metaG | ecosystem: Environmental > Aquatic > Freshwater > Lake | place: USA: Lake Mendota...
GAGCGGCCAGGCGTCGCGGTGGGAATCCTCGAGTCATCATCGCTCCCACCCGACGACGTCTGCCGGACGCTCGCCGCCGACGCGGCGGTCGATCCCGAGCGGCTTGTGCTCCTCGTCGCTCGCACGGCCAGCACCGCGGGCGGCATTCAGATTGTCGCGCGGTCGCTCGAGACGGCGCTCCACAAACTCCACGATCTGTCGTTCGACCTCTCGCGGATCGTCGCCGGCCGGGGTGCCGCACCGGTGCCGCCCGTGCCCCCGAAGGATCTCACGGCTATCGGACGCACCAACGACGCGATCCTCTACGGCGGCATCGTGACGCTCGAAGTTCACGGCGACGACGCCAGCCTTGTCTCAGTCGGACCGCAGTGCGTGAGCGCGGGATCGACTTCGTATGGCGAGCTGTTCCTCACGCTTTTCGAAAAGGCGGGCCGCGACTTCTACGCGCTCGACCCTGCGCTGTTTGCACCGGCTGCCATCGAGTTCGCAAACCTTGACACGGGCCGACGGCACCGGTTTGGCACGCTGGCCCCGGAGATCGTGGCTCGGTCGTTCGCCGACAAGGCAAGCGAGTGACGCCGATGCTGGTCACGCTGCTCGGTGAGCGCGGGGGGTGGCACGTCGAACGGCTCGCCGAGGCGTTCGGTCGCCATGGTCACACGGTCGAGGTGGTGTCGTGGCAAGCGATTGGGGCGGCGGTCGGGCCGGCCGGGCTGCGATTTGCCCCCGACGCGCTGGCGACCGCCGATGTGGTCGCAGTCCGAGGCATGCCCGGCATCGGATCCGGGCCACAGCGTCTCGAGGAGGTGATCTTTCGGATGGATGCGCTGGCGCAGCTCGAGGCTGCCGGCACACCCGTGGTGAACAAGCCCCGCGCGCTCGAGATCGCCATCGACAAATACCTCTCCCTCGCGCTGCTGGCCCGGTCCGGCATCCGCGTGCCACAGACGATCGTCGTCCAGGGTGAGGCATCCGCCCGCCATGCGTGGGACCAACTCGGTGGTTCCTGTGTCGCCAAGCCGCTGTTCGGATCGCGGGGTCGCGGCATCAGCCGTGTCAGTTCGGACTCGGAGGCCACCGCGATCGGCGCCGGGGGCGTGGCGTATCTCCAGGAGTTCATCCCGCACGGTGGCTGGGACCTGCGGATCCTCGTGGTGGGGGACGACGCCTTCGCGATGCGGCGGGTCGCGGCGGCGGGGGAGTGGCGAACGAACGTCTCCCTGGGTGGCAGGCCTGAGGCCGTAGAGGTGCCTGCGGAGGTGATCACCATTGCCCGCCGCGCGACCGCGACGGTCGGGGCGACGATCGCCGGGGTAGACATCATGCCCGGACCCGACGGGCCGGTGGTCCTGGAGGTGAACGCAGTCCCCGCCTGGAGAGGCCTGCAGTCGGTGGTGGACACCGACCTCACCGAGGCCGTGGCCCGAGAAGTCGAGAAAGCGGTTTTTTCCGCATAATCGACACAGACAGTTTGGAAATGCGAACGACGCCCCCTGCCTAAGAATCGAGCAGTGACCCTCGTGCCTTCATTGCGGGCACTGGTGCCACAAAAGAAGCCACGCCCTGCTGCATGGTCGCAAGTCCTTTGTGTGCAAGCACTTCGTGCTATCGCTTGACCGGCTGCGAAGAGTTTTCCATCGCGGCTCACGAGACGTCCCCCCGGGACTTCCACCGCGATGGCGACGGCGAGGGCCGTTGCCCTGACCGTTGCCCCGGAGGGATCCGCCATGCCGACGAAGACTGCCCGCTTGCCCCAGACTGACAGCCATGCAGCGACGGCGGTCCTGCAGGTGGCCGAGCGACTCTATTCGATGGATCCCGAGTGGGTCGTGTTCTTCCGGGAAGTCTTGGGCGTGGACGGGATTGTCCGCCGAACCTTCTCGGACTCCGAGGCCCTGTCGCGGTTTGAATGCTCTCCGCAGTACGCCCGCATCCGCGAGATGCTCGATGGACTCCGTGGCCGGCAGAACGACCGGCAGGCGGACCGGGAGAGCCAGCGGGTCATCACCGTGCGGATGCCCAAGTCGCTCCATCAGACCCTCAAAACCGAGGCGAAGCAGATGCAGGTGAGCATCAACGCGCTCTGCATCTCCAAACTCATGAAGCTCCTCGACGAGCAGGAGCATCGCGAACTCGCCGGCGACCGTGCCAAGGCCACCGCATCCTGACCCCGTACAAGCCCAACGCCGTAAGGCGTGGGACGAGGCCAGGACCGACGCAGCGTCCTCTTGACCGCACCCGAGGCCTCACGGCCTTCGGCTTGGACAGAGCTTGGTGAAAGCCGACCGGCCGTAAGGCGTGGGACGAGGCCAGGACCAACGCAGCGTCCTCTTGACCGCACCCGAGGCCTCACGGCCTTCGGCTTGGACCGGTGGTCACCCACTGCCAGTACAAGCCCAACGCCGTAAGGCGTAAGGCCCATCACGCGGCGAAGCGAACTGGAGCGGACCTGTAAGCCGGGTTCTGTGTCCGCCGCGCGAGGCGGCGGACGGCGACCATTTCTCTAGGACCCAGATTGCTCTGGGCCTCGAGCAGCCGACCCGGAAGCGGGTGCGAGGCGGGCCGCCTCGCGCCGCACCGTCCCGAAAGACGTTGCGGTCTTCTTCCTGCTTGGCCTTGCTCCCGATGGGGTTTGCCGAGCCAGACCGGTCGCCCGGCCTGCTGGTGAGCTCTTACCTCACCGTTTCACCCTTACCTGGGGGGCCGAAGCCTCTCAGGCGGTTTGCTTTCTGTGGCACTGTCCCTGACCTCACGGCCGGTGGGCGTTACCCACCATCGCGCCCTGCGGAGCCCGGACTTTCCTCCCGCCACGGTGCCAAACCGGCGCGAGCCGGCCGACAACCGCGGCCGGCGATCACCCGGTCCGCTCCAGTCACTTCAGTCACCAGTCTATCGTCCCGCGCGACCCACCGCCGCCTTGACCATCCCGGACGCCGGTCGTACCTTCAAAAGACAGGGGCACGTGCGAGTTTTTCTATGGCCATCACAGACTTCTCCGGTGACTTTCGCGTGTACGGTGAACTGCTTCCGGTCGGCGGTGGCGACCCCATTCCGCTACTCAAGCCGACGCTCACCGTGGGCCGCCGCGAAAGCGCTGACATCGTGCTGCGGTTCCCGAATGTCTCGGGCAACCACTGCGAGCTTGCGATCGTCGACGGCTTCTGGATGATCACGGATCTGCGGAGCAGCAACGGCACAAAGGTGAACGGCACCCGGGTAACGGAGCAGCGGCTGCAGCCCGGCGACAAGATCGGCATCGCCAAGCACACCTACGAGATCTCCTACGAGCCGGCGAAACTGGGCGCCTCCGCTCCCGCGGAGGAGAAGGCTCCACAGGAAAACTTGTTCGGACGCTCACTTCTTGAATCCGCCGGGCTCGAGAACAGCCGGCCCGGTTCCCCTGCCAAGCCCCGTCGCCCCGCCACCTGACCGACGCCGCATGGCCAAACCCCGCAAGCAGCGCGTCGAGTTTCGCAAGAACCGCTCGACGCGCCGCCGCGACGGGGATCTCACGAGGACCCTCGGCGACGACCCCGACGCCGCCGCCGACCGCGCCACCTCGGAACGGATTTCCGGCAAGGGCGACCTCACCCGCAAACGAACCGTGGTGGCCCACGACGTCGACGCCGACATCGACGGGCTTCGCGTGGCCGCCGGCGAGACGGCGTGGCGCGGCCGTGTGCTCAACGTGCACGGCCTCGAGAGCCACGTGCAGGCCGACGACGGCCGCATCGTTCGCTGCACGATGCGCCGCCTGCTCCGCACGATCGCCACCGACCAGCGGCATCCGCTGGCTGCCGGTGACTGGGTTCGCATTCGTGACGTGGGCGACGAAGGAACGATCCAGTCGATCGAGCCGCGGCACCAGTCGCTCTCCCGCGACAGCCGTGGCCGCCGCCACGTGATCGTGGCCAACGTCGACCAGATGATCATCGTCGGCAGCGCCGCCCAGCCCGATCTCAAGCCGGGACTCATCGACCGGCTGATCGTGGCGGCCGAGTCGGCGGGCATCCGACCGTTGATCTGCCTCAACAAGGTCGATCTCGTTGACCCATCCGCCCTCGTGCCGCTCGCCGGTGTGTTCGCCCGCATGGGCTATCCCGTCGTGCTCTGCTCGACGGTCACGGGCATGGGCGTGGCCCGCCTTCAGGCCGAACTCCGCGGCCGCGTGACTGCCGTCGTCGGGCAGAGTGGCGTCGGCAAGTCTTCGCTGCTCAACGTCCTCGACCCCGACCTCGACCTCCGGGTCGCGGAAGTGAGCCGCGAGAACGAGAAGGGCCGCCACACCACGACCACCGCCCGACTCCTGCCCCACCGGTTCAACGGCTGGTTCGTCGACACGCCGGGTGTGCGGCAGTTCCAACCCTGGCAGCTCGTGCCCGCCGAGGTGCCGAGCGCCTTCCGCGACCTCCGGCCGATCGCCAACCTCTGCCGCTTCCCCAACTGCACGCACGACCACGAAACCGGCTGCGCCGTCAAGGACGCCGTCGCCGACGGGCTCCTCGACGTGCGCCGCTGGGAGAGCTGCCGCCAACTCGCCCTGGGTGACGAACCTCGTGAGGAGGATGAATGAAGGATCGAAACCGCAAGGGCGTGCAGAGCGAGCTGGCCGTGCTCGTGGGCGTATTCCTCGACGCACCAATCGATCCCGAACAGCCGCTCGCGGAACTCGCCGGTCTGGCGGCGACCGCCGGTGCCCGCGTGGTCGGCGAACTGACTCAGCGGCGGGAACGACCCGACCAGACCACCTACCTCGGCAAGGGCAAGGTCGGGGAACTCCGCGGCGTCGTCGAACACCACGACGCCGACATCGTGATCTTCGACAACGACCTCTCGCCGGCGCAAATCCGCAACCTCGAACAGGCGCTGGAGGTGAAGGTACTCGACCGTTCGGAGGTGATCCTCGACATCTTCGCGGCCAGGGCGCGGACCTACGAAGCCCGGCTCGCCGTGGAACTCGCACAGCTCGAATACTCCCTGCCCCGACTGAAGCGGATGTGGACCCACCTCTCGCGGCTCAAGATGGGGATCGGCATGCGCGGCCCGGGCGAAAAGCAGCTCGAAGTGGACCGCCGCCTCGTCGAGAAGCGGATCCACGATCTCAAGACGGAACTCGCCGAGATCCACAGCCGCCGCGAGCGACAGGTGGCATCCCGCCACGACCACATGACCGTTTCGCTCGTCGGCTACACCAATGCCGGCAAGAGCACGCTGCTCAACGCCATGACCGGCGCCGACGAACTGGCCGAAGACAAGCTCTTCGCCACACTCGACACGCGAACCCGCCGCTGGCGGCTGCCCGGCTGGGGGCCGGTGCTCCTCAGCGACACCGTCGGCTTCATCCGCGACCTGCCTCACAGGCTGATCGCGAGCTTCAAGGCCACGCTCGAGGAGACCCGCCAGGCCGACCTGCTCCTCCATGTGGCCGACGCGTCGAGCCCGCTCGTCGACGTCCAGATCGCCGCGGTTCGCGGCGTACTCGAGGAACTGGGCGTGGATGAGAAGGACACGCTGCTGGTGCTCAACAAGCTCGATGCGGTGCCCGATCTCGTGACCCGCGATCGGATCCTGGCCCGCTATCCGCACGCGATCGGAATCTCGGCCCGCTCGGGAGCCGGGCTCGCCGAACTTGCCCAAGCAGTGAGCAACGCCCTGGGCCGTGGATTCCGCGACGTCGACGTCGAAACTGACCCCGGCAACGGCCGGCTCCTCGCCTGGCTCGGACGCCACGGCGAGGTGCTCTCGCGGCGGTTCAGTGACGACCGCGTGGTGGTCCACTGCCGCGTGCCGGCGGCGCTGCTCGGCCGGATTCCGGAGGGCGAGGCGACCGTGCGGCCGCACGCCCACCCCGACGTCGCTCCCGCTGTGCCGCAGCCCTGCCCGTCGGATCCCGAGCCACACCCCGCGCCGCAGTGACCTCATGCCCTTCGGCCGTCGCCGCATTGCCGGCAAACGATTCATCGTGACGGGCGCCTCCTCGGGAGTCGGTCGCGCCGTCGCGGTCGAACTGGCTCGCCGCGGGGCGCGGGTGCTCGTGACCGCCAGGCGTGAGGAGCGGCTTGAAGACCTCGCCCGGTCCGTCGCCATACCCATGCCGCACCTCGCCGGCGACATCTGCGACCCTGAGTTCCGCTCGCGACTGGTCGCCACGGCTGCCGAACGGCTCGGTGGGATCGACGGCGTTGTCGCGGCTGCCGGCGGTGGAGCCATCGGCCGCTTTCAGGATCTCGCGCCCGACACGTTCGCCCGGATCATGGACCTCGACTTCACCGCGCCCGCCGAACTCGTCCGCGTCGCGCTGCCGGCGCTCGTCCGCGGCGACGATCCGGTGATCGTGTTCATCGGCTCGATTCTGGGCCTCCATCCCCTGCCCCTCCACGGCGAATACTGCGCCGCCAAGGCGGCCCTCAAGTCCCTCGCTGGTACGCTCCGGACGGAACTCGCGGCCGACGGCATCGGCGTGCTGCTGGTTGACCTCGGGCCCACGCAGTCAGAGTTCTGGGACGCACTCGTGGTCGGCGACCGCCCCCCTTGGTCGCGAGGCCGGCGGATGCCGGCCGAGAAGGCGGCGCGGGCGATCGCCACCGCGATCGAGCGGAGACGCACCGAGATCGTTCCGGGCTGGCAGGCGCGGGGTTACGCCCTTGCCGCCCGGTTCATGCCTCGCCTGATCGATCGTGCCGCCGCGCGACACTTGAAGGCAACGGCTCGCGGCGGCGCTTCTGCACCGCGTTCGTAGTGCACAAAGGACGCGGAGACTTGTGGTGGTTCACCCCACGCCTCACGGCGTTGGGCTTGCACAGGCTCCGTACAAGCCGAAGGCCGTAAGGCCTCGGGCGAGCAACGCTGGGCACGGCTTAAGGAGAATCCATCGAACGGCGGGCGGCCTCGAGCCCCTCGCCGATTGCGAGTAGGTCCTCGGCGTCGAGAAAGGCGTCGGTGGCGGAGAAGATTCTGGCGAGCGCCGCCTTGTGGATCTTCATCTTGGTGCCGCCCACGCCGAGGGCGCCGTAGACCACGGCCTGCCCGTCGGCCCGTGCCTTGTCGCCGGCCGACACGCCCTCGATGCCAGAAGGCGGCACGGCGTTGAGATCGATGAACACGCGGGCGTTTGCCGCGGCCAGTCGGCCCGCCGAATCAAGGAGCATGGCTCCCGCCGCCCCTGCGGCCACGATCACATCGGCCGCCGCGAGCACCCGGGCGAATCCTGAGTCGGCCCGGAATCCACCATGGTGCTCGACGGCCTGCAGGTTGGCGGCATGGGCACCCGTGGTGCTGACGACCTGCCGCGTGACTGCCTCGGCCCGATCCCGCGACCGCGACACCACGGCGACGTGGGTTCCCTTCCCCGCGAGAAGTCGGGCGACACGCTGGCCGACAGGCCCGGTGCCACCGAGCACGACGGCGCGGCACGGTGCGGCGGCCCCCGCCGCGAGCGGCACGTGGCGCCCAGCCGCCACCACGGCTGCGGCCGCGGTGGTGTTGGCTCCGGACGGATCGACGAGAACGCCGAGCCGCACCGGGCCGAAGAATGTGGACCGAACCCTCGCCGCCACCGCCTCGGCGGCCGCCACATCGGAACCTCCGACGAAGATGGCGGTCGAGGCGAGATCCCCACCGCCGCGGGTGAACATGCCGCCGTGCACGAGCGGGACGACGTTCTCCGCCGTCACGCCGCCATGCCGCAGGAGCACTTCGGCCCCGGCATCCACGGCGACGATCGCATCAAACGTGCTCGGCTGCGGATCGAAGTCGAGTTGGATGAGCACCTTCTTCGGCATGGCTCTCTCTCCTGCCGCGCCAGCGGCATCGGGCTGCCCGGAGGGTCGGCCGCAGGCCGTCCGGGTGCACTTTGGCTGCACCCGCGGCGGGCCAAGCCGGCGGGGCCATGGATGGCCCCGCCGGCGTGAACTTAGAACCCGCGGAACGGGTGCGCGGCCTTGTCCTTCTGGGCGACCATCTCGTCGACGGTCGGCTTGCCCTTCATCGCGTTGGCGATCGAGTCCATCGTCGCCTGATAGTTGTACTCGTAGATCTTCTTGTCGTCGGTGGCGAGCCAGTGAATGAACACGCCGCAGACGATCACGAGGTTCTCTGCATCGCTCTTCGGGATCACACCGGCAGCCACGCTGTCGGCCACGGCCTTGGCCACGGCAGCCTGCGCTGGCCCAAACATCTGCACCGCCTGCTTGGCACCTTTGATGGTCACCTTCGTGATCATCACGGTCGACGGCTTGACCGCGAGATTAGGAGTCAGCACGGCGAGCAGGTTTGAGTGACCCTCGCTCTGACGGGCCAGGGCGTTGGCGAATGCCACACCCACGGGGCCGTCCTTGCTGCCGATCAGGAGATCGATGTGGGCAATCTCGTTGCCCTCGCCACACAGTGCCTCGCCAACAAACATCGACATGAACGACTCTCCTGATGAAAGGATGCGAATTCACAACCCGGAACGGGCCGTCAGAATACCATGATCGGCATACCCAACAAGGAGCGGGCAGTGTCCCGCACGACCATGGGAAAGCCGCTGATTGGCGACGCGCCGCGAGAGCCCGCGGCCAAGCGATGCGTGGTCGTGGGCGCGACCGCGCGGGCGTTCGTCGAATCGGTGACGCGGCTGGGGTGGGTGGCCCATGCCGCCGACCTGTTTGGCGACGTCGATCTGGCCGCCGCGGCAGTCGAGGTCGTGCGGCTCGGCGCGGCCGGTGTCGCCCCATACCCAGATGGCATCCCGGCCGTGGTCTCGTCGTTTCCCGAGGGGGTCTGCATCTACACCGGTGCTTTGGAAAACCATCCAGACGTGATCGCCGCGCTCGCCGCGGTGCGGCCGCTCGCCGGCTGCTCGGCTGACGCGATCCGGCGTGTCCGCGATCCCGCCGCGCTGGCCGCCGTCGTTCGCGATGCGGGCGCACGATTTCCCGACACGCATCCGTCGCCGATGGGGCTGCCGACGGACGACTCGTTTCTCGTCAAGCCGTTGCGGTCGGCCGGTGGGCGTGGCGTGCACCGCTGGCGTGGAGCCACACTCGACCGCGCCGATCGCGACCTCGTCTGGCAACGATTCGTCCACGGTGACGGTCGGTCGGCAAGCTACGTCGCCCGAAACGGAGAAACGCAACTCGTCGGCTCGACTCGCCCGCTCACGGGAGCGAGCTGGTGCGGCGGCCGGTCGTTCGCCTACTGCGGATCCGTCGACGTGCCACTCGACGGCCTGCCCGATGGCCTGCGGCAGACGCTCGAGCACCTCGGGGCGGCCGTGGCGGCCGCCTTCGGCCTCACGGGGCTCTTTGGCATCGACGTCGTCGTCGATGCTGCCGGCGAGGTGCACGTGCTCGAGGTCAACCCGCGGCCGACCGCGTCGATGGAACTCCTCGAGCGATCGACTGGCTGGTCCGTCGCTGCGGCCCACCTCGCAGCCTCCGGATGGTGCGCGGAGCCGCGTCGTGGCGTCGCACCAGGCGAGGTCTGGGCGAAGGCGATCGTCTATGCGCCCACCACTGTCAGGTCGGCGTCATCCGTGGCCGAGATCATCGCCGCGCTCGCCGACCGCTGGACCGCCGCCGATGGGCTGGCCGCCGTGGCCGACATCCCACGCGCCGACGAGCAGTCCGTGCCGGGAGCGCCGCTCGTGACGGTGTTTGCACGTGGCGGCACGCACGATCATGCGGTCGCGACACTCCGTCGGCGAGTGCTCCTCCTCCGCAGGTCGGCCGCCTAACACGTCAGCCCGCGAGCCGCCGCTCCATCGGGAGGGTGGCGAACTCGAGGCAATACTGCATGAGGTATGCGTCTTCGGTCGAGTCGCGGTAGAAGTCCTTGAGCACCGACGTCGCCCGGAACCCAAGCGACCGGAAAAAGAGCTGCGCCGGCAGGTTCGTCTCCCGGACCTCCAGCGCGATCCGGCCACGGCGGTCCGGCGTGAGCTTGGCGACCAGTTTGTCCATCATCTGGGTGCCGACGCCGAGGCGGCGGTGCGACCGCGTCACGGCGAAGTTGAGCATGTGCAGCCGCGAGCGGTGCAGTTCGTAGATCATGAAGGCCACGACCGAGTCGGCCAGCTCGGCAACCATGCCGATGCAGTTTCGTTGGCGGAGGCAGCGGGTGAAGTCCTCCTCCGACCAGGGAAACTCGAAGGCCTCCTGCTCGATCCCGATGACTTCGGACATGTCTCGGCGGATCATCCAGCGAACGTGGATACCGAGGCCGTTGGGGGTGGTCGCCGTCACGATGGCTCGCTCCATAGTGGATTGAAAGAAGTCTCGGGGTGTGCGGTGGCCGCCAGGGGTCACCCGGGGCGGGAGGCGAACCGTAGCAACCGCCCTGGTACTGGGCAATCGCGGTCCGGACGGCCCAAAGCACCCTTGACCCTCTTCCCGGCTCGAACCTACTTTCCCGCTCCGCCCGCTGTCCGTTCCGGCCGCCCGCGGCCTCTTTGGATGCCCTCTCCATGTCCGCCGACCGCCAGTCGTCATCGTCGCGGAGTCTGCCCGGCTCGGCCGTCGCAGTTGCCCGTTGCCTCGTCATGGTGGCTGTGATCGCGTCGGGATGCGCCGGGCCCGCGATCCGCAGCCAGAGCCCCGAACTCGAGGCGCTCTCGCAACTGGAGGCCGATACCAAACTCGTCGGCGACTACACGGCGCCGTGGGGACTCAACGCCAAGCGGATCGAACGGGCCGCCCTGGTCACCGGCCTGGCCGACACCGGCAGCGATCCGCCGCCGGGGCCGCAGCGGCAGACGCTGCTGGCCGACATGCAGTCGCGGGGCGTGATCGAGCCCAACTCGCTGCTCGCCTCTCAGGCGACATCACTCACTTGGATCCACGGTTACCTGCCACCGGGTGTCCGCAAGGGCGACCGATTCGATGTCTTCGTGGAGGTGCCGCCCGACAACGACACC
>Ga0164293_10005376_pt1 | contig 10896 bp, 12 predicted proteins | sample GEODES118metaG_FD_111487 | JGI IMG/M metagenome (GOLD analysis project Ga0164293, IMG submission 111487) | Eutrophic lake water microbial communities from Lake Mendota, Wisconsin, USA - GEODES118 metaG | ecosystem: Environmental > Aquatic > Freshwater > Lake | place: USA: Lake Mendota...
ATACTTAGCCTGCACGCAAACATGATTCCGTGTGGCTCACCAGTAAAGCGATGGGTTTGGGAACGCAACACTTTCGATCAAAGAATTGCGCCTTATGATGACTGGTGCTTTTGGATTGGAACGGCAGTAGCTGGGGCAACCTATGACTGCACCCTTAACATAGATGTTGATTATGCTTATGCAGGTCACTGGGTTCCAAGCGACTCAGAAGCACGAGCTACTGTCACTCAATACTTAGTAGATCAGTTAGGCATCTAGGCAAGTAGAATAGACCTAGACTTAGGAGTTTCCATTGGCAATTACAAACGGCTACGCCACACTTGCACAGGTTAAATCGGCTTTGCGCATCTCGGATAACGTGGATGACAGCCTGCTAGAAATGGCAGTTGAATCAGCATCACGAGCTATTGACGGACACGCTGGGCGATACTTCTATTCAACAGGAACAGCCACACGTTATTACGCAGCTGACGATTCTTACATTACCCAGATTGACGATGTATCAGGTACAGCCTTAACGCTACAAACTTCATCTGCTGGCGATAATGTATTCGACACAACTTGGACAACTATTGACTATCAACTAGAACCACTTAACGGCAACGTGGATGGTCTTGCAGTTCCATACACACGGATTCGCGCTGTTGAAAACTACTTTTTCCCGGTAGAAGATGGTCAGGCTTTAGTTAAACTCACAGCAGTTTTTGGCTGGTCAAGTGTACCTATCGCTATCACACAGGCTTGCATCATTCAGGCTAGCCGTATTTTTAAGCGACTAGACAGTCCTCTCGGCGTAGCTGGCTTCGGCGATCTTGGCGCGATCTCAGTAACTAGGGACATTGACCCAGACGTTGCGCAGTTGGTTTCGCCGTATCGCCGTATGAGAAACTTTGCCTAATGGCTTCACTATCTGAAATCCGCACAGGGTTAGCAACTAATCTTGCAACTATTACAGGACTGCGCACAGCAGCCGTAATGCCTGACAATCCAAGTCCACCTATTGCAATAGTTCAGCCTGATTCGATTTCCTACGATGACACATTCCAAAGAGGAATGCAGACTTACACCTTTACAGTTGTAGTTCTGGTTGGTCGTGTAGCTGAAAGATCAGCCCAAAATGCCATAGATGCTTTCTGTTCCAGTACCGGTACATCTAGTATCAAGTTGGCTATTGAGCGAGATAAGACACTTGGCGGGAAAGTGTATGATTTAAGAGTTACCGATATGAGAGCGTATGCCACGATCTCAGTCGGTGAAGTAAACTATTTAGCAGCAGAGTTCCTAGTTCTCTGCTACGCAGACTAAGGGAGCAACACAACATGGCGAAATTCGCAGCCACCGATTACAAGGTAACAATCAACGGCACAAACTTCTCAACAAGCTTAAACAGCGTTGAACTTGCATTAGAGTCCGATGACCTAGAAACAACTGCCTTTGGTGGAACTTTCCGTGAGCGCATTGGTGGTCTAAAGACTGGTTCTCTAACGCTTCAATTCATGCAGGACTTTGCAGCATCTTCCGTTGATGCAACTCTGTTTCCTCTTTACAACACACTTGCAACAGTTGTTATCGTTCCAACATCAGGAAGTGTTGCTGCTGGAAATCCGAGCTTTTCCATGACCTGCTTGGTAAATTCCTATTCTCCCGTGGCTTCCTCAGTCGGCGATATTGCCACGTTCAGCGTGACATGGCCTACAAGCGGAACCGTGGTCAGGGCCGTTAGCTAACTATGAAAATCAACCTGCGCGTTACTTTTAATAATGAAACGGTAGAAGAAGTATCTGCTACTGCGCGTGACCTTGTTGCTTTCGAGGACAAGTTCACTAAGTCTGTTGCTTCACTTGAATCAGACTTTCGCATTACTGATCTACTGTGGCTTGCATGGCACTGGCTAGAGCGTAAGGGTAAGACGAAACTTAGCTTTGAAGAATGGTGCGATGAAGTCGAAACTATTGAAGCGAGTGAAGAAAGCCCAAAATAGTTGGGTTGGGTGACTCATCCCAACACTGGTATCTGGCTTATCTATCCGTTGAAACTGGCATTGCTCCGTCAGTTTTAATGGAAGAATCTGAGCGTATGCTTTTTACTATGGGTATGTATCTGCGCTGGCGAAACAGTCAGGGGAACTAATGGCGATCTCAGAGTTTGCAAGTGGTCGCGCTGGATACGCACAGGTAGAGATTCAAGTTGTTGGTCTTTATCCTGCACTAGCTCGCTGGGCTAAATCTGATCCAATGTTTAATCAGGAAATTCGGAAGGCTTCTGTTAATTTAATTGGCAAAGTTGTTACCAATGTGCAGTCAGCAGCAGTAGAAGCACCTAACCCTAGACAGGCAATAGAGTCTGCAAGAGGTTTCAGGGCTAGACCTGATCGTGTCCCAGTAATCAAGTTAAGTACTACCTCTGGGTTCGTATCTCAATCTCGCCCTAACCGTAAGCGCAAAAGAAAAGTTACTCGTGGTGATGTTTTCTTTGGTGCTGAATTTGGCTCTGACAGGTTGCGCCAATTCCCCGGTAGATCAGCCAGACTAGGGGCTGGAAACAAGGGTTATTTCTTCTGGCCTACCATTGAGAAAATGGCTCCAACGATTAGTGCTGAATACTTAAAAGCCCTAGATCGCATACTTTACAAGCTCTAAATGGGCTAGACATAGCGTATAACAAGTGCTATCGTCTGACCTATGTACGCAGTTAAATGGTGGTCAGTTAAGGACAACAGACCTAAGCCATACGCAGATGATTGGGCTAGCTTTGTAAGCCTGCTCTCACATCATGCCCAGCGTGAGGACAAATACAAAGGGCATCTATACAGTCCTGTGCAATACGTTGAGAACGGCTTTAGAGGTAACAAGAACGTAATTGCTATTAACGCATTCGTTGCTGATCTAGACGGTGAAGCCTTAAACAATACGTTAGACAAACTGCAAGGCTTTGAGTACATAGCCTATACAACTTATAGCCACCAACCAGATGACCAGCACTGGCACATTGTTATTCCGTTTGCTGAACCTGTGCCTAGCCACCAATGGTATTCAGTCTGGAAACAGATGCACGACTTCCTAGACATTGTTGGTGATCCACAGACTAGCGACCCAGCCCGTATCTTCTTTGCGCCACAACATGCACCTAATGCAGAGCATCAGACTTTGCGTGGCAATGGCGAGATTATGCAAGCACCAGAGTTTCGCTATTCAGACCGACCACCTGTAACGATTACTAAGCGTGAGTCACAAAGACGAGTAGACCGCTGGGAATGCAGATGCACACTCACGAAGGTATGCGCTAAATGTGAAATAGAATTTAAGGACATTGACTTATCTAGGTACAATGGAATGAGTCAGGAAGAAAGACGGGCAGACATGCGCCGTGAATTCTTAGAGTTGATGGCAGGTATCTCTGCCACTTAGGAGTCTTAGTGGCAGCCACATCTGGTAAAACTTTTGAGGTTAAGTTTGTTGGCGATACCACAGGTCTGACTAACTCTTTCAAGCAGATTGAAAAACATGGCAAGGCTATGGGTAGCACCTTTACTGGGATTACCAATTCTATTAGCAAGAGTTTTATAAGCACTGGTCAAAGTCTTACTAAAAATGTAACTGTTCCTCTTATCGGTCTTGGCGTTGTAATAAACAAAACCATTACAGATGCTTCAAATCTTGCAGAGGCTCAATCAAAGGTAACCGCAGTTTTTAAGGGACAGGCTACTGAAGTAAACAAATGGGCTAAAACCACATCTACTGCATTTGGTGTTTCTACACGAGCTGCCTTAGAAGCTGCTGGTACTTACGGCAACTTATTTCAAGCCTTTGGAATTGGTCAAGGCGAGTCTGCCAAGATGTCTATGCGATTGGTTGAACTCGCAGCTGACATGGCTTCGTTTAACAACGTACCTATTGATGAAGCATTAACTGCCTTACGATCTGGTCTATCCGGGGAAACAGAACCGCTAAAGCGTTTTGGTGTTGCTCTTAATGATGTGCGTCTACGCCAAGAAGCACTCAACTTAGGAATCTATGACGGCGAAGGTGTCCTGTCGGTTGCTCAAAAGTCGCAGGCTGCTTACGCACTTATTCTTAGAGATACCGCTTTACAGCAAGGTGACGTAGCTCGTACGGCTGGTGGGCTTGCTAACCAAAAGAAGTTTTTAGCAGCGCAGGTTGAGGACTTGTCAGGTACGTTTGGTGCGGTTCTTTTGCCAGTCATGGTAAACGTAGTTGGCGTTATTCGTAATCAGGTTCTACCTAATTTACAAAAGTTTATTGAAGCCTTTAAGACTCTTTCACCTAACGCTATTGTTACTGCGATTCAAATTGGTTTCTTTGCTGCTGCATTAGGCCCAGCAATGATCGCTGTTGGCTACATGATCAAACTGATCCAAGGTTTAGCAACGGCATTTCAGTTCTTGATCAAGCAAATAGTCCTTATACCTACTGTGATTCTTTTGATCGTTGCTGCATTTGTTAAAGGTACTGATGCCACAATGTCTTGGGGTCAAGCAGTTTTTAAGACAATACGCGGTGTGATTATTGCTTTTGTTCAAGTAGGTAACGCAGCATCAGCTGCAATTAACGTAGTAATTAAGGGATACAACGCTTTCCAAAAGGTCTTAAAGAGTGATGATGTAATTACAGAAGTTGGTAATTTAGATTTCTTAATTAAAGGCATAGATAGTGCTGGCGTTGCCTATTCAAATTTCAGTAACACATTAAAGCAAGAACAAACCAATCTTTCTGCAATTGCAGCAGAAGCAAATAGTCTTGCTGCATCTATTGATGCTCCCGGTGGTGCAGGTGGTAAGTCTGTTGGTGGTGCAAGTAAAGCAGCAACGGAAAAGGTGCAACAATTTACTAAAGCCTTGTCTGATGCAAACCAAGTCCTAGCTGACAGTAAACAAAAATTCAAAGACTACGCAAGTTCTGTAACCAGTTCTATTACAGGTGTAATCAATTTCAGTTCAGCTGCTACCGCTGAAACTGGATCATTCTTAGAGAACCTAATTGCTCAGGCTGCTAAGGCTCAAGACTTTGGAACTAAAGTCAGAACTCTTTTATCAATGGGCTTGTCTGAAAGTGCTATTGGTCAAGTACTAGCAGCAGGCGCAGATGCTGGATTAAAGATTGCCGATGAAATCATTGCTGGTGGAGCAACTGTTGTAGATCAAGTCAATACTCTAATTTCTGCCACTGAGTCTGTTGCTGTTGCACTTGGCGAATCGGCTGCAAGTCAGTTCTATCAGGCAGGTGTTACAGCAGGTCAAGCATTAGTAGATGGTGTTAGAGCTGCTATTGCTGCTGCTGGATTTAGCATTGGTGCTGACGGAAACATCATAAGTCCAGCGACTGAACCAGCAACCTCAGCAGTTTCAGCAGTTGCATCAAAGAGTAAAGCCAAGCCTAAAGCTAGCAGTAGCAAGAAAACCTCACCTGCTGTAACTCAGGGACTACTGAACAAGTTAGCAAAAATACCTGCTATGGCAGCTGGTGGAATTGTTACTGGGCCAACTCTTGCTCTTATCGGTGAAGCCGGGCCTGAAGCAGTTGTGCCGTTGTCAGGTCGCAATGCAGTTATGGGAACGACTTACAACTTAACCGTGAACGCAGGTATGGGTGCTGATGGTGCTGTTATCGGCAGAGAGATCGTAGATGCTATTAAGCGTTACGAGCGCGTAAGTGGCCCAGTCTTTGCGAGTGCGTAATGCCAGTACCAATAACTAAGGTTTACATTGGATTTAGTTTGCCTGCTGCTGGCAGTAATCTGTTTATTCTTGATGATCCAGTACAGGGATTACTTGATTCAGCTTATGTGCTTGGTGGTGATGTGCTTACTGATGTCACTAATTATGTTGCTTCTGTTTCCGTTGATCGTGGCAAGTCGCGTGAATTGGACAGGTACACGGCAGGACACGCATCAGTAACCCTGCACAATGACACTCGTGTATTTGACCCATACAACACAGCTAGTCCTTACTACACGCAAATTGTTCCCCGCAAACCTATTGTTATTGAAGTAAACGGTGATCGTGTATTTACTGGATTCATTGACGATTGGGATTTAACCTACGATGTTTCAGGAAAATCATTTGCAAGTGTTTCTGCTGTTGATGGTTTCTTGCGCTTATCGGCTGCTGAGTTAGATACATTTACTGCGACAAGCCAACTAAGTTCTGCGCGTATCAGTGCAATTCTAGATAGAAACGATGTGGCATGGCCTGCTGCTAACAGAAACATTGAAACAGGTTTAATCACATTGCAAGCAGATGTTGTTCCTGAAAATACAAACGCCTTACAGTATTTACAATTAGTTGAATCAACAGAAAATGGCAAGTTGTTTATTGACCGATCTGGCCAGCTCACATTTAAGAACCGCATTCCCGTTCCGTCATTAACTGACATTCCAGTGTTTGCAGATGATGCAACTGTTGATGGAATTAAGTACACAAACATTGAAGTAATCTATGGTTCGGAAAATCTATACAACCGTGTTTCTGTTACACGCGAAAGTGGAACGTCACAAACCGTAGACTCTACCGATTCACAAGATGCTTATGGTATTGCATCCTTATCGCTTGATGGTTTGTTGTTTAACTCTGATGCCGATTCATTAGCCTTAGCAAATTATTTGTTAAACATTTATGATGAACCAGAGCTACGCATTAACTCTCTAACTGTAAATTTGCACGATAAGACTAATCTTCAGGTTCAGAAGTTATCCACCCTTGACATTGGTGGTGCAGTCGAGATTAAGTTCACGCCGAATCAAACTGGTGCGGCTATTGAGCAGTACGCCATTGTTACCGGGGTAAAGCACGACATTGGCATTGACCGTCATTCTGCAACTTATAGCTTTAGTTCAATCTTCTACATTCCACTTATTCTTGACGATCCTATCTATGGTCGCTTGGGTGGATTCTTGCCAAGCTACGACTCGTCTACTACGACCTATGATGCACTGGTAAACTACGATGGAGCAGACGGTTATCAATATGTATTGGCATAAGGTGAACAATGGCAACTAATTTTCCAACAAGCGTGGATGTTTTAACTAACCCCATTGCCAGCAATTCTCAAAACAGCCCAAGTCACGCAGGGCAACACGCTGATGCTAATGATGCTATTGAAGCCATTGAAACTTATGTGCTTGCTCAACAGCCAACTTTCCGCAATGTTCTTATCAACGGTGAATTTAATATAAATCAACGAGCATTTACTAGCACTACTACAAGTGGTGCTTATGGTTTTGATAGGTGGGCTTTATCAACTGGAGCAAATGGAACGTGTACTTATTCAAGCCAAGTATTTGCGGTAGGAAATGCGATAGCAGGCTATGAACCAACTAATTATGCTCGTTTAGTTACGGCTTCACAAACTTTATCTAGTGCCTATTCAATATTTGAACAAAAAATTGAAGATGTAAGAACCTTTGCAGGACAAACTGTAACAATTTCTTTCTGGGCTAAAGCCGCAACTGGAACTCCAAAAGTGAGTATTGAAAATACCCAGTATTTTGGAACTGGTGGAAGTCCATCTGCGAATGTATTAACTTATGGTGGTCAGGTTACATTATCTACATCTTGGGCTAGGTACAGCGTGACATACACCATCCCATCTCTATCTGGTAAAACAATTGGTACTACTGCAAACACTTCATTTACAACTGCTTCTTTATGGACTTCAGGTGGTTCTGATTACAATGCCCGTACTGGTTCTATTGGAATTCAAAACAATACAATTGAGTTTTGGGGAGTTCAATTAGAAAAAGGAACTGTTGCTACACCTTTGGAACTTCTACCAATTGGCACAGAGTTAGCATTGTGCCAAAGGTATTACTTTAGAGCAGGTACAAATGATTATAATGTTTACGCTGGATTATCTAATTCGGCTTTTGCTCAATCTACAACTACCATAATTGGTATGGTTGCTTTTCCAGTTCAAATGAGAATTGCTCCAACTGCAATTGACTCTTCAAATCTTGGATATAGACAATCAAGCGGAAGCACTGTTGGAGTAACATCACCAACTTTAGACAGTGGTCAAACATCAGCAACAGTAGGAACATTATATGCAACAGTTTCTTCAACTACTGCAAATCTTCCGGGATTTCTTGTTAAAAATAATAATACTGCTGGATTTCTAGGGTGGAGCGCAGAATTATGATCTACATTAAACTAATAACAAAGACTTTGAGGAGTAACTAATGGCATTACAAACTTTCACAGCAGGACAGGTTTTAACCGCTGCTCAAGTGACTGCGTTGCAGGCTAACAATTACAACCAAACAGTTTCAACCAAGACTGCATCTTACGTTTTAGTAGCTGCCGATAAAGGCACAAGGGTTGTAATGGATGCAGCAGGCGCAACCACGATCACAGTTAATACGTCTTTGTTCTCTGCTGGTGATACTTTGTGGATTCAAAACATTGGTGCTGGTACTTGCACAATCACAGCAGGAACAGCAACAGTCACTACGAGTTCGAGTCTTGCCTTAGCGCAATGGCAGGGTGGAACTTTATACTTCACATCCACAGGTGCAGCAATTTTTTTTTTAACGGGTAGCAGTGATGTCACTCCGTTAGTAGATAGTTCAATTTCTGCTACTACTGGCAGCCCATCCACAGCAACTTACACAAGTACATTCAATTACAAGACTTACCAATGGACAGGAACAGGTTCATTCACAACTACTAAAGCTGGACTTGTTGATGTATTTATAGTTGGCGCAGGTGGCGCAACTGGAAACTATGCAAGCACTGGCGGTGGCGGTGGCGGTGGCGCAATTATTAACGCGCAGTCTGTTTACATACCAGTTGGAACTTGCAACGTGACTATCGGTGCTGGCGGTGCTGCACCAAATAACTATGAAATTCAAGGCCGACACGGATTTGCAACTGCTATTGGCGTTGGAACTAACATCTGGACTTACGTTGCAGTTGGTGGTGGCGGTGGTGGTGCTGAAGTCAGTACGCCGTCTACCGCAGAACGTAATGGAACGGCAGGCGGTTCTGGTGGTGGCGGAGCCAACAGCGCATCTAGTGCTGTCGTGGGCGTTGGTGGATCAGCGATGCTAACAGGTATGGGATTTGCTGGCGGTAATGGCGCAGCAAGTTCTACTGGCTCTGGCGGTGGCGGTGGATACAGCGCAGCTGGAACTAACGGAAGTGGAACTACATCTGGCGCAGGTGGCAACGGTTTATCATCTACATTCCGTGATGGAAGTACGAGTGTCGGATACGCAGGTGGCGGTGGCGGAACTGGCGGAACTCTTGGGGCAAACGGAACTGGTGGCGGTGGAACGGCAAATACTGGCGGTGGGGGTCGAAACTCTGCTGGTGGTTCAGGCGTAGTAATTATTAGAGTGAGGGCATAATGGCACATTTTGCAAAAATAGAAAATGACATTGTTACACAAGTAATCGTAGTCAGTAATGAAACACTTAATCATTTAGAATTTCCTGAGAGTGAACCAGTAGGACAAGAATTTATTGCATCACTTGGTTTGGATGGAAGTTGGATGCAAACAAGTTACAATGGAAACTTTCGTGGTCAATACGCAGGTGCTGGTGATGTTTACGATGCAGAACTTGATGCATTCACTGCACCTATCACAACAGAGTAAACTTGTTCTAACACCCTGCGCTTAAATCTTTTGGAGTTACATTGAAGCGCAAGCAAGTCAAAGACATAATTACCCGTATGGCAGCTGTTGTAGTTGCATCTGTTATGGGAACTATTGGTGCTGGTTCTATAATCGGCGTTGAGTTGTGGAAGTCAGCAAGCATGGCTGCGATCCTTGGTGTGGCTATTGTGCTTGAGGGTCTAGCTCGTGCCTACATTGCAGACGGAAAGCTTGACGAAACAGAAATCAATCATGCTTTCGGTAAGGCCAACGGGAAAAAGTAAATGAAGCGCATAAGGGTTGCCTTAACTGCGCTAATTGTTGGTGGATTTATGTTTGTCACTCCGTCACCGGCATTTGCTGAACAAGCTATTGCTGATGTGACTTGTGCTAAAGATGACGGCACAGAGCAAACATTTTCTATTGGTTGGGATAACGCTAACCAGTTCTTTAATGGTCGTGGTGAGATACCACGCCTTTATTGTGAGGGTGGATTTAGTAACGGCTACCCGATCTATCTACGGGACAACTTGCCAGCCGATTCACCTTTGCGCTGGTTTAACGGTGTAGCTCCGACTCTAGAACCTAGCCCTGAACCAGTCCCAAGCGTTGTACCAAGTCTGAACCCAGAGCCAACGCCAATACCTCAACCTACGCAAGAGCCAACACCTGAGCCAACGCCGTCAGAAACAGCAACACCAACACCAGAACCCATACCCGTAGCCACACAAGCACCAGAGCCTACACCAATTCCCGTAGTAGCCCCTGAACCTGAACCTGAACCAATCGTGCCTGACGTTGAGCCTGAGCCTGTTGTAGAGCCAGAACCGATAGCACCAGATTTAGTGCCAGATTTAGAGCCAGAACCTGTACAAGAAGTTGTACAAGTCGAGCCAACGGTTGAGGAATTAACGCAGGAAGTTATTGACGATGCACTTGCTGACGGTGTGCTTACCGATACAGAACGTGAACTTGTAGCTGATGCGTTGCTTGAGGAGTTTGCAGGCGAGGCGATCACGTTTGAAGCACTGCAAGAAGCCGGACTTGACTATGAGGACTTGCCACCAGAAACCCCAGTTACTTTAGAGAACGGCGTTGTGTTGTCGGCTGAGGTTGCAGATGCCTTAGAAATCTTTGAGTCAGGCGCGGAAGTTCTAGCCACGATCTTACAGAACCCTGCTAAGGCACTTAAAGCATTGGTGAGTATTGGCGCAGACATGACAGAAGAAGAACGTGAAGTATCACAGAACACAGTAGTTGCAGCAGTCGTTGTAACGCAGGTAGC
>Ga0164293_10005377_pt1 | contig 10893 bp, 20 predicted proteins | sample GEODES118metaG_FD_111487 | JGI IMG/M metagenome (GOLD analysis project Ga0164293, IMG submission 111487) | Eutrophic lake water microbial communities from Lake Mendota, Wisconsin, USA - GEODES118 metaG | ecosystem: Environmental > Aquatic > Freshwater > Lake | place: USA: Lake Mendota...
ACATTTACAGCTGCAACAGCCGCAGCTGATCGAACTTATCCATTGCCGTCTATTCCAGCGGCAACAGCGACATTGAGTGGATCATCGGCAGCCCAGCTGTACGCATCGACACCACCAATTGAAAATGCAATTTTGGTTGTGGCGGTTGAAATTTTCCAGAGCATTACAGCTCCCGGCAACCAAATCATGTCAGACAATTTTCAGCCATCACCTTTCATTTTAGGCCGCAGCCTTTCCAATAGAGTCATTGGGCTTTTAGGCCCGTTTCTTGATGTCGAAACGATGTGTCAATGAGCATCGAATCCGCGATCCGCACACCATTGAAAACAGCACTTTCAACCATTGCTGCCAATGTCTATAACGGCATCCCAGAGACAATGACAAGCCCATCGATCTGTTTGATCCCGGATGCGCCGTATCTTGAAAGCGTTTTGATCAATGGAGCAACAACAAAAGTCAAAGTCAATCTGACTGTGACTGGCGTTGTCGCATACATGAACAACGCGGCAGCTTTGGACAACCTCGAAAAATTGATGATCAGCATCATCAGCGCAATGCCGTCAGGTTATGAAGTCGGCAATGTGAACCAACCCCAACCATTGGAAGTCGGTGCAGGTAGTTACCTTACAGCCGATTTACAAGTCAGCACCTATTACACCAACTAAGGAGAAATCATGCCAACAACAATCGTCACCGGCAGAGACATTACTTTCACCATTGATGGTGATACATACGATGCTCAGGCCACATCAGCAATTTTGACAATTGATTCAACGATCAATACATACCAAACACTCGATGGAAAAGCCTATTTCACGACTGACACTCAAGGCACATTTGCCGTTGAAATGTTGGCAGATTGGCCAGCTGGAGGATCATTGTGCAACGCGCTATGGACAGCGGCCGACACAGCACCAAATACACCTTTGGCGGTTGTTTTTACAGCTGCATCAGGATCGGTGTTCAATTTTGATGTGCAGCCTATTTTCCCATCAGCCGGAGGCACAGCACCAGATGCACAAACTGTTTCATTGTCATTTACCTGTGTGACTACGCCAACACTATAAAAAGGAGATCGGGAGCATGAAACTACCAATCACAATCGAATACACAGATGGCAATGCTGAAACATACATTGCACATCCGGCAGAGTGGGCAAAATGGGAAAACAAGACAGGCAACACGATTGGACAAGCTCAGGACAAAATGGGCGTGTCCGATCTGTTGTTTCTCGCATACCACGCCATGAAGCGAGAGGCCGCTGGCAAAAATGTCAAGCCTTATGAAATCTGGTGTGAGACTGTCAGCGACATCATTGTTGGTGATGCAAGCCCAAAAGTTACCAAGCCGGAAGCATAAATCGGATTCTTTGGGAGGTTGCCATAGCAAGTGGCCAACCAATCAGCGAATTCAAAACAGCTGAGGATCTATTAACGGCAATAGAGATTTTGGAGAAAAGAAATGGCTGAGGAAGCGATTGCATTTAACAAGCAAGAATTGCGATCCGTTTTGTCAGCTTTTAAAGCAATGGATGAGGAAGCTGTAAAAGAAGCCAAAAGCGTAAGCAATGGCTTGGCCACTTATTTGCAATCCAAAATCATTGGTGCAGCTAGTAGCCGGCCAAATCAGGCGGCATCCAGAATTGCCCAAGGATCGCGCGTAAGCAAATCATCAAAAATTGGTGAATTGTCATTTGGCTTTGTTTCTCAAAAATTCAGCGGTGGCGGCACCACTCAACAGCTTTGGGGTGGTTACGAATTTGGATCAAACAAATTTAAGCAATTCCCGGTGTGGTCAGGTCGTGAAGGCCGTGGATCACGCGGTTGGTTTATCTATCCGACATTAAGAGCTGAACAGCCCCGTTTGATTAGTCAATGGGTAGCAGCTTTTGACCGCATTTTGAAGGAGTGGTGACATGGCCGGAACATCCAGAACCTTAAAGCTGGCCTTGCTGGCCGATGTCGCAAATTTTACAAAAGACATTGGAAAAGCCGGACAATCTACTCAAACGCTTGGTGATCAAGCGAGCGCATTTGGTAAAAAAGCAGCTTTGGCATTTGCCGCAGCTGGTGCCGCAATTGGTGCATTTGCTGTTGCATCTGTCAAGGCTGCCGCTGAGGATGAAGCTGGACAAAGGAAGCTTGAGGAAACAATCCGCAACACCACCAATGCAACAGCTGAACAAATTGCCGGTATCGATAAGTATGTGAGCGCACAAAGCATAGCGACAGCAACAACCGATGATGTTATTCGTCCGGCTTTGTCTCGGCTTTTGCGATCCACGGGAGATTTGACCAAAGCTCAAGAATTATTGACATTGAGCCAAGAAATTGCCGCGGCAACTGGGAAGCCTTTGGAGGCTGTGACAAATGCGGTTGCGAAAAGTTTTGATGGGTCAAATACAGCATTGACAAAATTGGGCGTTGGCATCGATGCTGCAACGCTCAAGACATTGACATTTGATGAAACTCAGCAATTACTTAACAAAACATTTGATGGCTTTATTGCAAATCAATCAACCACAGCGGCATTTAAGTTTCAACAATTAACCATTGCTATTGATGAAACCAAAGAACAAGTCGGTGCAGCTTTGTTACCAGCGGTCACAGCATTGAGTGAATACCTCTTGACCAATGTTGTTCCTGTAATTCAAAGTTTTGTTGATGGTTTAACTGGTGAGGAAGGCCTTACCGCAGGTTTGACAGAATCAGAAAAAACAGCACTCATTTGGGGCAAACGAATCAAAGGTTTGATTGAAACTGTCATAAATTTCAAAGACGAATTGTTGATTGTGGCCGGTGTTATTGCCACAATTTTTGTTGCTTCCAAAATTGCTGCCGGAGTGACAGCAACAATTGCAGCGATCAAACTATTGACAGCGGCTTATGTTGCTTTAAGAAACACAGCATTGGCGGCTGCAATCGCTTCTCGTTTTGCGGTCAATCCGTTTCTAGGATTAGCAACGGCCGCGGCTATTGCCGCATCCATTTATGGTGCCACAAAAGTTTTTGGTGATGATGATGGCCAACCTACTGGATCAGCTGGCACGCCATTTGCTGACACAATTCGAGCGGCTGGTGGCACTTTTGGATCACCGGCTACGACATTAACTCCCACACTTAGTCCAACACCAACAGCCACGCCAAGCGGCATAACATCAGCTGTGGCCTCAGCGGCAGCCGCAGCCACAACCACGGCCGTGTCGGGCAATTTCAATCCCGGCCGATTTAGAGAAGCTGAAGCTGCATCAATGGGAACAACGATCAATTTAACTGTAACAGGTGCATTTGACAAAGAAGGCACAGCACGCACAATTGTGGACACATTAAACAATTCTTTCTACCGCGGCACAGGTGGCGCAAATAACCTGCAAATCGCATGACAGTATTCAATCCTGTTTGGCGGCTGACCATTGGCGGTGTGCAATACACGACAGCCATTTTGGCTAATCTTACGATCACCAGCGGTCGCACGAACATTTATGAACAGGCACAGGCCGGTTATACGAATTTTGAAATTATCAACCTTGATAAATCCAATGTCACAATCGAGATCAATGATGCTGTCACCATCGAATTACAAGATTCCACAGCAACATTTGTACCAATCTTTGGTGGATCTGTTGTAGAGGTAGGCATTTCCGTGGCTGAGGTTGGATCGGTCGATTATGCACAACGCATCAACATCATTGCGTTGGGCGCATTGGCCAGATTGCCAAAAGCATTGACCAATGGTGTGCTTTCCAAAGAGTTTGATGGGGATCAAATTTACACAATTTTGAGTCAGGTTTTGTATGATTCATGGCAAGAAGTGCCGGCAGCTTTAGAGTGGGGAACTTATGACCCAACTGTTCAATGGCAAAATGCTCAAAATTCTGGATTGGGTGAAATTGATCGACCAGGCAATTATGAACTGGCTGCACGAACAAGCTCACGAACAGATGTTTATTCGTTGGTATCAGCTTTAGCAACATCGGGATTGGGATACATTTTTGAATCGTCAACGGGCCAAATTGGCTATGCTGACAGCACACACCGAACCAATTATTTGTCAGCCAATGGTTATGTGGAACTCACGGCAAACCATGCTTTGGCATCAGGTTTAAGCATCCAGCAACGAGCCGGTGATGTGCGAAATTCTGTCACTATTCAATACGGTGCAACCTCATCATCGGAAAAATCGGCAAGCGATGCAGCTTCGATTGCTTTGTATGGGCAACTGGCTCAAATCATCACTACAACATTGCACAATGGAACCGATGCCGAGGATCAAGCTGATTTTTATCTGTCACTAAGAGCTTATCCAGAATTCAATTTCAACAACATCACATTTGAGCTGACAAATCCAGAGCTTGATGATGCTGATCGGGATGACCTTATCAATGTGTTCATGGGTATGCCTGTGGAGATTTCTGACCTGCCACTCAACATGAATTCTGGAGATTATTTGGGTTTCGTTGAAGGCTGGACATTTTCGGCCAGATACAATCAGGTAAGTATTTCAATGATTTTGTCACCGATTTCATTTTCATTGCAGGCGATGCGATGGAACGATGTGCCGGTGGGAGAACAATGGAACACAGTCAATCCAACTTTGGATTGGATCAATGCCACAATTGTGGCGTAAGGAGAAAAAATGAGTAATCCAACGAGCAATTTTAATTGGCAAATGCCGACCAACACAGATTTGGTCTCCGCGTTGCCAGCTGATTTTGAGGTATTTGGGCAAGCGGTTGATACATCGTTGGCTGACCTCAAAGGCGGCACAACTGGTCAGGTTTTGGCCAAAGCTACAAACACGGACATGGATTTTACATGGTCAAATGCTGGTGGCGGTGCGTATGTTTTCATCAAAAAGGTTGATTTTACGACAGCAAGCACAATTGATTTTAGCGATTCATTTTCATCCACTTATGATCACTATTGCTTACAAGGCACATTGACCTCATCAGCCGATGGTGATTTGAATTTTCGTTGGCGTGTAAGTGGTAGCGACAATTCATCAACAAATTACAATTACCAATTGGCCGACATTGTAAATGCAAGCGCAAACAACGCTCGTGTTACAGGTCAAACAGCTGGCAGATTTGCGGCAACTCGTACAAGCAGCGGCCGGACATCGCTTAAGGTCGAACTTTTTAATCCTTTTAAGACTGAAACCAAAAACTGGGTTGGCCATGCAGCTGTTCAGGTAACAACCGATGTGTACATTAACCAGATCAGCGGTGGCTTTAATGACAACACATCATTTACAGGCATGACAATTTATCCATCGACCGGCACAGTCTCAGGCACATTGCGTGTTTATGGCTATCAGAACAGCTAAGGAGCAAATTACTATGTTGATCGCATACGATGAAAACGGAGTCAGCAAGCAACGACAAGCAACCGAGGATGAAATTGCCTACATCAAAGCAGCTCAAAAAGAAGCTCAAGATGTTGATGTCATGTTGCAAAATGAAGCCGACCAAAAGGCCACAGCGAAAGCTGCATTGCTGGACAAATTAGGCATTACAGCTGAGGAAGCAAAGCTTTTATTGTCATGACATTTCCACAAGGCACATTGCCGCGTTTGATTCAGGTTGCGCTCGCTGAGGTGGGCACAGCTGAAACAGGCAACAATGAGACAAAGTACGGCAAATTTATGAAAGCCGACAAGCTGCCATGGTGCGGCTCATTTCTCAATTGGTGTGCCCATCAAGCCGGTGTCAAAGTGCCAAATGTTGTCAGCACACGAGCTGGAGCCGAGGCATTTCAAAAGGCTAAGCAATGGCACACCACACCAAAGATTGGTGACTTTGTTTTCTTTGATTTCATTGTTGATGACAAAACAACAATCAATCACATTGGCTTGGTGATCCGTGCATCAGAAAAACAGATTGTGACCATTGAAGGCAATACATCCGGTGCTGGTGATCAGCGCAATGGTGGCGAAGTGATGGTCAAATCAAGAGCTTTGGGAGCACGCTCATTTGTGGTGGGTTACGGCCGACCAGTTTATGAGCCATTTTCCGGTGATTTACCGGATCGACCAAAAGGAGAAAAATAATGGAGCAAGCAAAAGCAATTGCAGCCTCATGGGGCCGCTCATACATCGCAGCTGCATTGGCCGTGTACATGGCTGGTGGCGATCTCAAGGCAATGGCAATGGGTGGCGTAGCCGCTGTTGTGCCTGTCATTTTGCGCTGGCTGAATCCAGCTGACAAAGCTTTCGGATCAACGGGGAAATGATCCCGAAACTACTCGCGGCAGGCTTAGCCTTGATCCTTTCACTAAGCCTTGCCGGGTGTGGTTATCAAGGATGGGTCAGATACCCATGTCAGGAGCATGAAAATTGGGAAAACCCAGAGTGCCAAAAACCACAATGCAAGGTCACAGGTACCTGCACAGAGGATGTGATCGGTGATGGCCTCAAAGAATAAAGAGCGATTAAGCCAAGATGAAATTAAGGCACGGCTGATGTTTCTCATTGGCGCGGTTTTGTCTTTTGTGTTTTTAATTGTCACATTGGGCATCACATACGCATTGATCTTTGTAACACAGCCGATTGGTGCACAAGCTCCTAATGATGCAGCTTTCATCGATCTGCTCAAAACATTGGCAATTTTTCTTACCGGGTCATTGGGTGGGGTTTTAGCATCAAACGGCCTCAAAGACAAGCACAAATCAGAATACGAAAAAACTATTGAAAAGCGTTTTTCAGGTAACGACACGCCATAAATTGAGCGTGATTGTTGAATTTGTCGGCTGATCCTGTCACTCTCTCTTTTGGGAGCGAAGCACAGTAGTTCCCGAATCGGGAGCAATACAATGAACGAAGCATCAATTGTGATCTTTATGATCATCGCTGGAGCCTTATGGGCTGTCATGTCTTATTCGGTCGGATTCCGGGAAGGCCAGCGACAAGGCTATACACGAGGCCGGGCCGTGGCACGCCATGCCGTATCAGCTGATCGTAAGGTGAAAAACTAATGGCCGGGTTTTTGGAAAATTACGAAGGCAACAAAGAGCGCACCGATAGATGGCTGCGCACATTTCCTCATGGAAGGCTAGAAGCTCACATCGTTGATTTCAATGCTGAAAAAGGCTATGTGCTAGTACAAGCTAAGGCATGGCGCAATCAAGAGGAAACAGAGCCAGCCGGCATTGATTACGCTTTCGGGTATCGTGAAGCTTTTAATTCCAACATGAAACGCTGGTTTTGTGAGGATACTGTCACATCAGCTTTGATGCGTGTGATGGCTTTGGTTATGGGTGGCACCGAGAAAGCCACAAAAGAAACGATGCAACAAGTCAAAACCAATGATGCCACCAAGCCTCAAGACTATGACTATTGGACAACCAAATTTGGAGATGTGCCAAGCTACAAAACAGCCGATGAAGCTGAACAATCAGGCATCCCATCACTCGGATCATCGATGGATGAGATTGCAAAACAGCTTGGTGGTCAGCTTGTACAAGAGGCACCGCAATGCTCACATGGGCATCGCATTTGGAAACAATCACATGATGGCGCACCAAAGTCATGGGGCGGTTACTTTTGCACAGAGCGCACAAAGGCAACCCAATGCCAGCCGCTTTGGTATGTATTGCGATCAACCGGAAAATGGGAGCCACAGGTATGAGCGACTTTATGGAAATCCTTAACCCACAAACCATGACTGGCAAAATGTATTTTCAAGGCGAGGTGCTGGAGGAATACAAGATCGAGCAATGCGACAAATGCTCAAAGCTTGTCAAGCTTGATTCATTTGGGTACCAAAAAGGCTATGACAATCACGAAAAGGTCATTTGGTTTTGTGGTGATTGCCGATGATTGACCGCATCGAGGAAGTGCAATGCATGATTGCAGCCATTTCACATTGTCATGATCGAAGTGCAGATCACAGCTCACGCATCGTGCGCAATCTGTCATGGTTTGAGTATGTTGCACAAAACGCTGAATCCATGGTGTCTGAGTGGGTTGTGGCAAAACGATTGGGTTATGAGTACACACCCGGCATCACATGGGACAAATCAAAAGCCGATGTGGGCGATCACATCGAGGTCAAATGGTCTCCCAATCCACACTCAAATTTGTGGATTCAGGAATCAGATCGCCATGATCGTGACATTGCCGTACTCGTTACCGGTAACTCACCAAAAATGCACATCGTTGGCTGGATTCCCGTGGCAATAGCTAAGAAACCACGCTACCGAAACACATCACAAAACAATTGGAGCGTGCCACAAATTAACCTGCAACCAATTGAAACATTGCAAAGGAGCAATTATGCACATCCTTCAATTTGATTGTTCGATTTGCAAGAAGCTTTACGGCAAGCCAAAGCAACGCCATGGCCTCAAAAAAGGTGCTGAACTCACAGCTCATGAGTGGTTTGCACAATGCATGGGATGTGGCACATTTGGCATCAAGCTGGTCGATGATGAGCGAATTGAGGAGCTAAGTGATGGCAACCTATGAATTCAAATGTGATCAATGCGGCACCATGGCAATTATGAATCGTGCAATAGATAGCGATGGCGATGTTGATGCTGGCAATTGCATGGCGTGCGCGATTCCAATGACACGCATTTGGAGCAATGTTGCAGCTGTATTCAAAGGCACGGGATGGGGTAAAGCATGATCAAGTTATCCACAGGCTTTATCCACAGGCTGTGCGCAACGCCCAACAGCACGCTCAATGTTGCGATGTATTTGCGTGCCTTGGTACGCTCCATGCTCGTGGGCGAGCCGCTGAGGCGGATAGCTCGCAAGCGATGCTTGGTGCTATTGGCCGGGCTATGTGTTGTATTCACAACACCGGCAAGTGCCACACAAGATGCAAAACCATCGATTGATTCATTGAAGCTTTATGCACACTCAAGGATTGTGAATTACAAAGAGTTTCAATGCTTTAACACATTGATAACCAAGGAAAGCAATTGGCGTGTGGAGGCAATCAATCCCAATGGCAATCACTTTGGGCTTGGCCAGATGCGTAATACAAAGTACAGAAATCTCGATGGCTTTCGCATGATTGACTGGAGCCTTCGCTACATTGCCCACAGATACCAAGGCTCAAGCTGCAAAGCCTTTGCTCATTGGCAGAAGCATGGGTGGCATTGATGTCACGCAATTGGAAAGGCGGTAGCACAAGCCGTTGGCGTAAGCTGAGAGAAGCTGTATTGAAGCGGGATGGATGTTGCCAGATGTGTGGACAGACTGAAGGCCAGATGCACATTGATCATGTAATTCCAAAGCGATTGAATGGGAGCGATGAATTATGGAATTTGAGGCAATTGTGTCAAAAGTGCAATTTGGTCAAAGGTGGTCGTTTTTTTGAAACGGACAAGACACCCCCGACTCTCCATGGTCTCTTTGTACCCCAAAACGACTCGATAAGTCATGATTAGTGATGATCAGGTCATGATTGATACCCAACAGGCTGAAACAGGCTCAGATCGGCTCACATCGGTTTTTTTGCCGGTAACAGCTCCACGAATCCACTCACCGCTCAATGATTTGCCTTCACGCGGCTTTGAATTGATTGATTTCGCTGAACAAATCATCGATGGCGGCTTTATGCCGTGGCAAAAGTGGTTGGCCGAGCACTCGCTCAAGGTAAAACCGGATGGGCGGTATTTCCATCCGGTGACTGTGGCCAGCGTTGCCCGTCAAAATGGTAAGAGCACTTACATGATGGCCAGAATCATGATGGGTCTTTTTCATTGGGATGAATCGTTGCAGGTTTCAACAGCTCACAGATTGGTCACATCGCTGGAGCAATTTCGGGCCATTGTGCAGATCATCGAGGAAAACGCGGATTTGGCCAATCAGGTAAAACGGATTCGCTGGCAACATGGTGCCGAGGAAATTCAAACAATCAAAGGCAATAGATTCATCATCAAGGCCGGAGGCTCGGCAGCTCGTGGATTGTCAAAACCGGAAACAATCCACATGGATGAAATCCGAGAATTGCATGACATGGAGACTTTTGCAGCTATGCGATACACATTGATGGCTGCCAAAAATCCACAGGTCAATTGCTTCAGCTCGGCCGGTGATTCGCACTCAATGGTTTTGAATCAATTGCGCGAAAGAGGATTGGCCGCAGCTAGTGGGGCAAGCGATGATGTGGGCTATTTTGAGTGGTCAGCACCGACTGATGAAATTTCATTGGAAAATGCAGCTTTTGCCAATCCGGGTCTCAACATCACGATCCATCCGGACAACATCCGAGCCGTTTTCAACGATCCACCCGATGTTGTGATGACCGAGGTATTGAACAGATGGGTTCAGACAATTTCCAGCGTGGTCGGTGCCAAAGAGTGGCAAGAGTGTGGCGATGAAACAATTGATCTTGATGAGGACAAGCTCACATGGATGGCCATCGACATTTCACCGGATCGTAAAAATGCTGCATTGGTTGCAGCCCAAAAGCTTGGCTCGGAGTCATTTGTCGTGAAGCTGTTGCACACATGGGAAAACACAATCCAGCTTGATGATCGGGCAATTGCCAATGATGCAGCCTCTTATTGCCGAAAGTACCCAATTGAGTATTTGCTTTACTCAAGGCGCACAAGCGGTGCTGTTGCAGCTCGTATGCAGCCGGCCGGTATTCCGATCCATGACATGGATGCCGATTATCCGCAAGCTTGTGATGAGTTATTGGGTGCAATCAATTCTGGTCGATTAAAACATCGAAATCAATCAAAGCTGACAGAGCAAATTCTTTCAGCTGTGCAATTGCGTAGAGGCGATGGCGGATGGGTTATAGGAAGGCGTGCGAGCGGTACGGCCGTGGCGGCAGCTGTGGCCGCTGCACTTTGTACGCACTTTGCGACACGCCCAGAAACCGAAATCGACATTTTGGTGGGTTGATGCTTGACATTTTGAGAAAATAGGTGCATG
>Ga0164293_10005380_pt1 | contig 10891 bp, 13 predicted proteins | sample GEODES118metaG_FD_111487 | JGI IMG/M metagenome (GOLD analysis project Ga0164293, IMG submission 111487) | Eutrophic lake water microbial communities from Lake Mendota, Wisconsin, USA - GEODES118 metaG | ecosystem: Environmental > Aquatic > Freshwater > Lake | place: USA: Lake Mendota...
GAGACCGACATAAGCGCCGCCGCAGATGAAGAGGATGTTCTCGGTATTGACCTGGATGTACTCCTGTTGCGGATGTTTGCGACCGCCTTGGGGGGGGACGTTGCAGACGGTGCCTTCGATGATCTTCAATAGAGCCTGTTGGACACCTTCGCCGGAGACGTCGCGGGTGATGCTGACGTTCTCGGTTTTGCGGCCGATCTTGTCGATTTCGTCGATGTAGATGATGCCGATTTCGGCGCGGGCGACGTCGTAGTCGGCGGCTTGGAGGAGGCGGAGGATGATGTTTTCGACGTCTTCACCGACGTAACCGGCTTCGGTGAGGGTAGTGGCGTCGGCGATGCTGAAGGGGACGTTGAGGATGCGGGCGAGGGTTTTGGCGAGCAGGGTTTTGCCGCAGCCGGTGGGGCCGATGAGGAGGACGTTGCTCTTTTCGATTTCGACGTCCTCAGCGGTGGGCATGGTCAAGGTGCCGCGTTTTCCGGAGCCGGAGCGCTGCTGCATTTGCTGGCTGTGGACGATGCGCTTGTAGTGATTGTGAACGGCGACGCTGAGGACTTTTTTGGCGTGGGTTTGGCCGATCACGTGCTGGTCGAGCAGGGCGGAGATATCGGCCGGTTTTGGGACGGACAGGGCTGGGGAGATATCGCTCTCAGTGGCGGCTTCCTTGTCGAGGATGGTTTTGCAGACGTTGATGCAGCTGTCGCAGATGTAGACGCCGGGGCCGGCGATGAGTTTGCGCACCTCCGCATGGCTTTTACCGCAGAAAGAACAGAGAGTGACGTTAGAGGCGCGTGCCATGAGGGATGGTTGGAGTGTCGCACGATTCTCCCTGCGCCGTCAAGGTGGAACAGGAATCACTGGAGGGAGTGGTTGGTGTCGGGCGAGGGCGGGGTGGGAGCCGAATGGGGAGGGGTGGGGAGAGGCGGTTCGGGATCTGACAGGGTGACCCAGCCATCGCCTTCGCGGTTGATGCGCCATTGGTTGTAGGTGACCACGGCGATGAGCCCGCCGATGGCGATACTGGCTTCGAGAATAAACGGTGTGGTGAAGAAGCCGAAGAGGCCGGCGAAGGCGTCTCTGACGACTTCACGCGCGGTGGGGTTCTGGCGGACAGCGATGGTGATGCCGATGATGCCGATCACGATAAGAAGCGCCTGGAGCAATCGTTTGGGCGTGAGAAGGGCTTTCATGAGGGCGACATTAGAGCAGGGGGTGCCATTGATCAACTGTCGTGGGCGGGGGCTTGACCTGCAAAGGAGGTACGCGCTTGGGCGAGTTTTGGGCTGAAGTTACTCTTTGGTCTTGAGGTCGAGGGGCAGGGCGGCGACGCGTTCTTTCATCTCGCGACCGGGCTTGAAGCGGATGACGTGGCGAGGGGGGATTTCCATTTCGATTTCGGGGCGGGTTGGGTTGCGGCCAAGCTTACCTTTGGTGAGTTTCAATTCGAAGGTGCCGAAGGTGCGGAGGGCGATGTCGTGGCCTTCCATGAGGGAGGAGCTGATGATCTCGATGAGGTTCTCGAGGGCCGCCGTTGATTGGGCCTGGGTGATTCCGAGTTTGTCACTCAGACGGTTTACGATGTCTTTTTTGGTGACGGTTGCCATGGTGTTCGAGTTACCGCACATCCTTGGTTCTGCAAACGTATTCTTACATGAAGGGTCTCTTTTTATTAAGAAGAGTGGTTGGGCGCAGATACGTAAGGTCCGGTTATATCTCGGTGGTGGTTTTGAAATGGAGTTTGGCAATTTGTGACAATGGATCGCGGCCATTGCGGGCGACGAATTGGGTGGCGGTGGCTTTGACCTGGGCGGAGACGCCTTTGCCGAGGTCGAGGCCCCAGTGTTCGCCGGCGGATTTGAGCCAGCGGACGAAGGCTTCGCGAGCGAGGATGGAGGCGGCGGCGACGGCGGGGTCGCTTTCGGCTTTGGTGCGTTGGACGAGTTCGATTTGGCGGCCGCGTTCTTGGAGGGCTTTTTGGAGGACGGCGGGGTTGGCGAATTGGTCGGAGAGGGCGCGGGGGCAGGTGGGGACGCGTTCGAGGAGGGTTTCGATGACTTTGGCGTGGCCCCAGGCGAGGAGGCGGTTGAGGTTGCCGAACTTGGCGTAGAGTTCGTTGTAGCGTTTTGGGGCGATGATGATGACCTCGTGTTTGAGGCCGGGGGTTTCGCGGATGGTTTTGGCGAGGGATTCGATGCGGGCATCGCTGCCGATGCGTTTGCTGTCCATGACGCCTGCGGAGCGGAGGGCGCGGGCGGAATCGGCATCGACGTAGGCGCCGGCGATGACGAGGGGGCCGAAGAAGTCGCCTTTGCCGCTTTCATCGACGCCGATGTGGGGTTCGAACATTTCGGGGGCGAGGACTTCCTCGTAGCCGAGTTCGGCGGTGCCTAGGATTTCGGGTTCGAGAAGGAAAGAGACGAACTCACCGGTTTCCTTGCCTTGGACGACGATTTTGGGTCCTTTTTCGTAGACGGCGATGTTGACGCCGGGTTTGGTGGCGGCGTAGAGGCAGTAGGGTTTGGTTTCGAAGTGCCAGCCGCGCGCCTGCAACAGATCGCGCAGCTTGGAGGCTTGCGGGGACGTAAGCGGTTTGGTGTAGGTGGTGGGGTTTGACATTCGGGTGCAGAGAAGCCACCGGAAGGGTGCCGCTGCAATCTGCTTTTGACTCATGCCCCATTCGACATCACTCAATTCCGCCGCTTTAGCCGCTGCCTTGGAGGCTTGGTTTGCTGAGTGCGGGAAGGATTATCCGTGGCGTCGGACGCGGGATCCGTATGCGATTTTGGTTTCGGAGGTGATGCTGCAGCAGACGCAGATCAGCACGGTGTTGGATCGAGGATATTACCAGCGATGGCTGGAGCGGTTTCCTGATTTTCAATCGCTGGCGGAGGCGTCAGAGGAGGTGGTTTTGCAGGCTTGGGAGGGTTTGGGTTATTACCGGAGGGCGCGCAATCTGCAAAAGCTGGCGAAGGCGGTGGTGGAGAAGCACGGGGGGTTTTTGCCTGCGGACCCGGCTTTGATTTTGGAGTTGCCAGGGATTGGGCCCTACACGGCGGGGGCGCTTTCGAGTTTTGCATTTGGACTGCCGGAGCCGATTGTGGATGGGAACGTGAGCCGTGTGTTGGCGCGGTTGTTCCATGATGCGACGCCGATTGATAGTCGGGAGGGGATTGCCACGCAGTGGAGTCGCGCGCGGGAGTTGGTGGCGGCGGCGAGTGATCCGGCGGCGTTCAATTCGGCGCTGATGGAGTTGGGGCAGACGGTTTGCCGGACGGGCCAGCCTGATTGTGAAAGCTGTCCGGTGCGGCGGTTTTGTCAGGCGGTGGATCCGGCGAGTTTGCCGGTGAAGACGAACCGGACGGTGTTGACGGATGTGACGGAGCGGGTTTTTTTCCGGAGCACGATTGAGGGGGTGATGCTGCAGCAGGAGTTGGGGAACAGGCGGACGGGGCTATGGAAATTGCCGACATTGCCGGAAGGGACGGGGCTGCCGCCGGTGCTGCTGAAAAGCAAGTATGGGATCACGCGGTATCGGGTGACTTTGTGGGTGCATGCCGCGCCGGAAGAGGTGCCGAATGTGGAGGGGATGCGTTTAATCCGGTATGAGGATCTTTTTCAGACGCCGATGCCGAGTCCGTATCGGCGGGCGTTGGATGCGGTGATGAAGGGGCAGGGGGAGTTTGTTTTGGAGTGAGCTAAGGTGGTGTAATCGATGGGTCGGTGGCGATTCGGTTTTGGTGACTTAGACCGACTCTCGAAATGCCTGTCACCTTGCCCGGCGGCGGAGCGGCCTCATTGGCGGTGTCAGCCGCTTGCCCGCTATTGATTTAATAGCGGGCTGCGCGACTTCCTTGCCAATGAAGCCGCTGCGCTCGTCGGATCAAAATGACCCTCTTTTCGAGAACCGGTCTATTCTATTTCGGCGGTGATGCTGATGGCGCGGGAGTGAGTGGGTTTTCCGGATTCGTCTACGGCGGTGACGCCTGAGAGGAATACCGTTTGTCCTGGCCAGACGGTGACGGTGGTGGACATGCCGGGTTTTTCTCCTTGCTTCAAGAGGTGAAGGTTGAGGTCGATGGTTTGGCCGTCTGCGCCGATAGTGGGGGTGACTTGGAGGACTTGCTCGGCGTTGATTCGGGCCAGGGTGGCTTCTCCAGTGATGACGCGCTCGACAGGAACATCGGTGATTTGCACACGGGAATCTTGTTTCAGGTCTTTGACCAAGGCGGTGAATTGATCTGACGACATCACGCCACCCATTGCGAGGGCGCCTGGAGGTGGAAGGGTGTTGGTTGGAGCGATGGCTGACGGGGCACCCGCGTTGGGTGAAGCGTCCGTTAGGGGCATTGGCAGAATGGCCTTGAGGGCTTCGGCTCCGTTTGCCTCCAGGAGTTTGGCGAGGATTCGAATGGGTTTCTTGGGGGTTGCCGCCACGGGTTGGTGCGGTGGGGCATTGGTGGCGGCGGTGGCCAATTGATGAAGCTGACCTGGAGCGAGTTTTTGGCCGCTGGGCCGAATGAGGGCGGCGGTGACAAAGAGCATGACTTGGCGATCTGGTTCGGCATTTCCGATCGGGATTAGCAAGGTTTCGCCATCGTTAAGAGTAGCTGTTTTGGTGGCGTAGAGATGAAGAATCTTCAGCGGTGACGATGTCATGGCTTTCCAGTCTTTCAGGCGTTTGCCATCCTGAAAGGCCACGCCCAGGTCGGCGGAGACCATCACTTCGATTTGGCCGTTTTGGATGTTGGCGGTTTTTTGGATGGTGGCGGTTAAATCACAGCGAATGCCGGCGAAGTCCTCCCGTCCTGAAGGTGAGACATAAACTTCGCGCAGGACCTCGACCGTGGCTTGCTGGCCGTCTCGGGTGGTGACGCTGGGAGCGGTGAGCAAATCGACGTCCTTCGTTTGAGACAACGCGCGGATCACGGCTTGAAGCTGAGAGTCGGTCAGGAGGGGACCCAGGCGGGTCAATTCACGCGCCAGAGGGTCATCCGGCGATGGATGGGTCGGCATTTCGATCCATTTCGTGGTGAGGTAAACTTGAACTTCGCCGAACTCGACTCCCGCCTGCCATTTCTTGAGCAACTCTGCGGTTTGGTTCAAGGCGTCCGAAGTGTTGCGGGTGATGAGCTGGCTTGTGGTGGGATTGTAAACGGCAGAGGAGCCTTCGGGGAAAGTGATACCGAGTTTGCTCAGCCAGTCTTTGGCGTTGTTGGCGCCGTCGAAATTGGGAGGCAGTTTAAAAGCCCGGGTTTCGAGTTCGCCGGTTGTTTTTGGGGCAGTCGGGGAGGTCGGCTCAACGCCCAAGGTGCGGACGGTAAGGCCAGCGAGGGAGGTGAGAAGCAGAGCGGCGGCGATGAAGGCAGGGTGGAGGCGAGGGGCGACTGGACGCTGCTCTAGCAGAGCTTCTAGGCGGCGTCTCATGCGGCGGGCGGGGCGTGAGGTTGCCATGGAGAGGGTTTGGAGGTGAGGTTGTCGGTGGTTTGCGACCAAATCGAGCAGGAAGCTGGAATAGGAGGTGGCGTTATGGGCTTGGCCGGACAGGGCGGTGGCGTCACAGATTTCTTCGCGCGCTTGTTCCCATTGCGAGACGAGCGCATGAACAAACGGGTTCCACCATTGCCAGACGGTGAGAAGGCCGAGCCATTCGCTGATCCAGGTGTCGCCGCTGCGGCGGTGTTCGCCTTCGTGGGCGAGCATCCAGCGCCAGCGTTCCGGAGTCCATGACTGGAAGGCTTCGGCAGGAACGACGATGAGCGGATGAAAGCAGCCGCTGAGGCAAGGGCCTTGACCGGTTTCAGAGACACGGAGTTTCTCTGGCGAGGTCAGGGCGGATAGAATCAAAGATTCTTCGTCTGTGAGTCGCCGGAGTGTTTGCCGCCAGCGATAAGTTTTCCAAAGGCGGAAGACGCGGTGAGACGCGAGCACGAGAGAGATGGTCAGCCACGAACCTGCGAGGAGGCGTGCCCAGGAAAAGTCGGTGAAGATGAGGGCCGAAGACGGGGCGCCCGAGAGGCTTGGATTGGTTTGAACTGGGGTGGAATCCAGGTGGATTTTCCAGTTGAGGGAGGAAGGCGATGACTTTGCGGAGGATTCGAACTGAACGGGAGGTGTGGAGTGAATGGGGAAGGCGAGTAATGCGAGAGGCAGAAGTGCGGTCGTGAAGAGCACCAGCAGGGCGGTCCATGCGCGGTGTCGGGCGTCTTTGACCCCTGAGCGAAGGGTGAACCAGCCGAGGGCGGAGAGCGCCAACGCTTGAAATCCGAGGTTGAGAAGAGTGATTTCGTTCATGGCTTGGGTTTGGCATGGGCTTGGTTGACGAGTTTCTTCAGCTCGGCGAGCTCAGAGTCGCTGATCTCGCCGTCTTCGACGAGGCAGCGGACGAGGGCGAGGCTGCTGCCGCCGAAGAGGCGTTGTTTGAGTTCCCCGAGCACACTTTTGCGGCCGCGGGATTCAGCGATGGCGGCGGAGTAGAGGTGGGCCCGGGAGGAGTCGTCGCGACGTAACCAGCCTTTCGATTCCAGCCGGGTGAGCTGGGTTTGCAGGGAGGCGCGTGAGAGGGGCTGGAGGCGCGCCTCGTTGATATCGGCTAGCAGATCATTGAGGCCGACGGGCTGTTTTTTCCAGACATGGTCCATGATGGCCTGTTCGGCGGCGGAGAGAGGGGAAGGTTTTTTGGGCGCCATGGCGCTGTTATGCCGACAAATGTCGTATTTGACAAGATTAAAATACGACATTTGTCGGCAAAGAGGCAAAAAAGAAGGGCGTCCGGTGGGACGCCCTTTGAGGGGGAATGGTGGGCGGAGCTTAGTAGGTGAAGATTTCGCCGTCTTTGAAGAAGCGCTTGAGTTCGACGGCGGCGGCTTCGGGTGAGTCGGAGGCGTGGACGACGTTGGTCATTTTGTCGTCGGCGAAGTCACCGCGGATGGTGCCTTTGGGGGCGGTTTTGGAGTCGGTGGGGCCGAGGAGGTCGCGGACATGGGAGATGATGTTTTCTCGGTTGAAGAAAAGATGCCATTCGCGTCCGGCATCTTTTTTGGCACCCGTGGTGCATTTTGAAGTGGCCGGTGATCGCAGTCTTGGTTTTTGAGGATTCTTGACGAGATGCGAATCAGTGATAGATATGTTGTATCATGAAAACTGCAACTGTCGCTGACCTTCGAAACAACTTCCGGCGAGTGTCCTCGTGGATCGAGCACGGAGAAACCGTGCAGATCATCAAGCGAGGCCGTGCCTTTGCCCAGCTCACTTCTTTGGCTGAGGTTGCCACTCCCCGCATGGCTCCGAAGCCTGACATTATGGCTCGCCTGAACGAGGTCTGGGGTGACCGTGTCTTTTCCATGGAAGAGGTAGCAGCGATGAAAGAAGCCGAATTGGAGGGTGAGGAGGGTTGATCGCTTATCCGGATACATCGTTTTTGTGTGCCTTTTACCGCAAGCAGGTCAACTCCCCTCAAGCTGCGGCTCATTTTGCGCAGATGCCGGAGGCTCTGCATGTGGCCTCACCGCTTCTGTTTGAGTTCAGGCAATCTGTCCGGTGGCAAACGTTCCTTCATCAAAAAGATCCGAGCAAAGGGTATGCCAAGGCAACAGCCTTGGCGGCTCTCTCAAAGCTACAGCTTGAAATTGCGAGCGGAGCTGTGGTAGTCGTCCCTGTTGATTGGGCAGATTTGGTTAGTATCGCGGAACGATTGTCGGCTCAATACACATGGACTGAAGGCTACCGGGGATTTGATGTGATTCACGTAGCCACGGCGCTTCATCTTGGTGCGTCCGAGTTCCTGACCTTCGATGGCAAGCAGAAGGAGTTAGCCGAGGCTGAGGGGCTTGTTGTGCCTTTATGATGGGCAGAGCCTCTAGCCCGCATTTCTCACACTTGTCCGCTACGGCTTGCGGGAGCCACGCATTGGCGGCGTCAGGCTTGATTTTGGTGGCGGGCAGTGTGCACTCACACAGCCCACCACTAAAATCTGCGCCTTCGTTGATGCCTGCGGCACCCTGTCGGGCAGCTCCTTCGTCGCTGTCTGTCTCCGCTGCGCTTCGGCTGCCACTGCATGGCTCGCGCTGCGCCTCGCGACGAAAAGTGTGAGAAATGCGGGCTAGTGTTCTTTGGTTTAAACGGTGAGTTAGACCGACTCTCGAGACTGGGCGAAAAAAGGGCGTCCGGTGGGACGCCCTTTGGGGGGAAGGTTTGAGGTGGGCTTAGTAGGTGAAGATTTCGCCGTCCTTGAAGAAGCGTTTCAGTTCGACTGCGGCGGCTTCGGGGGAGTCGGAGGCGTGGACGACGTTGGTCATTTTGTCGTCGCCGAAGTCTCCACGGATGGTGCCTTTGGGGGCGGCTTTGGAGTCGGTGGGGCCGAGGAGGTCGCGGACATGGGAGATGATGTTTTCTCCGCTGAGGGCGACGGCGATGACGGGTGCGCTCTTCATGAAGTCGGCGACGTCCGGGAAGAAGGGTTTGTCGGCGATGTGGGAGTAGTGCTCTTTGAGCAGTTCGTCGGTGAGTTGCATCATTTTGCAGCCGCGAACGCGGAAGCCTTCGGCTTCGAAACGTTTGAGGACTTCGCCGTTGAGGCCTTTGGCGACGCAATCGGGCTTGAGGAGGATGAGGGTGGTTTCTTGAGCCATGGTTTTTTGGGAAAAGGGGTCAGAACAATGCGGGCTGAACCCGTAGAGTCAAGGGATTCCCCAAATCCCAGGCGGGAGATGGTTTTGCCTTTGCCATGCCGCTCGGCGGTTTATCGGGGACAGAGCTAGGCCAGAGCGAGTTTTCTTTTGCCTGCTTCGACGAGTTGGCGGGCGAGGGCGGGTTCGTAGCGGGAGAGTTCCCAGGCGAGCAGTCCCAGTCGGGTGTCGCTTTGCCAGGAATCGTCCAGGTCGGTGAGTTCTACTTGAGCGAGGGTGCCGAAGACATCGGCTTCATAGGTTTCTTCTTCGACTAAGGCAGTCATGGGCGGGAGCTTGGGGTGTGTGGTGTGTGTGTGTGTGGGAAATCATAAAAAAGACGGAAATCAGGCGTCGACGGCGACGACTTGGTTGTCTTTGAGCGCAAATTGACGACGTTGGAGGGACCCGCGGTCGACCAAATCATCAATGGCTTTGCTGAGTACCATTCGAGCTGCTTCGGCAGCGCTGCATCCGTATGTGCCTTTGAGCGTGAGATCCTCGAGGTACATGCGGATCTGCGGGGTGACCGCGATCGTCATGGTGAGGGATTCGAAATTGTTGCTCGGGCGGGCCATTCGGGAGATTAAAACCGGGTTATTATGGGGTTTTAATGCTCGAAAGGCGGATGGTCAAGGTTTGAGTGGATTCTTTTGGGGTTTTTACGCGGTTAAAATGAGGAAATTATTTAACTTTGCTTAACTAATGATCACGGACACAGAGTTGATGGATCGCGCCCGGGGGGTGGCGGAGTTGGCGTACAGCCCTTATTCCAGCGCGAAGGTGGGGTGTGCGTTGGTGACAGAAGCGGGGCGGGTTTATCTGGGGTGCAATGTGGAGAATGCGTCTTATGGGCTGACGATGTGTGCGGAGCGGGTGGCGGTTGGACGTGCGGTGGCGGAAGAGGGGGCGGGGATGCGGTGGGTGCGGGCGGCGGTGGTGGCGTTGGGATTGGAGTTTCCGCCGTGCGGGGCGTGTCGGCAGGTGCTGGCGGAGTTTGCGATGGCGGATTCGAGGGTGATTTTTCTGTCGCAGGGCGAACTGGTGTCGATGGGAATGAGCGAGCTTTTGCCGGCTGGATTTGCGCCGGCGGACCTGAATGGGTAGTGCGGGCAGGGCTTGGAAAACATTTGCGCTGGGGCGCAGTTGATTCGAACCATGGGTGGGTAAGAACCGTATTAGAGGCTGTGTCGAGAGTGCTTTTGTGCTCGCGAAGTGGCACGGGGGTCTTCCTCGGTGGTGCTACGGACGGCACGCATAAACAATTGAATCCAATGCCGATTCGTCGGCGCATTATTTACAGTGAACGAAATAGACTCTCCCGCAGGCAAATCCATTCTAACCCGACTTGGGGATTTTGGTCGTCACTTTGGTCTCATGCTGAAGCAGTGGGTGGATTCGGATTATCATCCGGAGGGGGAAGAGGTGGTGCGGGCGCGACCTGACAAGGTGGACATCAAGCGGACGGTGCCCTTCATTGTTTTGCATGTTGGCTGTCTTTTGGTGATCTGGGCGGGATTCAGTTGGTTCGCGGTGTTTGCGGCGGTGGCGCTTTATTTGGTTCGGATGTTTGCGATCACGGCGTTTTATCACCGGTATTTCTCGCATCGCACGTTTCGGACGTCACGGGCGGGGCAGTTTTTGTTTGCGGTGTGGGGCAATACGGCGATGCAGCGGGGGGCGCTGTGGTGGGCGTCGGTGCACCGGCATCACCACCAGCATTCGGATGAGGAGCCGGACGTGCACTCGCCGAAACAGTTTGGGTTTTGGTGGTCGCACATTGGATGGATCACGAGCCAGCGGAATTTCCCGACGGATTACAGTCGGATCAAGGATTTGGCGTCGTTCCCTGAACTGAAGTTTTTGAACAGGCACGATCAGTTGGTGCCGATCGTCTATGGCGTTGTGCTTTGGGCGGTGGGTGCGGCGCTGGAGCGGTGGGCGCCGGGATTGGGGACGAACGGGTTTCAGTTGTTTGTTTGGGGCTTTTTCATTAGCACGGTGTTTTTGCTGCATGGCACCTTTTGCATCAATTCGATGGCGCACGTGCTGGGGAGTCGGCGGTTCAAGACGGATGATGACAGCCGGAACAATTTTTGGCTGGCGCTGATCACGCTGGGAGAGGGCTGGCACAACAATCACCACCGGTATGCGTTTTCGGCGCGGCAGGGGTTCATGTGGTGGGAGATTGATGTGTCGTATTATGCCTTGAAGGTGATGTCGTGGAC
>Ga0164293_10005383_pt1 | contig 10890 bp, 6 predicted proteins | sample GEODES118metaG_FD_111487 | JGI IMG/M metagenome (GOLD analysis project Ga0164293, IMG submission 111487) | Eutrophic lake water microbial communities from Lake Mendota, Wisconsin, USA - GEODES118 metaG | ecosystem: Environmental > Aquatic > Freshwater > Lake | place: USA: Lake Mendota, Wisconsin...
GAATCGAGTGTAAAGTAAAGTCGTGAGCCAATCAGATTTAGAGATAAGAAATGCAGAGCATCGCACCCATAGAGCAGGTTGGCTTAGAGCTGCCGTATTAGGTGTCAATGATGGGCTAGTTTCAACTGCAGCGCTAATGATTGGAATTGTCTCTGCACAAAAAAATGATTTTGTCTTAACTGTTGGAATAGCGGGAATTGCAGCAGGAGCGATGTCGATGGCAGTTGGTGAGTATGTCTCTGTTAGATCACAAAACGATATTGAAGAGTCAGATCGAATCTTGGAGCTAGAGCACCATCGAATTGATCCAGCAGGAGAGCTAGAAGAGTTAACTCAGATTTATCAATCAAGAGGTTTATCGCGATCAACAGCTGAGAAAGTTGCTCAGGAACTTCATGCCCATGACGCACTCGGCGCTCATCTACGCGATGAATTAGGTCAATATGAGTTAACTAAGGCTCGCCCGATGCAGGCGGCAATCGCCTCTGCTCTTAGCTTTACTTTAGGAGGAGCAATTCCTCTTATTGGAGCGCTCTCACCAAGCCTTGGCGGGAAAGCAATATCAATCGTTGCCATTACATTCCTTGGCCTGCTCATTGCTGGAGTAATTAGCGCAAAGACTTCTGGTTCAACGATATGGCGACCAACCCTTCGGATCCTCTTTGGCGGCGCTCTGGGAATGGCGATAACAGCATCAGTTGGTCAGATTGCCCATATCTCTGGGCTCTAGCACGCGCCAAAAAAGCGAGTTCTTGCTAGATTACTCCTCTCTAAGGGCCGTCGTTGTCCCAGTAACTTTGAGAGTTAATCATTAAAGAAAAAACTCGAAGTAAACCAATTTTATTTATGGGAGCGATAAGTGGTCTTCTCATCTCTACCAAAGGCAGTGGGTCTCTATGACCCTGCCAACGAGCATGATGCTTGTGGTGTTGCGATGGTGGCTACCCTCAATAAAGTTGCTACTCATGACATTATTTCAAAAGGGCTAATTGCCTTAAGGAATTTAGAGCATCGCGGCGCATCAGGGGCTGAAGTTAATAGCGGTGATGGCGCTGGAATTCTAATTTGCATCCCAGATCAATTCTTCCGTGAAGTTCTTCCATTTGAGTTGCCATCACCTCTTAGTTATGCAGCTGGCGTTGCCTTCTTGCCAAAGAATTTTGCAAATAAATCACGAATTGAGCAGATTGCAAGCCAGGAGAATCTTAAAGTTCTTGGTTGGCGCAAGCTGCCGATTAACGCAACATCTCTAGGAGCAACAGCGTTATCGGTTATGCCAGAGTTTGAACAGATATTTGTTTCATCTGAAGATGGAGTTAGTGATTTAGATTTGGATCGAAGAGCATTCTGCTTTAGAAAGAGAGTTGAGCATGAGCTCTCAATTTATTTCTCTTCGCTCTCAAGTCGAACGATTGTCTACAAAGGCATGCTCACCACAGGCCAATTAGAAGAGTTCTTTCCTGATCTTTCAGATCCGCGCTTGGTATCACCTCTTGCTCTAGTTCACTCAAGATTTTCTACCAATACTTTTCCATCTTGGCCACTTGCCCATCCATACCGATTCATTGCTCACAATGGCGAGATAAATACGGTAAGAGGTAATCGAAATTGGATGGCAGCTCGTGAAGCGCTCCTTGAAAGCGATCTGATCCCTGGCGATATATCTCGACTATTTCCAATCGTTGATCCTTCAGGAAGTGATTCTGCATCCTTTGATGAGGTATTAGAGCTGCTCTATCTCGGCGGGCGCAGCCTTGCACATTCAATTCTTATGATGATTCCAGAGGCTTGGGAGAATCATGAAACAATGCCTGAGAAATTAAAGGAGTTCTATCGTTTTCACGCATCTCTTATGGAGCCATGGGATGGACCAGCTTGCGTGACATTTACAGATGGAAAGCAGATTGGCGCGGTATTAGATCGAAATGGATTACGCCCATCTCGCTATTGGGTAACAGATGATGGCTTAGTAGTGCTGGCAAGTGAAGTTGGAGTGCTAGATATTCCACAAGAGAAAGTGATTAGAAAGGGAAGACTTCAACCAGGTCGTATGTTCCTAGTTGATATCCAATCTGGTCGCATAATTGAAGATGATGAGATTAAGCAGAACCTTGCAAATAATGCGCCATATGGAGAGTGGCTCCATGCCGGAATTGTTCGACTTTCAGATTTGCCGGCAAGGGAGCACATTATTTATCCGCACTCCTCCGTCTTAAGAAGACAGCGCGCATTTGGTTATACCGAAGAAGAGTTAAGAATGATTGTCACCCCGATGGCTAAGAGTGGAATTGAACCAATCGGCTCTATGGGAACTGATACTCCAATTGCTGCTCTCTCTGCCAAGCCAAGACTCCTCTTTGATTACTTCTCACAGCTCTTTGCTCAAGTAACCAATCCACCACTTGATGCCATAAGAGAGGAGCTAGTCACCTCACTTGGGGGATCTATCGGCCCAGAACATAATCTGCTTGATCCTGGTCCAGCATCATGTAGACAGATTTCTTTAGCATTTCCAGTTATTGATAATGATGAGCTCGCCAAAATAATTCACGTTAATGCCGATAATAATCATCCTGGGCTCTCAACCTATGTAATTCGCGGCCTCTTTCCAATTTCTAGAAGTGGTCAGGGGTTGCAGGAGAGAATCGAGGAGATTCGAACAGAGGTATCTGAGGCAATCTCCCAAGGAGCGCGAATCATTATTCTCTCTGATCGCGATGGCGATGCAGAAAATGCCCCAATTCCATCTCTACTTTTAACCTCAGCAGTACATCATCATTTAATTCGTGAGAAAACTAGAACAAAAGTTGGCTTAGTTGTTGAAAGCGGTGAGGTCAGAGAAGTTCATCATGTGGCGCTATTAATTGGATATGGAGCAGCTGCTGTAAATCCTTATCTAGCGATGGAGAGCGCAGAAGATTTAGTCTTAACAGGAGTTATCACAGGAATTACTCCAGAGAAGGCAGTTAAGAACTTAATTAAGTCATTGGGTAAAGGCGTTTTGAAAGTTATGTCCAAGATGGGAATTTCAACAATTGCCTCATACACCGGAGCACAAGTATTTGAAGCAATTGGGTTATCACAAGGCTTGGTCAATGAATATTTCGTTGGAACAACCTCGCGCCTTGGCGGGGTAGATCTTGAAGTAATTGCTCAAGAGACTATTGCGCGCCATCACATCGCCTATCCACCTGGGGGAGAAGTTCCTGGTTCTAAGCGACTTCCAATTGGCGGGGAGTATCAATGGAGGCGAGATGGTGAACCTCATCTCTTTGATCCAGAGACTGTCTTTGCTCTCCAACATGCCACAAGATCAAAGCGCTATGACATCTTCCAGCGATATACCAAGAGAGTAGATGATCAATCTAAATCCTTGATGACTCTTCGCGGACTCTTCTCGTTCAAGCAGGGCTTAAGAGCTCCAGTGGGAATAGATGAGGTTGAACCGATCTCAGAAATTGTTAAGAGGTTTTCAACTGGAGCTATGTCTTATGGCTCAATTTCGCAGGAAGCTCATGAAACTCTAGCAATTGCGATGAATCGAATTGGCGCTAAATCAAATACTGGCGAAGGCGGAGAAGATCCCGAGCGCTTTACTCCATTAGCTAATGGAGATTCAGCAAGATCTGCAATCAAGCAAGTTGCTTCAGGAAGATTTGGTGTAACAAGTGAGTATTTAGTAAATGCCGATGATATTCAGATAAAGATGGCGCAGGGAGCTAAACCTGGCGAGGGCGGACAATTGCCTGGAAATAAGATTTATCCCTGGATTGCCAAGGTTCGCTACTCAACGCCTGGAGTTGGTTTAATCTCACCACCGCCACATCATGACATTTACTCAATTGAAGATTTGGCTCAACTAATCCATGATTTAAAGAACGCTAATAACAGAGCGCGTATCCATGTAAAACTTGTTGCTGAAGTTGGCGTTGGCACTGTTGCTGCAGGAGTTAGCAAGGCGCATGCCGATGTAGTTTTAATCTCTGGTCATGATGGTGGAACTGGCGCTTCGCCGCTTACATCTCTCAAACATGCTGGCGCGCCTTGGGAGCTTGGTCTAGCTGAAACGCAACAGACTCTGATGCTAAATGGACTTAGAGATCGCATTGTGGTTCAAACTGATGGACAGATGAAGACGGGTAGAGATGTGGTAATTGCAGCTCTACTTGGAGCAGAGGAATTTGGTTTTGCTACTGCGCCTCTTGTGGTTTCAGGTTGTGTGATGATGCGAGTCTGTCACTTAGATACCTGCCCAGTTGGTGTGGCGACTCAGAATCCAGAGCTAAGAAAGCGCTTTACTGGAAAGCCAGAGTTTGTGGAAACTTTCTTTGAATATATCGCTCAGGAGGTAAGAGAAATTCTTGCAAGCCTAGGATTTAGAAGTCTTAGCGAGGCAGTGGGAGAAGTTGAAAGCCTAGAAACTGCTGATGCAGTGGAGCATTGGAAGGCGAGTGGCCTTGATTTAACGCCAATACTAACCGCTCCAGCGCCCGCATCAAGCTCTGCGCGGAGAAATACGGTAACTCAAGATCATGGACTTGAGGCAGCTTTAGATAATGAGTTAATAAGACTTTCAGAGGATGTTTTAGTAAATGGCAATCCAATCAGACTGCAGATGGCAATTAGGAATGGGAATCGCACAGTGGGAACGATGCTGGGCTCTGAAATTACTAGAAAGTATGGCGGCCAAGGACTTGCCGATGACACAATTGATATCACCTTCCATGGCTCTGCAGGTCAATCACTAGGAGCATTTATTCCACGTGGGCTAACACTTCGCCTCTATGGAGATACCAATGATTATCTTGGAAAGGGCTTATCTGGAGGGCGAGTAATTCTGCGCCCTGATGAGAAGGCAAAGTTTGCCTCCCATGAAAATGTAATTGCCGGAAACGTTATTGGATATGGCGCAACTCAAGGTGAAATATTTGTAAGAGGAATAGTTGGCGAGAGATTCTGTGTAAGAAATTCTGGCGCGCTAGCAGTAGTTGAAGGCGTTGGCGATCATGGATGTGAGTACATGACAGGTGGAAGCGTTGTAATCCTTGGTAAAACTGGGCGAAACTTCGCAGCTGGTATGTCAGGTGGTCGAGCATTTGTTCTTGACTTAATCCCATCTCTAGTAAATACCGAGATGGTAGATGTTCTATCTATTCCTAAAGATCAAGAGGAGAAACTCAAATCCATACTCTCTCGCTTCTATGCAGAGACCGGCTCTCTGATTGCTCATGAATTGCTAGGCGATTGGCAAGCAGCTCTCAAGAGGTTCTCACTGGTGATGCCAAGAGATTATGCCAAGGTGCTGGCAGTTATTGATAAGGCAGAGCGTGAAGGAAAATCTTTAGATGATGCAATTATGGAGGCGCTAAATGGCTGATCCCCGTGGTTTTTTAAATACTGGAAGAGAAGTTCCTAAGCGTCGCCCAGTTGATGTTCGAATCAGAGATTGGCGTGAGGTCTATGAAGAGCAAGAGTTCTCATCTCTGCAGAAACAGGCAGGAAGGTGTATGGATTGTGGGATTCCTTTCTGCCATCAGGGATGTCCGTTAGGAAACTTAATTCCAGAGTGGAATGACCTGATTTGGCGAAATGAACGTAGCGATGCCTTAGATCGCCTCCATGCAACTAATAATTTCCCAGAATTTACTGGACGACTCTGCCCTGCTCCCTGTGAAACATCTTGCGTTCTAGGTATTAATCAAGATCCAGTAACTATTAAACAAGTTGAGTTAAGAATTATTGAAGAGGGATTTCAAACTGGAAATGTGAAGCCACTTCAACCAGATCGGATGACTGGCAAAACCATTGCAGTTATTGGTTCAGGTCCAGCAGGACTTGCAGCAGCACAGCAATTAACTAGAGCGGGTCATACCGTTGTGGTCTATGAAAAGGGCGAAAAGGTTGGCGGATTGCTTCGATATGGAATTCCAGAATTTAAAATGGAGAAGTCAGTCCTTGATCGCCGCATAAATCAGATGCAGCGGGAGGGAACAAGATTTAGAGCAGGTGTCAATGTTGGAGTTGATATCAGCGCTGCAGATCTTCGCGCTAAATATGATGCAATAGTTTTAGCAGTAGGAGCTACACAGTGGCGAGAATTAGATATCCCAGGAAGAACACTTAATGGCGTCTATCAGGCGATGGAATATCTGCCATGGGGCAATAAACAAGCTCTTAATGAATTACCTTCTGAGCCACCAATTAATGCCAAGGGCAAAAATGTAATCATTTTGGGAGGAGGCGATACTGGAGCTGATTGCTTAGGAACTGCAATCCGCCAAGGAGCTGCAAGCGTTACCCAGATTGAGATTATGCCAAGGCCAAGTGATGAGCGTCCTGACTCACAGCCATGGCCAACCTACCCAATGACTTATCGAGTAAGTAGCGCCCATGAGGAATCAGGGGAGAGGCTTTATTCAATTTCAACCGAGGAATTTATTGGAGATAGTGATGGTCAATTAACTGCCTTGAAAATTGTCGAGACCAAGTATGTTGATGGAAAGTTTGCAAAAATTCCAGGGACTTCAAAGAATCTTCCAGCCGATATGGTCTTACTTGCAATGGGCTTTACGGGACCTGAGAAGAATGAATTAGTTAATGCACTCGAGTTAAAACTTGATCCTCGCGGAAACATTGCTCGCGATAACTCATATCGCACCAATGTTGATTCAGTCTATATCTGTGGCGATGCAGGGCGTGGTCAATCGCTAATCGTTTGGGCGATTGCAGAGGGGCGAAGCGCTGCTTCCGCTGTTGATGCAGATCTAATGGGACATACGCAATTGCCATCACCGATTGAGCCAACGGCTAGACCACTGACGGTTTAATTCCTTGCTAATTACTCTTATGCCAGATAAGGCAATAAAGTAAGCACATGCGCCGCGCCAAAATTGTCTGCACTATGGGCCCTGCTGTAGAGAGCGTTGAGAAAGTCTCTGAGCTAGTTAAAGCAGGGATGAATGTGGCCAGACTTAACCTCTCTCATGGTGGATATGAAGAACATCAAAATCGCCTAGATTTAGTAAGAGCTGAAGCTGCCAGAGTTAAAAAGCCTGTAGCGATAATGGTTGATCTTCAGGGACCAAAGATTCGCCTTGGAAGATTTGAAAACGGTCCTCATGAATTATTCCGTGGCGATACTTTCACAATCACCACCGATGATATTGCTGGCGACAAGTCTCGCGTCTCAACCACCTATAAAGGTCTTACCGGTGATTGCAGAGCTGGAGATTTAATTCTAATCGATGATGGAAAAGTCACGGTTCAAGTTATTGAAGTTAAGGGTAGCGATGTCATAACAAAAGTAATTGAGCCAGGATTTGTCTCTAATAACAAAGGAATAAATCTTCCAGGTGTTGCAGTATCTGTTCCTGCTATGAGTGAGAAAGATATAGAGGACTTGCGTTGGGGACTAAAAGCAGGCGCTGACTTTATAGCCTTATCATTTGTAAGATCTGCAAAAGATATAGATGATGTTCATAAAATTATGGATGAGGTTGGCCATCGCATTCCAGTCATTGCCAAGATTGAAAAACCTCAGGCGGTAGATAACCTAGAGGAGATAGTCCTAGCCTTTGATGGAATTATGGTTGCTCGTGGTGATCTAGGCGTTGAGATGCCGATTGAAGATATTCCACTCGTGCAGAAGCGGTGCATCACCCTTGCTCGCGAGAATGCAAAGCCAGTTATTGTGGCAACCCAGATGCTTGATTCAATGATTAATAGCTCCAGGCCGACAAGGGCTGAAGCAACAGATTGCGCAAATGCAGTCCTTGATGGAGCTGATGCCTTGATGCTCTCAGGGGAGACTAGCGTTGGAGCATTTGCTATTGAAGCTGTTGCAACAATGGCTCGAATTATTGAAAAAACTGAGCAAGAGGCGCTTCACTTAATTCCGGCTCTTCAACACAACCCCAAAACTAAAGGCGGGGCAATAACAAAGGCAGCAACAGAGGTTGGTCTAACAATTGGCGCCCAGGTTTTGTCGGCATTTACTAAGAGCGGAGATTCAGCAAGAAGAATGTCAAGACTTAGATCACCGATTCCAATATTGGCTCTAACTCCAGATACCGCCACCTATAACCAGATGGCACTTTCTTGGGGGGTTGAACCACTTCTAACCCCTTTAGTTACCACCACTGATGAGATGGTTAAGCAGGTAGATACGATTTTGATTGAGAGTAAGAGAGTAGCTATTGGTGAGTTGATTATGATCGTTGCTGGTTCTCCGCCAGGAATTCCTGGCTCGACCAACGCGATGCGCGTTCATAAGGTGGGAGATGCTGTTAGTGGTGTGGCTCCTGCCTATCGCTAGAATAATCTTTAATTCAATCTAGCCTCGGTACTCCAACGGTAGAGAGGGCGGTCTCAAACACCGCATAGTGTCGGTTCAAATCCGACTCGAGGCACGTGAGTACTAATATTAAATCTGGAGCGCATCGCATCCTAATTGCTGAGGATGAAACTCTAATACGTATGGATTTAGTCGAGATGCTAAGTGAATCTGGATATGAAGTAGTTGGCCAGGCAAGCAATGGCCAAGAGGCAATAGATCTTGCAAAAATGTTAAAACCTGATTTAGCAATCCTTGATGTAAAGATGCCAATCCTCGATGGAATCTCTGCTGCTAGTCAGATAATTGATATCTCTCCAGTTTTAATGCTCACCGCTTTTAGTCAGAGAGATTTGGTAGAGCGAGCTAGTGATGCTGGAGCGATGGCATATGTTGTTAAGCCATTTACAATTAATGATTTAATTCCAGCAATTGAAATCTCAATTAGCCGACATAGGCAGATGAAATCTTTGGCACTTGAAGTGAGTGATCTTCATGAAAGACTTGAGAGTAGAAAGTTGATTGATCGAGCTAAAGGAATTTTGATGAAGGCTCTAAACCTCTCAGAGCCTGAAGCATTCTCATGGATTCAGCGGGCAGCGATGGATCGGCGAATTTCCATGAAAGAGGTGGCTAGGGCGGTAATTGACCCCTCGGCTGCCCCTAATAAGTAGGAGCACCTCGCTTTTCATCAAAAAGTAACAGGAATGTAATTCCCTAAGCGATAAACCCGGTTGCCCTGCAGTTGAACCTAAGGCTAACCTTCACCCCTCCCTGTCCCAGGGGGCATGATCATGAATGAAAGGTACTAAATGAATAAGCGTGGATTAATTTCGGTTGCTGCAGCGGCCGCACTGGCAGCTGCGTCACTGGTTGCAGTTGCACCAGCGTCAAATGCAGCAGCTAAGACAATCACACTCGCGTTTCAGGGTCCTCTAACTGGTGAAGAAGCATCAGTTGGTCAGGACGAATTGGCTGGCATGCTTTATGCAGTCAAACTCTTTAACGCGAAGAACAAAGGTAAGTATGTAGTTAAGGTTGTTCAGGCAGATGACCAGGGCGATCCAGCACAATCTGCAAAGGTTGCTCCAGGAATCGCATCAAACAAGAAGATCATTGGTCTTGTTGGCGCTGCTTACTCAGGTGCAACAATTGCCGCACTTCCTTATTACAAGCAACGCAATTTGCCAATGATTTCTCCATCTGCAACTCGCGTGTCAATCACTGACCCAGCTGCAGGAAACATTGGATTCCCAGTGTTCCACCGCATCCCACCAACCGATAAGGTTCAGGGTCCAGCACTATTTAAACTAGCAACCAAGGGTGTCTCATCACCTAAGGTATTCGTAGTTGATGATCAATCAGCTTACGGCGTTGGTCTAGTTGATTACATGAAGCCTTCAATTCCTGCTGGTCAATCAGCTGGATTTGATAGCGTTTCTGACAAGACAACTGACTGGTCTGCAACGATCTCTAAGATCAAGACTGCAGCTGCAAACGTTGTTATCTACACCGGCTATTTCCCACAGGCTGCACCATTCTTCAAGCAGCTACGTGATAGCGGATACACCGGAATCCTTGCAGGCGGCGACGGCGTACTAAGCCCAAGTTTCGTAACTCTTGCTCCAGCATCAGTTCTCGAGGGTGTTCGTCTAACTGCAGGAACAGTCCCACTTGCTGAAATCGATGCAAAGCTTGAAGCAGATTTCGCAAAGAAGATGGGTAAGGCCTCAGGCGTTTACGCTGCTGAGTCCATCGATGCTACAAACGTATTCCTAAGCTGTATTGCAAAGGGTGTTTCCACTCGCGATGCAATGCTTAAGTGCGTTAAGTCATACAGCGGTAAGTCACTAACCGGCACCACCATTAAGTTTGATGCTTATGGCGATGTCGCTGGTGGCGCGTTGAATGGCTTCGTAGTTAAGGGCGGCGTTATCAAGTTCGACGGTCCAGTAAAGTAAAAAAGTAGGAAAATAGTTTTCGGCAGGCTCTCACATCGAGGGCCTGCCGAAACTCTAAATCAAAGTTTTAGATAGGAATCAGGCGCCTTGATAGGAAACTTTCTAGATCAGTTCTGGTCGCTAACTTTTGGCGGCTTAAGCCTTGGCTTTATTTACATCCTCATAGCTCTGGGCTACACAATGGTTTACGGCGTCCTGCGCATGATCAATTTTGCAAATTCAGAGATATTTATGGTTGGCACATTTGCCACGATTATCATTATTAGAGATTTATTTAAGTTTACGCAAGTTTCAGAGTATGCAACTGGCTTTCGCTTATGGTTAATTCTTGGAACGGCGCTAATTTTTGCGATGTTAGTTTCAGGAATTCTCTCCATGTTAGTTGAGATGGTGGCTTATCGCAGATTGCGAAGGATGAACTCTGGAGTCCTTGCTCCTTTGATTTCAGCAATCGGTGTCTCAATGGTGCTTTCGGAGTCTGTTCGAATCCTTACTGATTCCAGACCAGTGGCAAGCCCTCGAGCAATGGAAAAGAAGTTTCTTGGTCAATTTTTCGATGCTGGTATTCGAATAGATAACACCATAATCGTAATCTCA
>Ga0164293_10005384_pt1 | contig 10884 bp, 9 predicted proteins | sample GEODES118metaG_FD_111487 | JGI IMG/M metagenome (GOLD analysis project Ga0164293, IMG submission 111487) | Eutrophic lake water microbial communities from Lake Mendota, Wisconsin, USA - GEODES118 metaG | ecosystem: Environmental > Aquatic > Freshwater > Lake | place: USA: Lake Mendota, Wisconsin...
AATCCCATGTTTGGTCATGGCAACTTTTTGGGCGGATTTAGAACCACCGTAAAAGTTAATATTTCGTAAATCACCAACCCAAGCAAATGGGGTAAATGTGTCTTTACGTATTTCTTTTCCTTTGCCAGGAATTTCTTTTATTTTGTAAATGGAGTTGGATGCGTAGTCAAATTCAATTGCCACAATAAATTCTTCAGGGTCGTTGCCGTGCAAGAAAGATTCAATTTCTTCGTTAGATATCATAATACTTATTTCTTTGGTTCATTAGCTTTCACACCGTCGTGAAATTTACCTTCGTAAATAAATATAAATAAAAAATTGGATTAATCAAATTAACAACAAGCAGTTTCCGAAATAAAACTTGGTTGAATATTAATATATAATTCCTCTCTGATTGGAAGAATTAAATTTCCCTCGTCATTCTTAATTAAGAACTGACCAACATACCTACCTGGTGTGTTTGTGTCTCTTGAAGTGAATTTGTAATAGATATAATATTCAGGTGTCGCACCTAAAGGCAAGATAAGTGAAACAATTTCACAAGGGGCAGACACAATTTTAGGAATTTCGGTCTCAACATCAATCATTGTAAAAAAAATAGTAGAAACTTCCAAGTCCTGCATCAGTTCCAAGTAACCCGCTCTACCATCTTTTACTACTTGCATTTTTAATACAGGTAACGTCGAGTTTTGTTTAATAAAGAATTCCATAACAATAAATATATTGTTATGACTCTTTTCTTAAACTTCTTTCATAATGTTCAAATCTATCATGTTCTGTTGGTGTCATAAGTAATAATCCAGGATACAACTCACCTTTCTTAACTAACTGATACATATGGCTCATCCAAGTTTGTTCAAATGGGTGCCCCCATGTTGTATCTAAGAACATTTTTTGATTTCCTGTTCTTGTAACAATTTGAGGCCAATTACAATAATAAACATCACCTGTTACATAAGGAACTCCTTGAAATGAATTAACTGAATCATATACCGTTCTTGGAGCATTTGGGTCTAATCCTTGAACAGGTAATCTGTCTTTACCTGGCCAATACTTTTGTCTAACATCTTGAGGTACGTTGTACCATGACCATTGAGTACCATTGTCACCAAAGAATTCACTATAATTGAGTTTTAAAAAGTCAAAGTTTTCTTTTTTAACAATTTGCAATGTTTTTGAATATAAATTTGGAACATATCGGTTAAATCCATTTCTACATACATCACCCTCTTTTGGATAAAAGAACATATCATCTTCAAAAAACAAATAAAAATCTAAATCTGTTTCATTTTGGAAATGTTCAGCAATCCATTGACGACCACCACAAATACCTAAATTATCTTTCTTAATGTGTTCAAACCCATTTTCTTCACACAATTTAGCATAGTCATCAAATGTTGATTCGTCACTTGAGTTATCTAACAAAAACTTTTTAGTTTTTAATAAATAATCTTTATCATAAGCATTCATAGACTCAATTAAAGTTGAAAATTGTTTTGGGCTATTAAATGTAATCACATATAAACCAACTTTATTAACATCTAATGTGTTTGTTTCTTTATGAATGTTTTCAGATTTAGGTTTCAATTCATTATTCTTTAAATCTTCAAAAAACTTACCAACCAAACCATTAGATTCAATTTCAAAATAATTAACCATATCAGAGTGTTTATAACACATAATACTGAAAATTGATTCTTCGGTACCCATATAACCTTCATCTAAAGTTGTTTGTAACAAATTATAATATATTCCATTAATATCACCAATAGTATGCTTTGGACCACCAAAAAATCCACCTCTTGCAACTTTATTAACTTTTGAACCCGCAATAGAATTTAACTTATTATATTCAAAACCATGAATTTCAGTTTCAGCGTCATATTGAAAACAAATAAATGAAAATTTTGAAATGTATTTTGACAAGTTATTTAAAACTTTATCATGGGTAAAATAACCTTGATGAACGGTATTTGTTAAACCACCATCAATCCAAAACATATATTCAGAGTCAAATCTGTCCATAATCTTAGCATCGTGTAATAAGAATACCTTGGACATAACTAATGGATTATAATTTTCTAATCTACATTGTGTTGATTCTTTTAACCAACCAGATAAATTTTGCCAATTTTCATCAGTTCTAATTTTTTGAACTTTGTTAAAAAATTCAGATTCTCTAAACCAAGACATTGGTCTAAGAATAAATTGTGTATTGTCATGACTTCTTCTTTCAAAGACAAATTTTTGAAGTTCTTCGTCTCCAAAAATAATCATATTCTCATCACACTTTAAAAGTTGTTCAAACTTATCTAAATAATGTTGGTAGGGTCTTGACCAACCTTCGGTTAATTCTTCTCGACCGATATCCCATATTCCTGTTACTAAAGTTATGTTACTCATATATTTAATTTAACTCTTCTAATATTTTATAAAAACTTTTATTTTTTTCAAAAAATTCTTTTGTTCCTTCTTTAAAATTATCTTCATGCCACCAAATATCAAAATTTAAAGATTTAAACCAATCTTTATGGTTTTGATACATTAAAGACATATAATGTTCTTCGTAAAACAATTTTTTTTCTTCTGGTATTACTAATCTAACATACTCATCAAATTGTTTAACGACCTTATCCCATAATTCTTTTTTTCCACCAAAAAATCCACCAATAACGTGAACACTATTATCATAAGTTGTATAAAATTTTGAGTCAACAGTTCCCTCCCAATAATTTCTTGAGTTTTCCTTGGCAACCATTACAAATTTATCATCTGCGTAATTAATTAAATTAGTTAAAAACGTATCATTAAATAATGATGCTTCATAATAAAATCGATAACCTGGTGCTGATAGATATTTGTTTGGAATTAAACCTGTGTGGGATAATCCAGCGTCAAACCAAAAATAATAATCATAACTTTTATCTTCATTTTTAAACCAAGAAAATTTAGCGTATTGAATATCATAACATCTATCAGATTTTTTAATACCCTCAATATCTTTAACACTGTTAATTAATTCTGAATATTCATTTGTTTTTAAATCACATAAAATAAATTTTAATCTATCTTCGGACACGTTATGGGTTACGTAAAAAAATTCTTTTAAATCGTTAATTTCTCTGTCAGAAGTATAACAAATAAAATCAGCTTGTGACATCTTTAATAAAGATAATAGACTAAAACGATAATGGTCTTTTCTACCATCTCTACCACCTAATTCAGAACCATAAAGGTCTGAATATATACTTGTCATTATTTTAACTCTCATTGTTATTTCTCATTTCTAAACATTTATCATAGTCCATATATCGACCATCAAGCTTATCTGGGAAATAAGCATTCCAATTATATGTCATTACATAAAAATTTGAATCAACGGTTTTATTAATATCAGAATAATCTTTTTTTTGAATAACTAAAGGTAGTTTAGATGAAAATGATTGCATGTTTGGATATACCGCTCTATCTAAAAACTCATCAATAGGGACTTGCATGTGAGTATTTTCAATAATGTCATTTGTGTTCCATTTAACAATATATTCGCAAGCTTTTTTAGTTAAAATAAATCCTGATGTTCCAAAAATACCTCTATGTCTATTAATGTCTTTTGGTGGTAATGTTGTTAAATCTACCAAGTGTTCAGAAAATTTACTAAGAGGTCTATGAATTGAAGGTGCAAAGTGGAAAAAACTCCATTCGTTATTGTTTAACTCTTCTTCAATCATTGGTATTAATTCTTTTGTATACGGCATAAAAAAAATATCGTCTTCAAATACCATTGCATATTCATATCCTCTTTCTAATATTATTTTTGCAACTTCTTGGTGTGAATATGCACAACCTTCATAACTGTTTGTGTCTACAGCGTTGAATCTTTCAAAATCCCAACCCATGTATTCAAATTCTTTTGTAATTGCATCTAATCTATCGGGCCTTCTTTCAAGATTAATTACAAATTTCGGTATTTCATTAAAATTAATTTTCATATATTAAATTTGTTTTATCATTATGCCCACGTCTGTGAGCGAATATTACAGAACCAATTTCTTTTGCCAAATTAAGATTTCGATTCCAATCGGTCCAATATCCAAACATGTCAATATCTTGTCTTGGACAATCGTATCTATGTGTGAGTATTGATAAAATACTTTGGTCGTGTCTGTGATTTTCTTGATTACCGTCTAAACAACCTTGGATTAGAGATAATTTATAAGTCTCGTCAAATATATGTTGGTATTTTCCGTTTGACTTATAACCTACAAGACCAGCCCACAATTGTTTTCCATTTAATTCGTTTTCAGTCACAGAAACACAATTTCTACAATCTGTATGTGTATAATCTCTATTTGTATGAATGTCACCAACTAAAAAAATTTCATCTTCATTTATTTTTTGATAAATAACATCAATCGATTTAAGAGGACACGCACCTGAATCCATCCACAACACATTTTCACCTAATTTTGAAGAATTATACATACAATAAACCTTATACACATAAGATTTTGGTTCCATGAATTTTGGATGTAGTGATGTTGAATTTTCAGGAAATTCTAAAACCTCAACATTTTTTAATGAATTTAATGTTTTTATTTCATTAACATCTAACCCTAAATTGTAAACAAAAATTTTATCTACGACATCCAAACTATCTTTATGAATGCCACTTATTAATGTTAGTAACGAATCATAATACGGACTATTGGTTGCCGTCACTAATATGTTTTTATACATTTTCATTTAAAAAGTTTTGAATTAATTGTTCTGGAAACATATATTTTTTAGCCAAATCAAAATTGTTTTTAACGGATTCTAATTTTGACAAATAAAGTTCGGAATTTAATTTATTTAAAATTTCAGGTAAATCTTCATCTCCCTCAAAATATATAATACCATTTTCGTCAAAATATTGCGAAGTAGTTTTTGAACCAACATAAACTGGAATTGTACCTGATAAAAAACAATCTAATATTTTTTCAGTAAAATAATCAGATTCAATACTGTTTTCAATAACAATTGAGAACATATAATCTTTTAAAGCTTCAATTTTAAATTCGATTGGTTTTTCACATCCTGACCCATAAAAATCAACTCTATTGTCATCTTTTAATCTATCATAAACACGGAATCTCATTCTGTGATATGAGTTCCAATTTTTCCAAGAAAAAATACAACTAACAACTTTAGATTTTTCGTGAATATTAATATCCTCATCACGCATCCAAGTACCACCATGTGGGATATACACAGCGTTTTCCGCTTGAGGTAAAATATTTTTATGGTGAGTAAAAATAAATTTAAAATTTTCTTTATTCTTAACAATATTACTATAGTTTTCTCCGTTAATAATTGGTGGTTCAATTAACCAAGCACAATTTACTTTTGTATTATCAATTGGTTGTGTAAAACACATACGGTCAATATAAATTCCAATATCATAGTTTTCTGGTTCTCTTTCCCATCCCGTTTTAGGGTCAACATATTGAGACAAACCAGGTTGTCCAATTAAGTTTTCATCAATTAATTTAATTTTCATTTTGTTTTTTTTTAATTTTAATCAATCACATTAATATGTGATATCTTTATGTTTTTGTTATTAACAAATCCATAATACATAAATGTTGATGGCCAATGTATTGAATGATAATAAACATCATTAGTTTCTGTTATCATTACCATTTCAGATATGTAATTATAAAGTATGTCTAATTGTTTTTCTCTACCGCCTTCTATTTCCCAAAAATTAACATCTCCTAAATTTTCCTCTATTTTTCTATTACCAAATAAATAAATATTAGGTAAATTTACTATATCACCCAAACAACTAACACATGAAGATGTTAAATAAAAATTTCTATTAGATTTTTTAACCGACTCATATAATTCTGAATATATTTGAAGTAATCTTGGATTAAAATTTTCTTTATCACCATAACCATGTAATCTTAATTGTATTGTTGAATCTATTTGAGGATGTTTATCTTTAAAGTCTTTCACTTTTTTGTATACAATTTTATTAAATTTTGGTAAAACTTTTGGAATGTCCGCATCTCGTAGTAAAAATCCTTTCTGGTCGTGGTGAATAAAAGGTTTGTATAAATCCTTAACTTCTTGATTAAAAAATACATCCCAATATTGTTGTCCTGGGTTGTTAGAACCATGACAAATATATTCATTATAATATTTGTTAGTTATTGAGTGTTTTATAGTTGTAATACTATCAAACATTTTGAAATCTTCTGTATCATAAAGTTCTTCAAATTGTATGTCAAAAATACCATATCCATTTTTACCATCACATGTGGACGCAAAAATTAAATGACATTCATATCCAAGTTTTTTATAATGATTTACAAAATCTAATAATTGTGTTGTTGCGATATAAAAATTACCTAACAAACCAAAATTTAATTGTATTAATAACTTCATAAATTAATATAATATTTCAAATTGATTCAATCCCTTAGTATTAGCATACGAATCGTAATTTCTCACATAATTATGTAAGATACATTTAGTGTTAGGAAATGAATAAGAGTTAATCATATCTTTTAATGAAGACTGCATTACATGTACTTCTTTTGCCTTACTAAGTAAGTAGATATAATCAAAGATTAAAAATTTTTTATCGTTACCAATAATTTTTAAATCTTGTCTAATTCTACTTTTATCTAAAAACATACCTCTTTCAGGGTCTTCATGAACAAAAATAAAATCTTCATCTGTTGGATTTAATGTTTTATAAAGTTCCATTTCTTTATCCATATTTCGCTCAACAAAATATTCGTCAAATCTAATTGAGAATGGTAAATTTTCCGCCAAATAAAAACCCTCATCAAAAGTTTCTACTTGATGTTGTAATGCTCTGGATTTGTCAAATCCAATTTTAATTAGTTGGTTAGATAAATTATTTTTTAATATATATTCATCAACCTCAATATCAGAACCCAATCCAATTGTATATAGATTTGGTAAATCTCTATACATGAATTTTATGTTAGATTCAAAATGTTTATAACAGAATAAATAAATTTTATCAAATTGTTTATAATAATGACGAACAAGACCATTACAAGTAAAATGGTCTCCTAAACCCATGTGATGGTAAATGTATTTTTCCATAATTAACTAACTTGGTTATTGGTTAATCTACCTGTGATTCTATCACACCATCCTTTTGATTCTGAGTGAGGCCAAACAACCCAATGAGAAGGCATTTCATCAGTTTGGAACTCTCTCCATACTTTACAGTATTTGTCAGGGTCTATCATAAAACCTGCAATTTCGTTTTTGTCGGCATCTTTTCTAAATAAAGTTTCATCTTTATCATTATGGAATGCAACAACCCAAAAATCATAATCAGTTTCAGTAACTTGTGAATATCCGATATCAATACAATGTTTGAACATCATACAGAAACTATCTTTCCATTCTTGTTCTGTTTCAAAATTATATGGATTTGGTGGATAATTTTTATCTAAGGTATGTTTGTCAATCGCTCTCTTTGAAAACAAAATACCAGCATATTTTTCATATTCCGTTAAAGTCCTAACAGGACCAAAACCATAAGGACCATCATGACCTTCTTGTTTTTCACCGTCCATACCAAATAACTTTCTATTTGTTAAGTGAGAGTGACTATTCTTTTGACCCCAAGTTTTGTCATCGTCCCATTGTTTTGTTCTACCCTTACGAGTATATTCGTGGTAAACAACAGGAATATGAGTGTGAAATAAATCATAACCCCAAGTGTAAGCTCTTGCGGCAATTGAAATTTCTTCACCGTGAAAATAATATTCAGGATTATGTTGAACTTCCGTTGAGAATTGTCCTAATGTAAAACAAAAGTGAGCCGAATAGAATCTTGCGGTCACAGGTTTTTTCATTTCTTTCCATCCTGGAATTGTTTCAGGTAAGAAAAATACCGCTCCTTCAGGAATAAAACGGTCAAAGACCATTCTCCAAGCTTCTTGAGCTCTTCCTGCGGGTTCATTTTCGGGGTCAAAAGAAGGAACATAACCCGTAAGTAGAGGTTTTTTGTATCCGTCCTTCTGTAACCCCTTTATCATTTTGATAAGGATATCATCCCAATCCTTCACAAATCTCATGTGAGAGTCAATTTGTAGGGTGTAAGTTTCACCTTTATAAAGTTGTTGAACTTGGTGTCGTGCCCAACATACACCTTTGGCGTCTTGATAAGGAATATCTAAGATTCTAAATCTTTTGTCGTCTTTGTATTCATCTAAATTATCAAAACCATCCTCATCACTATATTGTCTTGCAATACCTATGACAAGGTTATTTGGTTTTTTGGCGTTTGCCAACATGTCTTTAATTGTTGGAATTAACTGAGGGTCTCTATAAGAGGCGATTTGAACAAAAATTTTCATATAATATTATTTTATACCTAAAAATAAAAAACCCTTCAAAAAACTGAAGGGTTTTATCTATAATAATTTATATTATATTTTAAATAAATTGTTAATAAGACCTAATTGCTCTAACTCTTGTAGGGTCACTCTTAGTAGTTGTCTCTATTAATGGAATATGTTGTGGAGTACTACCTCCATTAAAGAAGATATAATTTGCTTGAGTATCATTAACCTGAGTAGAACTCCAATAGTTTCCTTCAGTAAATCCACCAAAACTATTTTTATAATCCCATACTTTTTCTAATTCATCTATACTTGGTAGATACCAATCGTTATATCCATTTTGTGATAAATCTGAACACAATTTAGCTGCAATTCCCGCAGTAAGACATTCATTTACTATATCAATGGTGTTTTGATTACCTGTCCCAATTGCAGTTCCATTAGCTCCTGCTAATAGAGTACCCTCACAACCCCATAATGCGGTACCTGAAACATCTGTTGTTGTAACAACTAAACCATGTTGAACATTTGCGTCATATCCTGAATCACCAGGTTGTAATATGTAAGCGATATAACCACCTAAAGCTGAGTCACCTATGGTATAATTACATCCATTAGGGTCTGATGTAGTAACTTCTCCAACACCACCAGTAACGTTATACCAAGCAATTCCGTTAGAATAATAACCATTTGAAGCTGGTATTGTTAATGCGGTATCATCATATAAAAATTCGCCTACGTTTGGACCAGGTCCTCCTGCAACACTACCATAAACATAAACTGGTGTTCCTGGGTCATATGCTGTACATGCGTCGATTGCCGTAACTGCGTCATATCCTAAATTATATGTATAATATGCAAATGTTGCAGTTGGTGTTGAAGTTACTGTTGGTGTATTAGTTGGTGTTTTAGTTACGGTTGGTGTATTTGTTGGTGTTTTAGTTACGGTTACTGTTGGTGTGTTAGTTGGGATTAATGAACAAAGTGAGAATCCTCCAGTTTCCTCTCCTGTTGCAAGTAATTGAACTACTTGTCCTGAATTTGTATAGTATCCTGTCATGTCAGTTGTAACTGGTCCTAATAATGAATTATAAAATAAGACATTTTGGTCAAAAGTTACGTTATCTCCATATATTGTTATTGTTGTTGTGTTAATACCATTACATGAATCATAAGATGTCGCACCTTTTGTTACACCAACAAAACTAAATCTAGTTTTAGTTGGAGAAACAGTTGGTGTCTGAGTATTTGTTGGTGTTGAAGTTTTAGTAGGTGTATTGGTTGGTGTTGTAGTATTAGTTGGTGTATTGGTTGGTGTTTTAGTATTAGTTGGTGTATTCGTATTTGTTGGTGTTACACTTGGTGTTACACTTGGTGTTACAGTATTTGTTGGTGTTACACTTGGTGTTACGGTATTAGTTGGTGTTACAGTATTTGTTGGTGTTGGTGTTGAAGTTGTAATTGATAAACATCCGTTAGGGTCTGATGTTGTAACTTGTCCAAGACCACCAGTAACGTTATACCAAGAAAGTCCATCTTTAGAATAATAACCATCTAAAACTGGTGTTGTTAATGCGGTATTAGAATATAAAAATTCGCCTACGTTTGGACCAAGTCCTCCCGCAACACTACCATAAACTAAAGTTGGAACAGCAAAACATGCGTCATATATTGATGTACCATATCCTAAATTATATGTATAATATGCAAATGTTGCTGTAGGTGTTGAAGTATTTGTTGGTGTTACAGTTTGTGTTACAGTATTTGTTGGTGTATTTGTTGGTGTATTAGTTGGTGTTGGTGTAGGAGTATTTGTAATTATCAACGAACAAAGTGAGAATCCTAAAGTTTCATATCCTGTTGCAAGTAATTGAACTACTTGTCCTGAATTTGTATAGTATCCTGACATGTCAGTTGTAACTGGTCCTAATAATGAATCATAAAATAATGTATTCATGTCAAAAGTTGCAACATCACCATATATTGTTATTGTGTTAATACCATTACATGAATCATAAGGTGTTGAACCTTTTGTTACAGCAAAACTAAATCTAGTTTGTGTTGGAGTAACGGTTGGTGTTTGAGTATTTGTTGGTGTATTTGTTGGTGTTTGTGTTTGCGTTTGAGTATTTGTTGGAGTGTTTGTTGATGTTTGTGTTTGCGTTTGAGTATTAGTTGGTGTCTGAGTATTAGTTGGTGTTTGAGTATTTGTTGGTGTAACAGTATTTGTCGGTGTAACAGTATTTGTTGGTGTAACAGTATTTGTTGGTGTTTGAGTATTTGTTGGTGTCTTAGTATTTGTTGGTGTTTGAGTATTTGTTGGTGTTGGTGTTTTAGTATTTGTTGGTGTTTGAGTATTTGTAGGCGTTTGTGTTTGTGTTGAAGTTTGGGTAGGAGTTTGTGTTTGTGTTGCAGTATTTGTTGGTGTATTTGTTGGCGTTGAAGTTGGTGTATGAGTTGGGAAAATAGGTGGAAAAGCACCATTATCAACTAAAACAATACTAGA
>Ga0164293_10005385_pt1 | contig 10883 bp, 12 predicted proteins | sample GEODES118metaG_FD_111487 | JGI IMG/M metagenome (GOLD analysis project Ga0164293, IMG submission 111487) | Eutrophic lake water microbial communities from Lake Mendota, Wisconsin, USA - GEODES118 metaG | ecosystem: Environmental > Aquatic > Freshwater > Lake | place: USA: Lake Mendota...
TTCATATTCACCTGACATAGAACCTGATGAATCAACCAAATAAACATCAGCTTGCAAACCCTTCAGATCAATCTCTTTTGAAGCTTGTAAGCTTACAATTATTTTTACTTTTCTAGCTGAGGGGTCATGACCCACCGCAGATTCGCCCCTATTTTTCCATTTTACAACAAGGCCACTTCCAAAAAATTGCTGCGCAACAGACTCGATTCTTTTCATTGAGAGAGCGCTATTGTGCGAGTGATCACCACATCCATCGGTATGACCTGAAATCGTGACTACACTTTGTTTTGGAATACTTTTGATGAAGCCCTTTAGCCCCTTTAGAGCTTCATCAGAAATGCTCCACGAATTTTCTTGAAACTCAATTTCATAAACCGTGGTTTGTTGTATTAGCTCGATAGGAGTGGGTTCCCATGGCACATCAACAGGACAAATGCAGTGAGGGGCATAACACCTTTCAAGGCCCGATATTACCTTGTCTTGAGTCGTTGTTGAGGCTAAAATTATGGCAAATAAGCTATTAAGAGGTGACATTAGGATGGCTCACGAGTAATACACGTTGATTTCCTGTTAATCCTGCTTGGCTTGAAATAGGTATCTAATGGAGGAGGAATGATATCCCGTGTGTAATCTGGTGAAACTATTCGTCGTATTTTTCTTCAATGCGATCGAGCGCATAAATTGATGAAAGACAAAGTCCGGTAAGAATTACACCCGCGACAATGATCGTGTAGATGGTCGAGGAATCGAAAAGAAACATAAGCGTGAGTTCGAAAAGAGAATTTACAATGTCAGCAATGAAATCAAGCATAGGAGAAGCACCTCACTTAAATTGTTGTTAACCAGAAACTGTCTTTAAAGCATCAAGGATTTTTCTTGCAATGAGTCTTGAAGTTTCTTCTGATGGTGAAGTTGATAATGGATCGTATTCTTGAAGAAGATCATTTGCCTCATTAGTTGTAAAAGTAATCTCAACTGTAAAGCCGTCAGTAATACCTTCAGGCCCCCAAACATCTCCTGATTTAGTAAATACGATATTCATAGTCTTGTAATCCCATAATCGATTTTAACTTTAATAGTCCCAGCTGTTGTTGCAACATTTCCTAAACTTGTAGCACAAAGCCAAAGACTTAATTGAGTAGCATCAGACACTGCCATGGTACCACCATCCGCTCTAATAATGTCATCAGAAGCAGATGTAGAATAAATAACGCCTGATGTTCCTGCTCTTGATTTGCCTGGAGCTCCACCGTATTGTCCATTGCATAAAGAACTTGTTCCGGCAGCCAAAGAAACAGTAACAACAGTTCCTGATCCACTAAAACCGGTTCCAAGATTAGGTGTTCCAACACCTGTAAGTCCCATCCAATGACCTGAGGTATCTAATGTGGTAAGTGTCGTAGAAGCAGGTGATTCGGCAAGACCACACCAAATACCCCATTGACGAGAAGTTCCTCCATCAAAACCTCTAAAACGAACCGACATTGTAAATTTATCTTGTGCAAGAACTGGTACACCTGCTACATCAACAAGTGGCTTGTACCAACGAGGACCTGTAAAATTTGTTCCACTATTAAGAGCATAATCTGCATTTGCAGGATTAACGGTAACTAAGCCAATGCTGTGTTCGTCTTCTGAAAATGCATAAGAGGAGACAAGAGAGTTTGGATCTGACGCAGTCCAGCTTCCACCTGTTAAATTGTCAATAGAAATCCACTGCATTGTGGTAAAACCTGAAACCATTGTAATGGTATTGCCACTTCTAATAAAGTCACTCATTCTTTCCTCACTAGTTTGAACCTGCAATGTACCAATTGTAAGCTGCATCTGTTGGATCATAGCCGGCAACTAATGTCAAAGATCCTGATGTTGCTTGTATTTTTAGCTCAGCCGCACCATCAATTTTGTTTGGTGATGAAGGTAAAATAACGAAACTGTTAGCTGCGCAGTTTCCACCAATATCCTTCACGGTGTAAATTTTTCCAAGATTGCTCACGGTGATTGAAGGCAATGTACCAGTGTAAACATTCACTCTTGTGTCGATGCCAATAAATGATTGCTCACCAAATGTGAAGTTGCCATAAGAGCCTGCACCTAATGAGCCCGTGTTGGAAAAGCTGTAAATTAATGAACCGCTTGCTCTTAGAGAGCCCGTAAGGTTGAGAGCACCAGCAATACTTAAAGTATCTGAGGTTTTGTTGTAAGTTAGCCCTGCATCTCCACCAAACCCAGCTGCATCATTGAACTGAACATAAGTATCTAAACCACCTGGTGATGTTGCACCACCTCCTCCACCTGTTGAGGATATTGCCCTGCTAAGGCCCGCTTGAATAATTTTTGCCTGAGTATCATCTCCTAAATCCGTTGCACCCTCTTTTACAATAAGATAACCTAACAATATTGCGCTATCTCTTGTGTTATCACCCTCGGTAAATGCCTCTGAACCAATCGCAACCTCAGCAGCCTCGATTGTTGTGTAAATTGCATTTCCATAATATGCAAAAATTGCTCTATTGACAGAATTAGGAAACCAATACAGTCGCTGAATGGTAAATTTGTTTCCTGAGCCGATTGCGGTAAGCACACCATTGTTGTTGTAATTTGTAACATCAACCGCGGTGTACCCGGCATTGGCAACGCCAGAATCGATTACAACAGTTCCTGAACTGTTCACATACTCTCTGAATATCTTTGAAGTAGTTAGAGCTGTATCAGTTGTTGACTTGATGTAATTTGGTGAGCTTGGATTCGTTGTGTAGTTTCTGCCCTCGACATAAGAGTCACCAGCTGTCTTTGCAAGACCTAAAAACTGAGTGTTGGTAGGAGGATTGGTTGCAGTTGCATTAACAGAAACAACATGGCCACTTAGCTTAAGTGGTCCAAATGCACGAATAAAATCACCCCTAAATCCAGTTTGTCCATATGAAACTGTTGGCTGAGTTATCGTTCCATTTGTCACTGATCCGGATTGATGTAGCACTTTTCCAATGACAATTTTATCTTCAAAGTCACCATCATTGTAAGCTGTATTTTGTTTTACCAATGAACCTGATGAATCAATTGCAATGTAAGTGATTTCTTTTGTTGTGATATTTGGAAGAGACGAACTCACATAAGCGGGCCAATCTATCTTAACAATGGTTGGAAATGGATCATTGCTTAGAGATCCATTGTAGTTTACAATGAGACCCGAGCCGGAAGTTATGCTAAAAGTTGTTGTTCCATTTTGTGTTGAAAGAACACCACCATGCAGAATCCCAGTTGATAAGCCAGCTTCCAACCATCTGAGGCGGGTGGTGTTTGTGTAAGGTCCGTTATACTGTGTGAAGTACATGTCATTTGTACTTCCTGAGGTGTAAATGTATGAAGCAGTGGTGTCTGTAGGGATGGCCAGGGTTCCAACAGGTTTCATTTGCACATAGCTATCAGTACCAAAAGCCCCCGAAACAAATGTGTCACCACCAAAAAGAATTGAAGGTGAGTTTGCGCCAATGGTATTTTTCACACCTGAAACAAATAGTACAACCCCCGATGCTAACGTCGGAAATCTTGAAGAGGGCTCATTGGCTACAATCAGGGTTCCTGTTATGCTTGTTTGTGATGTTCCATTGCTTCCTGAAATAGTTCCAACTAACGGCATTTGTGGCTCCTGATACTATGTATGCTTTTCGTAAAGCAATGGCACACCCGTGAATTCGCGTCAACCTCTATTGAACTCATGCAATTTGGAAGGGTTTGCGATACTGCGGTGTGCCATTGCCAATATTATGTATGCATTCACTGATCAGAAAAATTCTCAGTAAATTTTTGATGTGCCACTGAAACCATACCTGAGATCTTTTTTCTTAGTTGAAGATCTCCAATATCAGTGCATCTCATAATTTCTGTCTTAAGCTTAATTAGATTGACTTTGATTGCAACATCAAAGAAAGTCTTTTCTGAACTGCTGCTTATCTTAGACTCTATTTCCTCAATGCGTCTCATTGGCTCTGAATACGGTTGACAATTTGTATTTTCGAGCTCAAGCTGGATTTCATCTAGCGCTATTTGAAGATCACTTACAGCTCTCGCCTTTAAGTCTTCACCACCAAAAAGATGACGAGATTCATTAAGGCCTGCGATCTTGCTCCACTCCTGCATAGAGAATTTTTTCTCATTTGAGACTTGCTTTTTTGCAAAAATGTAGCTGGATAATTTTTTCATTAAAACCTCACCTGATTATGTATTCTTGTAAATCAGGTGAGTTTCATTATAGTGATGCTCTTTTCTTCAAATATTGAATTTCTCTATTAATGTACCAGGCAGCCTTTTCCAGGTCTTCAATTGCCTTATTAGGATCTTTGATTCCAGCCCTGCTAATGTATTTTAGGGCGTTTCCAAGACTAAAGCCCAAGCCCCAAGCCTCAATAACATCAATGGCTTCATAGCCAGAGTTTTTTCGATAATGTGATGGATGATTTACATTACTCAATTTGATTTCCTGTTAATTTTTGAAGTTCTTCAATAAGGATCCACTTTCCAAAGCTTTCGTTAATGAAAGATACATAAACTTCATCAGGGTAGCCCACTGAACAAGAGCCTTTGTAAGTTTCTGTGACAATTCCATAAAATGCATTCTTTTCAAATTTTGATGTAGCTCTGGTTTTAAATTTTGGAACCCAGCAAACTGCATCACCTAATTCATAGGTTTTACTTTTCATATTGCTTCTCGACTCTTTTGCGAAGCTCAGCAAGGTCATCACGATAAAGATTGACGGAAGGTGTTTTTTCAAGCTTTCGCATTTCTTTGGTTTTTACATCTTCTTTCTTCTTGAGCTCTGCAAACTTTTCATTTGTAAGTGACCAAATAGGCATAGAAAGAAGAAAGTCATATGATCCTTCGTGCTTCTCAATCTTTAGCTTCTCAATTGAAGTGATGATATCAGATTTTTTCTCATTAGAGATTTTGATTACGCCATTTGTGACCGCTTCAATGAATTTTGCTTTTGCACTTAGCACCTGAAGTTCACTCCTCAGAACTTCAAGGAGAAAAGCCTTTCGCTTCTCGTAATAACCAAGACGAAAATCCACAAACCACCTAACAAGATCCTCGGCACACTCAAAGATTTTAAGCTTGCCATCTTGATCCAGAGTAGTTAGATTTTCGCCTTCACCTTCACGCATTTTAAGAATATCACCAAGCTTGTCCTTCTTTAGGATATCAGCAAGATTGGCTCGAGAAAACTTAAGAATGTACTTCACTCTGTCGGAAGAGTGATCATCATAAGATACGATGACACCTTTTTCTACAAGAGAGTCAAGGTGTTGCTCGTACTTTTCATAGGTAAACGAAGGTGGAATTTCATCAATCTCAACCGTTGTTGTATTTTTTACTTCCCATTTACCGTGAAAAAACCACGACTTTGCAGAACCATCAGCAAGTTGCACATCACCATAAAAACCGTTAATCCAAGGCCTAAGAGTTGCCACTTCCTTGCCATCAAGAACAGCAAAGCATGCGTCAATAAGATCAAGCGGATGTCGATTTAGAATGTTTGTGGCAAAACCCACGGCAATGCCTGAGCCGCCGTTGAGCAGTACTGTAGGAATAATAGGCAAAAAGAACTTTGGCTCAATCTCCTCACCCTCTTCATATTGCGGGGTGACAAGCTCAAAGTCTTTGTAAAGAAGCCTAAAGTTCTCGTTAAACTTCACACCAATGTATCGAGGAGCACCTGCAGTGGGTGAACGAAGAGAACCAAATTGGCCAATCCCTTGGAAGATCGGCATGGAATTTTTAAACTCCTGTGCCATTCCAATGATTGTATTGTCAAGTGAACCATGATGAAAAAATGACAGAGCTGCAGCTTGTCCACCAAGCTGAAAAACCTTCATAGGCTTTTCGTTTCCAGTCCTCCAGAGCTTGTTTGCAGCAAAGGCGATTTTTCTGTGGGAAGGCTTGAAACCATCCACGGCAGAAGGAATTGCCCTTGAAGAGATTGTGTATTTAGCATATTCACAATACTCTTTATCGAAGAAGTCTTCAACATTACGAGAAGGAGTTGACATGGTTTCTTCCATAAGATCAATTTAATACACTGTATGGAAGAAGTACATGTTTTTTGACTCTTCTTGGTTAAAATTTTACACCATAAACTTTTTTACTTTTTCAACTTCTGCTTCTATTGAACTTCTAGGGATTTCTTCCATTCTTTGATTGTAGACAGGTAAGCTATGCTGCAAAACAAAAACTGCATTATGATACAAAGGTGCATCAGGATTAAGTAAAGAGTCTTCAATGTTTTCTGGAAATCCTAAAGAAGAAACAACAAAACCCACAGGCTTCCAGTTGTCAACTATAAACTCGTTGCGTGAAGATTGTGTTGGTGCATAAGAACTTCTATCAAGTATGAAAGAGTCTTTTGCTCCAAGCCTGTCGCTTCCCCTGAAAATTGTTGCTCTTTTTGGTATTCCTGATGATGCATACTTTTTTTGAATTTCTGAGGAGAGCTCTCCAAAATATCCGCTAGAAATGATATTCATGTCATTTGCGGCAAGTGTGACCCTTCCTTCAATTACAACTCCAATAGAACCCCAAAAACTTTTAACGATTGCACCAGGTAAATACGCCGAGGTCGAGATTTCATTTCTTCTTGAAATTTGCAAAAATTTCTCTAAAGATTTTCTGTCGCCCCAATGAACCTTTATCAAACTCTTCATAAATTCATGATCAGCTTCTAGAGCCCAAGCCCTCTTTACAGCTTTTGCCATTGATCTGTGATTTTTTTGATGAGGTTCATCAAAAGTTGGCAAGTCAATTGAAGAGAAGTAGCTAATGTCTTTTGTTCTATTTACAAATCCTTCAAGGTCTTCAAGAAGCATTTCTCTAATTAGCGCCCTAATCATTTAGTGTAGCTCCTGATGTTTCCATTTTCATCATAAATAGGCATATCATCAGGAAATTCATGCCTTTGCAAGATATGATGAATTTCATCAATCCCGTAATGCTGAATAACGGAATCAGGAATAACAAGGCCAGTTATTTTCCAGTTATCAATCAGAGCTTCAGGCCAACCTAAAATGTATGAATGCTTAACTCCGCCCGCTACATCAAATGTGATTTTTTCATGTGGCATAATTTCATCTGCAGTGAACACAAGAAAATCTTCCCAAGAACGTGCACCTAAATCCTCGGATCCTATGGATTTGTAGCCCGGATATTTGTTCCAGCCTGATGACTTTCTTCTTTGCTCTTGTTTCTCCTCAGGAATTTCATAAAAAGGAACTTTACCATCTCTAAAAGCATGTGAATTTAAGTCAGCATTTGCAATAAGCGTAGGCCATCCTTCAATAATCGCACCGATTGCTCTTTCTGAGATTTTGTTAAGTCCTTTGAGTTGAGTCCATGGAGGTTTTACATATGGAATAGTTGATATTTCATTTTTTCTAATAGGATATGACACCAATGTGCTCATAAAACGGATATCTTGCCAATGAATAAAAGTCACTTTTTTGAATGACTGAATATCGGCCTCGGCTCTCCACATTGATTTAAGAACCCTTCCCATCTCTCGAATTTTTGAAGAAGACAAACCGCCTGATATCTTTTTGGCTATGCTTGCTATTTCCTGACGATTTTTTTCATCTTCATAAAGAAGAGTCTCATGAATAAGAGAGCGAAGAAGTTGAGTCATATGATTTTTCCTTGCAGATGTAGAGGGGCTTTGGAGCGATCACCCTTGAAACCCCAAATGTTTCCTTTTACTATCATGTCCTGAGGAAGGGAAGTGATAGGAGTGTCTGTAAGATCAAGATCACCACCTACTTCCAAGTCTTGAGGAAGGGAAGTGATGGGAGTATTGTTAAGCCGAAGACTTCTACCTACCTTCAAGTCCTGAGGAAGGGAAGTGATGCGAGTATCTGTAAGATCAAGAGTACCATCTACTACCAAACCCTGAGGAAGGGAAGTGATAGGAGTGTTTAAAAGCAAAAGACTACCATCTAGTTTCAAATCTTGAGGAAGGGAAGTGATAGGAGTGTCTGTAAGATCAAGAATGCGACCTACTACCAAGCCTTGAGGAAGAGAAGTGATAGGAGTAGCTGAAAGATCAAGCCAACCACCTACTACCAAACCTTGAGGAAGGGAAGCGATAGGAGTTTTTCGAAGCAAAAGACTACCACCTACTTTCAATCCTTGAGGAAGGGAAGTGATGCGAGTGCCTCGAAGATCAAAATCTCCTTTCACGACTCTTTGATCAAGAGGCAGCTTCTCTAGCTTTCGAAGGATTCCTAAAGGTGTGTACTTCTCCTCATCCCATTCACCGGAGGCTGATCGACGAGCGGCTCCTCTTAGTTTACTTGTGTCAGTCAAGCTCCAATTGAGTTTCTTCTCCCTCTTCTCAGCTTTCCCTTTTTCATCGGTTGGGTACCAATCTTCTATTGCGGGATTCCAGTCAGGATCTTCTATAGATTTCCAACCCACAGGAATCACAGTTGTAGGATCGTAGACGAGAACACAACGACGATCTTTTTCTCCTGTGTAGACGATACCTTTACACTTCCCTGTCAAGAATTGGGAAGCCGGCTCAGCAGTATGAGAGCTGAATTCTCCAGGATCAAAGAGTCGATTGAAACGAGGAGCACCCAGCTTCTCTACAATAGCGTCATCCAGCCCAGCTCTTAGGGCTTGCTCTTTTGGAAGAAGTGGTTTCCCATAAACTTTGATAGCCACATCACTGTCGAAGATGATGTAGTCATCCAGCTTCACCATTAGCTTCAGAACGTATTTTCCATAAGCACCTCTTCCGGTCGGGGTATTATTCAGCTCATGAACTGTGTAGAGACCCTTCCCATATAGCGAGCCGGCACCTTCGCCAGGTCTAAACTCATCATTCAAGATTGATTGAATGAGTTTCTGCGGGTTGGCTTTAGTACCATGGTAGACAGTGGCTTTGGCACCGAAGACGGCTTCAAGAAGAAGAGTTTCACGAATTAGGGAGCGGAGAAGTTGTGTCATTTGATTTTTGCCTGCAGGTGAGGAGGGACTTTGGAACGGTCACCCTGGAAGCCCAAAATATTTCCTCCTACTTGCAAGTCCTGAGGAAGGAATGTGATGGGAGTGTCTACCAGATAAAGGCCACCACCTACCTTTAAGCCCCGAGGAAGGGAAGTGACGGGAGTGCCTATAAGCCAAAGATGGCCACCTACTTTCAAACCTTGAGGAAGGGAAGTGATGGAAGTGTTTTGAAGAACAAAATCTCCTATCACAACCCTTTGATTGGGAGGCAGCTTCTCTAGCTTTTGAATGACTCCTAAAGCTGTGTACTTCCCCTCCTCCCACTCACCGGAGGCGGATCGACGAGCGGCTCCTTTTAATACGCTTTTATTCATTAAGTTCCAATTGAGTTTCTTCTCCTTCTTCTCAGCTTTCCCTTTTTCATCAGTTGGGTACCAGTCTTCTATTGCGGGATTCCAGTCGGGATCCTTTATAGATTTCCAGCCCACAGGGATGACAGTGGTGGGATCATAAACAAGAACACAGCGACGATCATTTTCTCCTGTGTAGATGATGCCTTTACATCTTCCTGCCAAGAATTGGGAAGCCGGCTCAGCAGTGCGAGAGCTCAATTCTCCAGGAAGAGAAAGTTGATTGAAACGAGCCTCACCCAACTTCTCCACAATAGCATCATCCAGCCCAGCTCTTAGGGCTTGCTCCTGTGGAAGAAGTGGTTTTCCATAGACCTTAGTGGCCACATCACTGTCGAAGATGATGTAGTCATCCAGCTTCACTTTCAGCTTCAGAATGTAATTTCCGTATCTTCCTCTTCCGGTAGGGGTATTATTTAGCTCATGAACTGCATAGAGACCCTTCCCATATAGGGAGCCTTTACCTTCGCCAGGCCTAAACTCGTTATTCAAAATTGCCTGAATGAGCTCTTGAGGATTGGCATCAGTACCATGGTAGACAGTGGCTTGAGCACCGAAGACGGCTTCATAAAGAAGAGCCTCACGAATGAGAGAGCGGAGAAGTTGTGTCATTTGATTTTTGCCTGTAGATGTGGAGGAGCTTTGGAGCGATCACCTTTGAAACCCCAAATGTATCTTGCTACTACCAAGCCTTGAGGAAGGGAAGTAATGGAGCTATTTTCTAGCCAAAGACTACCACCTACCTTCAAATCCTGAGGAAGGGAAGTGATGGGAGTGCCTATAAGCCAAAGATCACCACTCACCTCCAAGCCTTGAGGAAGGGAAGTAATAGGAGTACCTTGAAGATCAAGAGTGCCACCTACTTTCAAATCTTGAGGAAGTGAAGTAATAGGAGTACCTTGAAGATCAAGAGTGCCACCTACTTTCAAATCTTGAGGAAGTGAAGTAATAGGAGTACCTGCAAGATCAAGAGTGCCACTTACTACCAAACCTTGAGGAAGTGAAGTGATAGGAGTGCCTCGAAGATAAATAGTGCCACCTGCTACCAAATCTTGAGGAAGGGAAGTGATAGAAGTGCGTGAAAGATTAAGATCACCGCCTACTTTCAATCCTTGAGGAAGGGAAGTGATGGGAGTGTCTGAAAGGTAAAGATTGCCGTCAACTACCAAACCTCGAGGAAGGGAAGTGATAGAAGATTGATGAAGATCAAGATCTCCTTTTATGACTCTTTGATCAGGAGGCAGCTTCTCTAATCTTCGAAGGGTTTTTAAGGAGGTGTAGTACTTCCCCTCTTCCCATTCACCTGAGGCGGATCGACGAAGTGCTCCCTTTAAAGAGCTCTTCTCAACGGAATTCCAAGCTTTAGCTCCTATGTGTTTCCATGCCATGGGAACAACAGTGGTAGGATCATAGACAAGAACACAGCGACCGTCATTTCTTCCGGTGTAGACGATGCCCTTGCACTTACCAGCTAAGAA
>Ga0164293_10005386_pt1 | contig 10883 bp, 11 predicted proteins | sample GEODES118metaG_FD_111487 | JGI IMG/M metagenome (GOLD analysis project Ga0164293, IMG submission 111487) | Eutrophic lake water microbial communities from Lake Mendota, Wisconsin, USA - GEODES118 metaG | ecosystem: Environmental > Aquatic > Freshwater > Lake | place: USA: Lake Mendota...
CGCGTGGAAAAGGAAAAAAACTCACTCGCACCCGTCGCACACGGCGCCGACGATACTAGAGTCGCAGGTAAAGCGAATCTGGAACCACCAGACCCCGTACGAGATCAACCCTGATTTCGCGCAGAGTTTCCAAGACCCCAATATTTTTGGTGATAGTCGCCAGGGTCACCCACTCATCTACGATATTGGCTGTTTTCAAGATCGCCTTCATGAAGTTCCCCTCGTAGATCTCATACTGCGCACACAGAACCCCCATCTCCTCCCCACCCATCCATCGGAACACGACTTCGGGCCAGTAGTTGTGGATACCCCAGTACTCTGGCTGACTCTTAGGGTTCTCGTGGGCATACAGATCTTGGGCGATCATATGCACCGCCAAGAGAGCGTTCCTGAGCGTCTCGGGAACCCGGAGAGACTCTACCGTAATTGGATCTTCCGTCTTCTCGCCTTCCACGAAACACGAGAGCAGCGCCACCAGCTCTGCGCGGGGGAGATTGAATCCATTCACAAACATCTTGGACATCACTAGAGGATTGCCCTCATTGATTTCCGAGGCAAGAACACCCAGTTCTGTGAGCGTCTCCCCTTCCGCATACCCGAGTCGCTGGAGATTGGACAGGAAAGGGACTTCTACGTTTTGCAGGATAGCTAGCTTCTCTCGGAGGAGAACGAGGTAGTCCTGTGTTTTCTTGTATTCGCGGTACCGCTTCCACCCCTCTTCCCACTTGGGACCCACATGCTTATTCTTCCAGCTGTCCAGACCCTGCTGTGCCTTCTTGCGTTCCGCATTCTGCGTCATCTTGATCGTCGTCTCAAACGCATCACGCTTCTCAAACTCAGCGAGATCCAGTCCCTCATATTGTGTCTTGATCGTCTCCAGCTCAGCCGTCTTGGACTCAATCTCCATCTGGCGCTGAACGTACCAGTACGACTGCTTCACCAGTCCCATCCATCCCACCTTTCCCTGCTGCAGGCACTTCAGGAGGAAGTCGTAGTGGAAATCCATCCTCGACTCTAGGGACTGCTGCTGTCCCTTCATCATTGCCTGCACATCCTCCAGCGTCTCGGGCTTGCGGTCAGGGAGGTAATACACGAAGCCGCGCGTGTCCTTACCGCGGCGCCCCGCACGACCTGCCATCTGGATATACTCGTCGGTCCGCAGCATCCGTAGTCCGTCCGCGGCATCGTCGTACTTGCGGTAACTGGTGAAGACCACCGTCTTAGTCGGCATATTGATCCCGACCGCAAACGTCTCTGTTGCAAACAGCAGCTTCAAGAGACCGCGGGAGAACAGGACTTCCACGATCTCCTTGAGAATCGGAAGAAGACCGCTATGATGGAATGCCACCCCCTTCACAAGGAGGGACATCAACGAGTTGTACTGCGGAAGCATCTCTAGACCAGGGTAGCGATGGAGATGGAAGCGCACGATCTTCTGGATGGCTGCACCCTCTGTCGCATCAATCAGGGTATCGCTGACCTTGGCAGCGTACTGCTCACACATCTTGCGCGAGAACACGAAGAACATGGCGGGAAGCTTCTCTTCGACCCGGAGCATCTCCACCATATTGTTCATTTGGTGAAGGAAGCTGTCGGACCGGAGTTCGCGAACGACTGAAGGATCGTCGGCGGCACGCGCTTTGACCGCGTCCGAGTGCCGACGGGTCGCGTCATCAACGCTTTTCAGGTAACGCAGATAGTTAGAGTAAGCGTCGCGATGGAATACATCCTTTTCATCCATAACAAGATTCTTGAGTACGCGATGCTCAAGCGGCACAACCCGGTACTGCGTAGAGATCAAGTGCATTGGAACTTGTTTCATTTCACCGATCCACTGAGCAAAGATGTCTGGACTATGAATCGTAGCCGAGAGCAGGACAAGGCGAATAGACGGTGGCAGGAGGATCAGACACTCCTCCCACACCTTTCCTCGCGCTGGGTCGTTGAAGTAATGGACCTCGTCGAAGACTACAGCCTCAACACCGTCTAGAGAAAGGGAAGCGGTAGCCCCTACGCCCTCGGTCGATGACCCGATCTTGAACAGGAGATTGCGTAGGATCTCGGTGGTCATCACCACCACATCTGCCTGGGGCATGAACTTCACATCGCCCGTCATGATCCCGACAGTGGCTGACGTAGCCCCCTGGGCGGAGTACAACTGTTTGAGATCGTGGAACTTCTGGTTAGATAGCGACTTGATGGGGGTGGTATAGAACACCCGCCCCCCGCGCTTGAGTGAGTACTCGATCTGGTACTCGCCTACGAGGGTCTTGCCACTGCCTGTCTTGGCAGTGACCAGAACGTTCTCGCGAGCTTGGATAGCGGCAACAGCATGTTTCTGGAAAGGATCCAGAGGAAACGTATAAGACGTCTCGACCTCGGGAGCCTGGTTAATATCGCAAATCTTTAGCATTCTTCCTCTTCTTGTTCTGTGTCGTCAGAAGGGAACTCATGGGTCCGTTTTATCTAATCTAGCCGTGCGTATATATCCGGGCATCCGCTGTTTCGATGATCACATTGCACCACCGGGTTCCGTACTTGTCCGTGGAATAGACCGCATACCCCTTGCTCTGCAGCACTGCGATGTTGTCAAAATTTGGATACATATGGTCAATAAGGAGAAGATCCCCTGCGAGATGTTCGACCCTCTCAATACTGCATTCCGGGTCCTCTAGGAGCCGCAGCAGCTCTTCCATTAGAATAGAGTGGGTGGCATTTTCTTGCAGTACGAGCCACTGGAAAAGTAGTAGATGAAGTAGAAGGGTCCCATCATGACGGAAGCCAGGAGACCAAACAGCTTCTCACCGACCGACCCGGTGTATCCGAAGCAGATGAGGGACATCACAAACCCGACAATGCCAAAAATTGTCCAGAGACTTCCAAAGACAAGCAGGGCAATGCCACCGACAGAGTTAAAAAGCGACTTGCCAATCGACATCTTTGAACCCGTAGGAGGAGGAATCGCGACAACAGGGGTCGAGGGGGTAGCAGGGTTTCCCGCGCCTCGGTCCTTCGCCATCTGGTTGGCGATGGCATTGGACGGCTGAGGAGGAGGGAGATCAGTAGGAGGAGGACCCATCGGACGCTGGCTCATGTGTCTATTATACTTTGAGCCTAAAGATTTTCAAGCAGAGCGGAAGACAGTTCGCGCCAGAGAAATAACATCCTCATCAGTGATATTGGCAATTGTACGTGCTACATTGCAGAGACCCTCGTGGATATCCATCCACGCGTCATCGTTCCAGGGTACGCTGGTCGTGCGAGGAGGATTACCGGGGAAGTTCTCGAGGAGCACGCCATCCTTCTTCCCCTTCATGAACATGTAACACCGCAGCTGGACGAAATCATAGGCTGGCGGAACGTTCCAGAACCTCTTACGATTCTTCGTTTCCACAACCTTCCCATCCTGCAGACCGTCCAGATACCCGATAAGGCGATACTCGGGACACTCAAACTCCACAAATGTATTGCGGTCGGTCACCTCCTTGCCCGTCTCAGCAGCATACGTGTTCTCAGCCTTATCCTCCAACTTGGTCCCACGGCGCTTCTGAATCTCGCTTGCCAGTACCTGGTGCTCCTGCGTGCTCTCCACATGCGCCACTACCTGGGGATTGGATGCAGCAGCAGCCACAGTCGTTTGGCCAGATGCGATCTTGCTCACCACCTCCTTGAGGGCTTCAGTGACAGGGCGCTTACCTTCCAGTGTTTCCTGCACAACCTGCTGGATATGCGTTGTCTTGAACGTTTGAATTGCGCTCTCCATCTCCTTATCAGTCGTAGCCTTGCAGGCAACATCAACCGAGTTCCACATGGCACGCATAGTGGCTGGCGACGCCTGATCTACGATCTCGCGGTCGGTGCGTGCGCCCATAGACTCCTTGACTCCCAGGATGAGCGTCTTGAACTTTGGCAGTGACGATAGAACCTTCAGGAGAACTTCATTCTTGGATTTGTATGGATTGCGGCCAAGGATACCGGCAACTTCAGAGGCTGAGAAACGAGGCTTCATTTTAAACTACTTAGGATTCTACACGTAGATGCGTTTAAGCATCCGTTTTCCTACCATATAGTTCATGAAGTTCAATTTCATCGAGATTGGAACATCAGACTTTGATACACAACTCCAATTAGCGACGGATGAGCGGGGTCTGTCCATTGAACCCGTAAAGCTCTACCTCGATCGGCTCCCAGACAAACTAGGTGTGACAAAGATCAATTGTGCAGTATCTGATCACCCAGGGACTCTTGATGTGTATTATGTGACACCCGAAACAATCGCCGAAAAGAATCTTCCAGACTGGATGCGCGGTTGCAGCTGTGTGGGATCCCCACATCCCAAGGCAATTGAACTTCTGGGTCGTGATAGTCCGCTGATTGAATGCAAATCCGTGGAGGTGAAAACACTTCGGCAGATTTTCGAAGAGAACGATGTCACAGAGTGCGATTACTTGAAAATTGATACGGAAGGACACGATACTGTGATCCTAGGTTCTCTCGCCGACTGCTCTGTCAGACCCAAAACTATTCGCTTTGAAACCAACGAGCTTCAGTCGTCTGGAAAGGTAGATGCATGTCTAAAGTTTCTCAAGACGCTTGGATATCGCGTCGTTCATCGGGGAAATGATACCATCGTGCGTCACAGCAGCGAACCCGTTCATGTCTTTCTGTTCAATGATCCTTTTTGGTCTATTGGACGCGTTCATCGCGGAATTGAAAAGTATCTCACCGACGAGTTCAAGTTTAAGTACGCCTATGAAGTGAAGACGATGGAAACGTATATTCAGAATGCAGATATCTGTTTGGCGACGTTTTGCGCCTATGATCATGTGGAAGCGCTGCACAGAAAGTATGCGTCCAAGATCGCGTATATTGCTCATGGATATCCAGATTTTCGCCCTGGATTCTCAGATGCATATTTATACACGATCACAAGCCCCACGCTAAAGGAGTTTGTTCCCTCCCACGTCAATGTCGGACTGACTCCCAACGGAGTGGAACCATCGGAGTTCCGTTATGTCCCGCGAGACGGAACTTTGAAGACTATGGGATGGTGCGGCGCAGAGACATATCGCAAGCGTCCAGAGATGGCGAAGAGTATTTCGGACGCATCGGGCATCCCTCTGTCGTTTGCTACGAAGCTTACGTTTGATGAGGTCAAGGAGTGGTACCATACGGTAGATATACTGGTTGTGACCAGTGGTCCTGAACCTTGGACCGAAAGTGGTCCGCTTCCTCCCTACGAAGCCGTGGTATCTGGTGTTCCAGTGATTGGAACGCGTGTAGGAAACTTTGCGAATATCCCTGGACCGAAGTTTAATACATTCGAAGAAGCTGTTAGCATTCTTCAGGATCTTTCCTCTAATCCCGAAAAGATGATAAGCCTTGCGAAGGAGCAGTATGACTACGTCATGGAGAACTGTACGTTTGAACGGGTGAGCCCGCATTGGCGCTCGTTCTTGAAGCGCTTACACCAACGCCATCAATTAGCAGTAATGCCACCTACTGTTCGTCTTCATATGCTGGCTATTCCGCATACGGTCACCACGTCGGACTTCAGTCATTGTGCTTTTACCGGAAAGGTCAAACGCTTTGCTCCCATGATGCGTGCGCGTGGGTTTGAAGTGTTTCATTACGGCGTACAGGGATCTGACTCAGGAGCTGATCGGGACATTGAATTAATGACGCGTGACGAGTGGGATATCTTTCGTGTCTTGTCGTACAAGAAACTCCATCCCGACGTGCCTCATGATGAGGTTGTGCGAAGGCTGGAGGATCCTACGCAGTATATTGGAAACCTGGGGAACTGGGATACTCCCCTGTACCGCGAGTTCAATCTCCGTCTGAGGGAAATCATTCCGAAACACTACCGATCTCCAGAGACTGATATTGTCTGCCTACCATTTGGACGTGCCCACGATGTTGCGCTAGAAGGTCTCAATATGGTAGCAGTCGAGAGCGGGATCGGTTACCCTGACTCCTACCGTAACTATCGTATCTTCGAGAGCCATACGTGGATGCACACAGCTCTTGCGAAAGAAAACAGGAGTCCGCAGAATTACTGGTTTATTGCCCCGAACTATTTCGATGTCTCTGAGTGGAAGCTGTCCCTGAATCCTATCCCAAACGGAGTTGGGTTCTTTGGACGAATCAACGAAGGAAAGGGATGTCATCTGATTGTTGAAGTTGCCAGGAGGATGCCGCACGTGACCTTCTTTCTGTGCGGACAAGGTGATCCTACCCCCTATCTCAAGTGCCCTAATATCAAGTATAAGGCTCCTATCCACGGTGCCGAGCGATCGGACTATCTTGGAAGTCTCTCTGCTCTCCTGGCACCGACACAGTGGGTTGAACCTTTTTGCGGGGTAGCTGTAGAAGCTCAGTTGTGCGGGACACCGGTAGTGACTGGCGATTGGGGTGCGCAGACGGAGACGGTGGAACCCTTCAAGACGGGGCTGCATTGTCATACACTTGCCGACTACTGTCTGGGGATCCAGATGGCACTAGACGGAAAGTTTAATAGGATGTATATTCGTGAGCGTGCAGTATCGAAGTACAGCTTGGAGGCGGTTGGAAAGTCGTACGAGTATGCTCTAAAATCTATTATGGACGTGCATAACGGGAAGAATGGATGGTACTCTGGAACATCACATCTTGCGTGTATAGCGCCTGCCTCGGCCCCGGCGTCCAGCGGGAACGACCTTCCGTGATGTGGGGACAACTTTTACGCGAGGACGGGGAGCAGGGAGCGGAGATGCTTCGGGGGTGCTGACAGTATCTTCCTGCGACGAGACGCTGAGAGTTGGATACGATGGAGGAACATCTGGCACTACATCGTGATGTTCTGAAATAAGCCCATAGTCTGATTTTGTGATCACTGGTGTCTGTCCAGGCGGTAGTTGAACAGGCTTCAGACGCACGATGTCATTCAGGAGAGACTGACGCACTTGTCCCGCCTTACGTGTGCGAACCCTGCGTTTTACTTTATGTTTGCGCCGGCTTACCATTGTCTAAATACTCTGAATAAATTCCCGAGTCCCTCAAATGCTTTGAATAAACTCCCATTGCAAGTATTCGCAAATCTTCTTCCAAATCGTATCGTGCTGAATGAGCCGGTCCCGTGACTTCAACAGAGGGAAATGGACCTTATACTCATCCAGCTCCAAGAGCTCCAGGAATTTATAAATGATATACGAATACGACAGGAAATTACGACGCTCGTCGGGGCAGTAGAGGAGATATGGGGCCTGGACTTCCTGGAACATCGCACGGATCTTGTCCTCGATCTCGGGGGTGATCGTCGGGGGCGGATTTCCATTCAAACGCGACAGAATATGAGCTGCGTGCTCGTAGTACCGGTTCCGTCCAAGCTTCTTCAAGATCTCGCGAATGTTCTGCTCGGTCAAGAGAGCGATATTGTCAATGCGGCGCTTACGCAACTCGCAGATAACTTCGTTCATCACATCTTCGGGGATCTCCGTGCTCTCCTTTGCCTGGAACTGGTTCAGAATCTCGTTCAAGTGGTTCTGCTTCTTGTAGGCATAATTGTTGCGCTCCTTCGGAGGATCCCGGAAGCTCGGGAAGTCGCTGACCACCAGAGAATACTCTTCGGAGCCGCACTTGGGGCAGACGAGAATACCTTCGGCCGTAATCTCTTCTCGGGGGATATTGCACGTGGCACAGTGCTCAGCCATCTTCTTGATATACTCGGCATTCTCCGACACGTTGAGACCGTTGGACAGACCACGACGAGATAAGTACTCATCAAACATGCGCTTCTTGGATGGTCCAATCGCTGTCTCGGTCGCCGAGAACAGCTTATCAAACGTTCCGCACTCAATTTTGGTCACAGTCTTCTTTACTGTCTGGGCATAGTAATCCAACATGATATCGCCAGATTCCAAATAGTACGACTGAATATCCGTCTTCTCTTCTGCATTAGAAATCTCAGTCCTTAAAGCATCTACTTGAGCAGACAACTTGGTGTTTCGCATAACATCTTCAAATTTGAATGGATTAAACGGTTCTGCTAGCTGCGCCTCTAGCTGCTTCAGATCCGTCCGCATTTTAACGAGACTGTTTTCGGATGTCTTCTCCTGCAGCTCTCCGACATACTTTTCATGCAACGAATCAAGAGTCCCCATTGGGTCTTTTGATTTGTTAGAACTTACCTCACGCGTCTTTTTCACCTTGAATACGTCAGATGACATTGTTGTTGTTCTTCTCCGAGAGTTCGTAAGTTGTTATTTCGTTCGGCGCGTCGCCAGTCCGAAAAATAACGCAAGGAATGCCAGGCCCAGAAGAATGGCTGGACCCGAATCGTACTTGACTAGAACGTCACCATCAAACCCTTCCTTCTTACCTGCCTTCAAAGCCGCCTCTTCCGCCGCTTCCTTCTTCTTGCGCGCCTCTTCGCTCTTGTCAAACCCGTTCTTCCACTGGGCGTATTCTTTAACAGCCGCTGCCTCACGCGCTGCCTGGTTATCGGCTTCTCGGCATCCACGCAGATTGAATTCCAGAGAGGGCGTAATGAAACGTGTCTCTTCGCCACTATCTGCACCCGTGACAACATTTGTGATACTGCACGTGTAGGCCTTACACTTCGGGACACCATCAAGAACCATTCCGTTCATGATTTTCAGAGGATTCAGAGCCGCAATATCACCACCAGCACCAGGAATCAGACCATCAAACCCACTGCCCTGGACTGCATTTGCAAAACTGTCTCCCAGGATCCCTGCTGCATCGTCCATTCCAAGCTTGTTATTCACCCACGTGTAACGCTGCACGAGTCCTCCACCTGGAGCTTTGCATAGACCACCCGTATCGCGGAAAAATTGATTTCCTGTCTTTGGTCCTCGAATGAGCCGATCTGTATATGTTCGAATAGCGCCAACGTTAGTAAAAATCTGGTCAATATCGCCTCGGTCACCGACATTCAAACTTTTAGGAGACTGGATGGTCTGGAGGTAATCAAAGGACGGACCCAAGACAACATCCATACCCGAATTGACAGCTTTGATCGGATTGTCGTTGGCGGCCGCAATTGAATCTTGGATACCGCTCCACATTATTCTTTTGGGGTAGAAGCAAATTTTGCGAGCTGTTCTTTATACGAATTGTTTGTCATGATACACGGACGCTGACGTCCCATCGTATCCACAACTCGGTCTAACGGAACCCTGAACTTTCTTGCTGTGTATGCAGCCGCCAGCGTTGCAGAGCGGTTCATGCCAGCGTGACAATGCACAAACACGTTTCGACACCCGGGATCCTGGAGAAACCTGTCCATCGCCTGTTCAAACTGTTGATAGTGCGAAGCTATGATAGGGTACCCTTCAATATCGGGAGCATCTAGGCACACATAGTTTGTTCCTATATACTTCTTTGCCCACAGGGGACACGCGCTCTCATCCGCACAATTGATGATGTGTGTAATACCTCTCACGGCTACAAAGATAGGGTTCAGATAAAAGCCGGCACCAACCATTATCCGACTGAACGGAGTTGCTGACGGATCACTAATAAACCCACGAGATGACGAACGGTACTTGCGCAAGATATTCTCAATCTCAGCCATGTTGTTTCTTTACGATAGAATTGTTAGACCCATTTTTACTTAGACTTCGCGAACCACGAAGGGCAGCACTTCTTCACTTCTGCAAGCGCAACAACCGCGATCTTACCCGCCTCCGCCTTCACGAGCTTGACAACCTCCACCACGTAAGGCAGCGTCACATCGCACCATCCAGCAAGATCGGTCTTCTGTTGTTCGGATAGCGGGGAGTCGCGGATCGCCTTCTTGACCTCCTCCACAATGAATTTCGCCTTGTCCTCATCCGACCGATCAGCGAGGATCTCAACCTCCGCGATCGTCTTCAGAACATACTTCAGCAGATCGGACTTGTTAGTGAAATCTACGACGGCAGCCTTGACAGCCTCGGTCGCGGAAGGCGCCGGAGCCGGAGCCGGAGCGGGGACAGGCTCGGGCACAGGGACTACAGCAGCATCTGAGGGGATTGTTACGGGCTCCGACATGTTTTATACTTAAATACGAGACAATGTCTCTAAGCACTATTTACGCAGCCGCAACCTCCTCCTCCGCTACCGCCTCCGCCTCCGCGTCCTGACCACCGCGGTGCTTCTTGCCGTGCTTGACCTTGACAGGCTTGCCGTTCTTGATCGTCCAGCGGTGTCCAGTCTTCTTCTCCCACTTGCGGAGAGTGCCCTTCTTCTTCGCTAGAGCCGACTTGCGGGCCGAAACAATCCGTCCGTACTTGTTGTACTTGAGGTGCTTCTTGGTCAGACCACCGGGCGTGTGGTGGGCGAGTCCGTGCATAACCGAGGCGCGAGAACCAACCGCGCGCATGTGAGCTCCTCCTGTAGCAATTTCGTCAGCCATTTATACTCTATCTTACAAATTATTGCTTGATTGAGGTAGCTACATCTTGGTCGGACAGAATCACCTCGTGAGGCAGAACGAGGTAGAGCACGCTGCTGAAAAACGCAGACATACGGTTGTCCAAAACAATGCTCCGGATCTTGTCATTGCTTGCAAGGGTAGAGAGGAGGCGGGACAAAAGAGCGGATTTCTCCAGCGTCTTCCGAGCACTCTTGACTTCTACGCGGCATGATGCACCATCCCAGTGACACAGAGATGACGTCTTGCAATCAGCGGCTCCCTGACCACGGCACGGCTTCCGGAGTTTCTTGTAAAACCCTGGGATATCTGTGGCCGACGAGACATGGACAGCATCGCCAAACCAGTCGGCTAGCTCCTCCCGCAGCTTGTCTAGATTGTGCTTGGGATCCGCCAGAAGATCGCGAAGAGTCCCATATGTTGGGTCTTGGAGATCGCGAGATAGTTGGTAAAGTAGAAAATCAAA
>Ga0164293_10005387_pt1 | contig 10882 bp, 13 predicted proteins | sample GEODES118metaG_FD_111487 | JGI IMG/M metagenome (GOLD analysis project Ga0164293, IMG submission 111487) | Eutrophic lake water microbial communities from Lake Mendota, Wisconsin, USA - GEODES118 metaG | ecosystem: Environmental > Aquatic > Freshwater > Lake | place: USA: Lake Mendota...
TATTATTTTTTACTTCATAAAAATCATCAATTGTGTAATACTTATTTGTTAAATTTATTGGTAGCGACATTGTCGCGGGTGGATATGAAATATCTGTAGCCATCTAAACTTAAGTTATTCAGAATATCCTTATAATTATTCTACAAAAAATAATATTAAAATTAAACCTCCATCTATAAAAAATATTTTTATATTTTCATAAATGTTGATCTAAATAGACTCAACTATACCAACTGGAATATTTTCATTAATGAATCCTAGATAATTGTAATATGATGAATCAATATTATTAAACGTAATATCATGATTTTCATTACATTTATTAATTGAGTTAAAATAACAAACATTATGAGCATCATTTAATTGAATATAATCTATATCATCTATTGATTTATGAGGACATTCAAAGACATGATATTTTAAAAGTATTTTTTGATGATGACTATTACAAAAAGTTACTATTTGGTCAAAGGTTGTCAATCCATTAAATAATATTATATCATCTCTGTCAATTAAAGATTCCAAATATTGCCGATACACATTTGACCAATTTTTTATATTTAATTCAGAAAATCTAGAACCGTTAGATTCATATGCGTTGTTAATAATTGTAGACCAATTTGATAATGCTTTTGAAATAAAATATTCAGATGCATCATAATATTCAATGTTTTCAATATCTTGATTTGGTGTAAATAATGAAAAGGTATCACTGTATATAGACTCCATTTTATATATTATAAAAAATATATATCTAGAAACGATCAATTTTATTTTTTCATTTTTAATTTATAAAATTGAAAAACAATTTGATAATAATTTTATTATTATACAAGAATTATAATGAATGTTATAAGTAATAATAAAGCAATGAAAATTCAACAGTGGTGGAAAACCCACACTTCCATTATTGAATTGAGAAAAGTTATTAATTATTTTAAAGAGGAACTAACCCAAGAAGACTTACAATCATTATCAAACAAATGCAATAGTATTAATATTTATTGTAAAGGTGATGGTGCAGGTCTTTTAGGTGGATGTTTAATTGATATGTTAATTTCAAGTTTTTTCAAAAAGAAATTATCAAAATATACTGAACATCATAACGGAGAATCAGATATGAAAATATTTGATATTGAATTATCTCAAAAAAAAATTAATGGAAAATCAAGCATAGCATTAGATTGGTCTAAAAACAATGATTCTTTCGTTAAAGAACATTTTACAAATCATGTATTAATTGTTAATCTTAAAACCGAAAAATGGTGGTCAAAATCACCTAAAAATAAAGATCTAAATGATTTAACTAACTACTGTCAAACTATTAAATCAGGATTGTATCTAGTTGATAAAAAATATTGTAAAAATTTTATTAAACTATCTAGTAACAATAAAACTAACTCTTTAATTGATAGTAGTAATTTATATAAAATGTTAATGCGAAGTATTAACATGGATTTGTTTATGGAAATACCTCCTCCAAATGAAATTATTGGATTCGAAATTCTTAATGCATTTGAAATTAAAAATTAAAAATTAAAAATTAAATCATGTATCTAGAATAGAGATTCTTCTAAAATTAAAAATCTAGCACTCTGTTCAATCATCTTAACATTTACTGAATTACCAACTTGTTTAAAGATTGATTTTTCATCATATTGAAAAGTGTCATTAAATGATTGTAATCTTAATAACTCTCTAGGTGTTAATTTGCGACTTTCAGGACCATAAACTGGAATCATACTCATTGCTACTAGTGTAGGTATATAATCTGGTCTTTTAATTCGAATTCCAGATCCTCTAGCAGTCCACAAAACAGTTGACATACCATCATCTGACTTTTCTTTACCTGCTTGCCATTCAAATTTACGAACGGCACCAAGCCAATTATCACATTCTCTAGATTTATTTAACCATGGTTGTAATATAGATTTATTTATATCATAAAATTCACGGTTTTTGTCAATCCAGTTCTTATATTTTTTATAAAAGTCAGGATCATCATCTAGATTGTTATCCCACCAATCAGTCCAAACCGGAAACTTAGGAATTGAAATCTTATTTTTGATTAACAATTTAATAAATTGATCCCAAACTACTTCAACATCTTTCATTTTTCCAGTCAATTTATATTTTTTGTTCAATTCTAGATTACTATTATCAATAACATCTTTAACACCAACTGTTAATTTTGTTTTTGGATTTTTAGGTATTTCAGGTAATTCTTGCAATCCACCTAGATCTTTACGTTTACACATAATAATAACTCTTTCACGATTTTGAGGTACATTAAAATGTAAGACATTTAAAATCACTGGTTCTTCATATGTATAATATCCTAGACGATCAATATTTTCATAAATTACTTTCCATGTGTTACCAGAATCATGCGAAGATAGATTTCTAACATTTTCTAGTAATAAATACTTTGGTTTATGATGTTCAACAATTTTACAAATATTAAAGAATAAGGTGCCTCTAGTATCATCAAAACCTTTTTGGTGACCAGACTTAGAAAATGGTTGACAAGGAAATCCTCCACATAAAATATCAAAAGATGGAATATCTTCTGGTTTTATTTTAGTAATATCACCATCAGGTTTTAATCCATAATTTTTTTCATAAGTCTCACGACATTTTGCATCAATATCGGAAGCAAAAACACATTCAGCACCAATATTAGTTAAGGCTTGATGAAAACCACCAATACCACAAAATAAATCAATGAATTTCAAAACTTCTTTTTTATCTTTTGATTCTTTGCTCAAAATTAATTCAATTATTTCATTTTTAGTCTTTGAAGAACATCTAGAAATATTAAGTTCTTGACACTTTTCTAACAATTTATTCTTTGTTAGTTTAATTAATTCATCATGTGACATTCTAGATATATATTAATATTCTAGATATATGTTTATATAAAAAATAAAATCAATTTTTAAATTATAATTATTTGTTTAAGAAATGTTTTTGATAACACTTTTTTCTAAAAAGTGTTAGAAATGTTTTTGGTAACACTTTTTTCTAAAAAGTGTAAGAAGTTTTTACGAGATGCTGCAACAAATTTGTCTTGAGCACCTACTAAAACCTGATCATTGTTATCATTGTTTAATCTTAATGAAAAGATCCCTTCACTTCCATCCTTATCAATCATATCCATAGATGTAAGTTTAATAACACTATCACATAGAGGAATACAATATAAAATTTGACCAAATGGTTTTCTATTAGAATCACCATCTAATCCAGACATAATAACTGATTTATCATGTTTTTCACATTTTAATACAAATTCATATAAATCAGGGAAAAATTGTGCTTCATCAATTCCAAAAATCTCTGCTTCATCAAATATTTTTTCTGGGATATCTAATAATTTTGATAATTTAATTGCGTCTTTTTTATGTTGAGCATGAGTTTGAACATAATTTCCTGTACGTGTATCATATGTATGATTAATGTAACAGACAGTTTGTCCAATAACTTCTTTTCTACTACAACGACGCATAAGTTCTGTTGATTTGCCCGAAAACATTGGGCCAAGAATAATTTCAATACGACACGAAGACATTGTTATATCAAGATAAATTTTTTTATTTATAATAAATCAATTTTTTTTAATTAAATAAAAATTGATTATAAAATATAAATATAAAGATAAAATATATCCTTATAATTTTAAGAGACAATACAATGCCCCCTAAAAAAATTAAAGATGATGTTAATGTTAAAGATAATAAAGATAATAAAGATAATAAAGTTACACAACAAAAACAAGAAACATCAAATAATGGTGTCATTCTAGCAACAGATGCATATGATTTCTATCAAAATTATGATCCTTCTAAAAATAAAACAGATCCAATTCTTAACCAGTATGAACGGGCTGCCGTGATTGGTATTCGTGCTTCTCAAATTGCAGAAGGTTCTCCTGTCTTAGTTGATGTTCCAGAAGGTGTTGAAGATCCAATTAAAATTGCTGAAATGGAATTGAAGGAAAAAAAATTATGTATGATTATTTGTCGCGAAGGTCGTGAATATTGGCGAGTTTGCGATTTAGTTGATCATAATAATGATTAATTTTAACTATTTTTACAATTATAAAATTGAAAATATTTTTTTATTTATATTAATAATGGTTTATCTCATTTCAAACCTTTTACCCCAATATCTCAAATATTAAAGATGGAATCTGAATTCGAAAAGTTTACTAAATTAGTTCTTGATGAAACCACTGACAATAATGAAGAAAATCTTAAATCAGAAGTACCTAAAAATTCTACGGATGATACTGAAAAAAACAATGATGAAACTAATAATATTAATCATATTATTGATGTCACCGACGCACATACAACTTTAATGGAATCGGGTGATTTATGGTTAATTCAACCCAACGATATTTATAAAACAAATTTAGTTGGACTTAAATTACTCGTTAACGAAGGTGATAACATCACTTTTAATATGCAACCATATGACTCACCTCTTTATTCACGAACAATCAATATTGATGAAGATCATTGGAAATACTGGAAACTATCTGAAAACGGATTATATTATTTGATGCTAGAGGTTGATAATTTATGTTTCAACCATAATCCAGATCATCCATACATTGTATTAATTGGAATGCTAGGTCTTACTAAAACAAAAACACGCCAAGTACTCATCGTTGGTATGTGTTTTGCTGATCTAGATTTTTATGATCAATCATACATCACCGATACAGAACGTGTTTTGACATCAAATGAAAAATATAAGTTTCTTGATTATACTAAGATTTTTACGACTGATTCACTATTCACTCAATAATATCTTTTTCAAGATAAGAAATTAATTTGAAGGTGTAATGTTCAACTTCTTTTTGATGTTGATGTTTATCAAGCAATTCTAAATATCCTAAATATTTTTTATTTATTTCCGTCTCTGTTTCTATTTCTGTTTCTTTATAAGTTTTATGTGAATGAGTATGTGATTCATCTGTATTATGACATGTAGATCCCTTACGTTTATGTGCTTTTACAATATCATCTAAATAATTTTTAAATAACATAATATCATCATTTTTTTTATTATACCAATCAGATAAAATCTTAAGATGTTGATAATCTTGATCAATTGATTGTCCCCATTCATTCAATTCATATTGTTCTAAGTTATTTCGTAAAATTGGGACATATAATTTACCTTCAATCTTGTTTGTCGTAATATATTTTATGTATCGATGATATAATATTTTATCAGAACAACCACTACCCCAAATTTGATTATTATACCCTCCAATTTTAAATAATGTATCTAAATTCCAAAGACATATATTACTCAATATATTTTTTTGATAATAATTTGTCCAATTAAAACCAATATTAACAACCCCCTTATCAGCATCTTTAAACGCTAAATAATATGGAATCATTTCAGGTGTTATTTTATTATTTAAATTATTAATAGCAACATGAGTGCACTTATTTTCTTTGGCAATTAATAAACCAATATTAACTAATTGACCCTTATTGAATTTTTTATTACCTCTGCTTTGTTCACAAATTATAATTTTGAATTTTAGTTTTGGTATTTTTCTAAAAGAATCAGTCAACGTATTAACTACCTCTTTTAATATTCTTTTATATTTTTGATCTAATTTATAATATGGAATTATAATAGCCAATTTATTATTTGTGAAATTTACTTTATCTAGATCTGGTGATGGAATTGATTGTGGATTTAAAATTTTCAGAGAACTTTCATATTTTTGGTAATTATTTTGCAAAGATGATAAATCTAATTTACGATGTGCGATTGAATTTAATAAATAATTCCAATATTCTGATACGGTTTTTGTGTTAAAAAACTTTTTAAATGCAATATAACCATTTTTTGCAATTTTTTGACAAACTTCTTGGTGTGTATTTGCCCATTTGATTATTGATAATAGATTTGACAAATCTTTTTTAATAGGAATATAGTGTTGGAATGGTTTTAATAAATGATCGTACCAGGTTGAATATTGACTATCTACTTTTAATACTAAAGCACCTAGAGATAAATAATATGGAAATTCAGGGTCTATACCATAACTTGGTAATGATATTAAATATTTAAATTGTCCATGCATACCTTTATGTGATCCAATTGTTTTAATATTAAGTTTACTTTGACGATGAAAATCCATTACTGGTTTCGTTATATCTTCATCAACATCTTCGACAATTGTTATCTTATCTCTTTTTGAAATTTTAGTTATGTTTACATCCAATAAATCTTGGTTATTTTTTCCTAATTCATACAATTTAATTCTAATATTATCGCTAGAATCTACACCACATCCAGATGTATCACCTAGAAAGTACCCCTTGTTTTCTTTATCTTCCCAATCTAAATTATGATTATGACTTTTACAATTCTTTGATTTTGATTCAGACTCAAAATTCATTTTCTTATGCTCCCTGCAAGTTGGATATAAATATTTATTTTCACATGAATTTCTGAAATATTCTTGAGTTATTAATCTCCAATCTTCTGCAGATGGATATGTTAAATCACCAAATTTATCATTTGTTGAAATACTAAGAATAGGATGATATGTATTATAATTTTGACTTGTTAACATCTTACCATCACCATGCAAATAATTAAATGGTTCCGAGAAATCATTCTTTAAAACAGGAAATGATTTAATATTCATAAAAAATTCAACATCATCTATCTCATGATCTTCACATGCCATTTTAATCATATCATATATTTCGCTCCAATGAGAATCATTAATAGAGGTTGATTTATCTGTTTGTAATAGACAATTGCTTGCAGTCCACATATCCATAGATTTATTATAACGAACTTTTCCACCAAGTTCTTTTTGCTTGTCTAAATAATATTCTTCTAAATTCTTGTATCTAGAAGGGATAGATATTAAATTTGACCAATCATTAATAAATTTAGTATTAATAAAAGGTACAAATGAATTTATTTTTCCATCTTTAATTTGTATATAAATACCAGTTGCGAATTTTTGAAATAAATAATTAAAAGTATTTATAACAGTCTTTGTACTAATTAATTCATAAACAGCAGATTGTAATTTATATGTAATTTCTTTCTTAATTGGTTCAAACAAATCGACTTTATGGTGATGATGATGTCCATGTTGATGTTTATGATGACCATGATGATGTTTATGATGTTTATGATGTTCTTGATCTTCATGTAAATGATGTTGACATTCTTTTTTATCAGAATGAGGATGAGGATGAGGATGAGGATGAGGATGAGGATGAGGATGGGAATGCTCGTTTTCAATTGTACATTGACCTGATAAAATATGTGATTGTTCAAACCATTCTTGTAAACATAACCCATTATTTTCAGATAATAATTTATTAAATATCATATTATTTGCTTCATTATAATCTGTGACAAATGGAAAAATACCTGATTGATCAATGTTTTGTGGATGATGATAATGTAATATATGTTGATTACATTCTTTATCATTAGTAAAACTAAGATTTTTAAAATATTTTTTTGTGTTATCTTTCTTTCTACTCCTTATAATACTTTTGCTAGTATTATGTGAAGACACTTTTTTTGATAATTTCATTCTTACTATTGAATAATACAAAAGAAATGAAAAGATAAAAAGATAAAAAATAAAATAAAAAAAAATAAATGAAAATATAATGCGAACTCAAATCAAAAAGGTTATATGTATGTTACTTTTACATTTGTATAATGAGTTGTAATATATTCCAAAATCTCTGGCATGTTGTCAATATGCTTTTTTAATATTTTTATTTCTAGTAAATATTTCTTAAGAGATATATTGTTTTTTACAAGAATCTCATTTGACATAAATGAATTAGAACCACTATTTTTTTCAATATCTTTTTCAAATTTATTTAATATTTTTGATAATTCAGATGATGATAATTCTTTACCTATATATTTTTTTCACTTTTATCAACTTTACCACTCCAGTTAGTATGTAGATAGAAATTATGCTCTAATAATACCATCCGTTGATGGTATTTTGATAAAAATATATGGACTTCCTTTTTCATGTCCAAACAATTTTGAATTTTTTGTTTTTGAACTACTCTTCAAAAATCCATCACTTAGAATCTTATAAAGTGCTTTTGATTGATTATTATCAAAAATAGAATGAACTAAATTAGGCATTTTTATTTGGTTTTTACTAAGAAATAAATAAATTTCAATTTTTAGTTAAATAAATTAAAAAGTAAAACATAAAATAAAGTATACAAAACTCCAAGTTATTTATTATTCTTGGTTATCATGCAAATAATGTTTATTCATTAGTCCTTGGATATTAAAATAAGTTACATCTTGTTTTTCATCAATACCTAAAAGATCAATCAGTGGTTTATTCGGTTTAATTGTCATCTTTTTAGTTTGATCCTGTAGATTATGATCCTTAATGTATTTATATAATTCTTTTGTTACCTCAGTTCGTGTCATTTTAGAATCAGATGGCTTACCAAGAAATTTTGATAATGCTTCCGAAAGCGAACATGGAATAGTCATCGCAGACGGAGGAGGCTCATTTTTGGGCTTTTTTTCCTTAGGAATTTTCTCTTTCTTTTCTTTAGGTACTTTCTCTTTCTTTTCTTTTGCTACTTTTGTAGTTTTAACAACATCTTTTCCATTATCTTTAATGGTTTTATCAACTTTTTTTTTATACTGACGGATTTTTGACATTAATGCTGTTAATGAATTTTTAATTGAATTAACTTCTTGACAAATCTCTTCAAATTCTACATTAATATCAAAATTAACATCAAAATTAAGATCACCATTAGTATCAGTTGAAATTATTTCTGTTTGTTCATCTTCGTTGATAGGCATTTATTATATATTATGTCTTATGTATTATGTCTTTATCTTAATATATCAAAACAGTATTTAAATTAAATTCAATTTTATAAATTATATGTCTTTAATAATAAAAAATGCCCGTCAAAAATAATAAATTTAGATCATCAAAAAAATATACAGTCTATAGCGATGAATCAACATCATATAATACAATAACACCAAATAAAAAACATCGAATTGTTAAGCGTCATTGTAGCAGTTGCGGAGTGAGACTTAAATATAAATTTTCATTAAAATCACCTAATAATCTTCTAAAAAAAGATAAAATTAAAAACAAAACTAAAAAACAAAAAAAATAGATATATATTGATGTGTGTTGTTGTTTGTTACTAAAAGACAAAGAATCTTTTATTCTTCGTCAGAATCATCATCTTCATCTTCTTCTTGATTATCATTTTCAGTTGTGTTATTGTTATTGTTAAGAGCATGATCTTCATCAAAAGGTGTTGAATATAATGTCGCTACAACTTGAATATTATTATCACCATTTTCATGACGTTTACGAGCAATTTTAACCTTAATTTTCATATCCGGTTGAAGCATTGAGTACTTTTTATTTTCAAAATGCCATTGGCTTGGAATTACAATATCGAGTGGATTATCAACATCGTTAATTTGACATACTAAACCCATTTTGGTTTCATCTTTAATTTTACATTCAATAATTGTACCAATTGGTGGATTACAAATATCCGCTTGAAATTTAATATCGTATACAGGTAAACCGGTAAAATATGCTTGATTAATCTTGCCTAAACTACGACCAAGAATTTTAACACTACCTGTTTTAACATATCCTTCACGAATACACCGACCTTCAATTTCCTTTTTTAATTTATTCAGAAAAATTTCATCTGGATCCTGTCCAAATTCATCCGCTGAAAGGTGATAACGATATTCTAAAATGTTTGTTGTGTAGAGGTTTTCCATTTAATTTATTAATGATATAAAATGTTAAATCAAATCAGATAACAAAATCACAAAATATATATCACAAAAATCAATTTTATTTTTTATGACATATAAAAAGAATATGCTTTATTTGTTTTCACCTTATATAAATGTGCATCAGTTTTCATATTAAACTCATCTAAATATACATATAAAGTCATTCTATCTTCAGGATTATAATATTTTTCATACAAAAATAAATGATGATATTCTTTCAATGAAATAAATCCTTGGAAAAATTCTTCTTCGAAATACTCACGATCCGCGATGTAACTGTATAATCCTAATAAATTCATATTATTTGTTTCATTTTTTTCTGGCATAATTCCTCTACGAATAAATGGTTCTAAATAATTTAACGCTTCTGCTGCTTGAGTACTATCTAAAAGTCTCCAATCATTTAACATCTTGGCATGTATATGTGGACATACATCTTTATTTTTTTTTACTAAAAATTTCTCACCAAAGGTTTTGTTGTTTAATTCAGTCATTATTATTTAATTTTTGATATCAAATATATAAACACTAATATTCATATACTATTTTTATGTGAAAAAATAAAAATAAAAATAAAAATAAAAATAAAAATAAAAATAAAAAATTGATTAAACAAAATATTATAACAAGTAGTTAAAACAAATATGGATACACTACCAATTCAAATCATTATTAAAATTTTTGATTATTTTGATCATGAAGATTTAATGAAAATATATAACCTAGATTATAAAAAAAATGGTATATTAAATGATTACTATAAAGATATTATTAAAAACAATGTTTGGAATAATATAACAATTAAACTACGGAAAAAAAAAAGAATTGAAAAATTCATTGAAACTGGATGGGTAAAATGCTTTACTAATTATGATTTATCTAAATCTGATATTACAAATGAATTACTGGAAAGTTTTAGCCATTCTCTTGTATTAAATTTTAATCAATGTGGTTATAATTTAACAAATAATTGTACACAATATATGACAAATTGTCATACAGTTGATTTAAGTTACAATTTTAATATAAATGACGA
>Ga0164293_10005388_pt1 | contig 10881 bp, 8 predicted proteins | sample GEODES118metaG_FD_111487 | JGI IMG/M metagenome (GOLD analysis project Ga0164293, IMG submission 111487) | Eutrophic lake water microbial communities from Lake Mendota, Wisconsin, USA - GEODES118 metaG | ecosystem: Environmental > Aquatic > Freshwater > Lake | place: USA: Lake Mendota, Wisconsin...
CCGATGACGGCGAGGCTGATTTCATCGCGGAGCTTCTGCGACCAGGCGGGACCGTTGGGCATGGGAAAACGAAGGTTGGGGGGGAAGGTGACGCGACGCGCACAGCGGCGCGAGGGAAAGTTTGGTCCCCTCTGACCCGGAAATCCCCCGTGGGTTCGCCGGAATCCGGCTTGCGGTCAATGGTTTGCGCCACCGCTTCCGACGCGGTGGCTGCCTTCGCTGCAACCGCCAGGGTTGGCCCTCCGGTTTCCGCGGCGGACAGCGCGAATGCCACCCGGCCCGCGCCGGCCGTGCCGGTGCGGCTCAGTTCCGGACATCGACCCGAATCCAGTGCACGCTCATTTCGTCGGGTGGGCCGGCGTAATGGGCGAGCAGGACGCGGCCGTCGCCGAGATCGCGGAGGGCCGGGTGGCCGAAGCTCCACTTGTTCATGTCGTCCCAGTATTGGCCGAAGTCGATGTGTTCGCGTCCTTGGCTGAGCGTGGCGCGCTCGTCGTGCACGTAGACCACGAGTTTATCGGCCCAGGTTTGGCCGTGGTCGGGGGAGCGCCACAGCGTGAGCTGGCCGGGGTGTTCGCGGTCGACGACGAAGGCGAGCAACGGTCCGTCGGCGAGCAGGAGCGGGGCGGCGATCTGGCCGGGGAGGGACGTGGCGGTGACGGTGTCGGTGCGGAAGCCGGCGGCGGTGATGGACCCGGAGGCGCGATGGACGGTGAGGTCCCGTTGGGCGGCGAGATCGTGGGTCCAGAACAGCCCGATCCATTCGCCGGGGTGGGCGCCGACGCACAACCGCTGGTCCCAGTAGTACAACCGGTGCTCGGGGTGTTGGGCGAGGAGCAGCGGCTCGGAGAACGTGAGCCCGCGGTCGCGGGACACCATCACCCGGGCGGCGTGGTGGACGACGCGCGGGTCGTCCCAGGCTTTGTAGCTTTCAAGTGGATACGCCAGCGTGCCGTCGGGCCACTGCAGGATTGGGCCGGTGCCGGTGCAGCCGCCGAGGCCGGGGGTGGGCAGCTCGCGCCAGGGTCCCCACGTTTCGCCCTCGTCCTCGGACCAGGCAGCGAGTTGGCGGCAGTGAAGGATGCCGGACGACACCGGATCGAAGAGCGGGCGGTCGGGGTCGCGGCGGTCCATCCACGTGGCAATGAGGAGCAGGCGGCCGGGGGAGACCTCGACGATTTCGCCGCAGCCGAGGGAGCCTGGGATTCCGGCGAACGTGGTGGGCAGGAGGAAGGGCAGTTCCTGCCAGGAGTGACCGCCGTCGCGCGAGCGGCAGATGCGGACGGTGGACGTCGGGGCGTGTTTCTTCGGACCGTTCTGGAACGTGCAGAACAGCGTGCCCCGGCGGGTGCGGGCGAGGCCGACGAACGCGGAGGCGCGCTGGCCGGCGGGGCGGAGACGGGAGTCGGAAATCAGGCCACGGTCTTCGATGTGCATGGGGCGTGGGGTGCCTCCGCATCCTTGGCGGCGGGCCCCATTCGCCAAGGGGAAAGCGTTGGGATCGATGCGGTGCCTTGACGCATCTCGCTGAATTCGCCGGAGTCGCGGCGTGGTTTCCTTTCGATCCCACAGTGAGTCTTCCCTGGCCGCCCCGGCTTCCCCTGAGTGCGGCGCGGGTGGCGCCGGTGTCCTACGGGTGGGGCGCCGACGGTGGCTGGCGGCGTGCGCGCTGTGCGTGGGGTGGGCGTTGGGCGGATGCACGACCGCGGTGAAGCGCCCGGCGGCGGGTGGAATGTCGCCGGTCGCGGAGACCTCGGCGATTCCTTCGACCTTGGCGGAGCCCGTGCCGGCACCGGGAGAAACTCAGGTCAAAGCTCCGGAGGCCGGAGAGGTGCCACCGCGCACGGAAGGTGCCAGCGGAGTGGGGCCGGCGCTGCCCTTGCCCGAGCTGCCCCCGGAAGGCAAGGCGTGGGTCTGGGTGGAGTCGGAGCCCCCGGGTGCGATGGTGGTGGTGGATGGCGTCCCGGTCGGACGCACTCCCCGGCGGGTCGAGCTCGACGTCACGCTGCAGGGCTTTGCGCGCCAGACGAATACGATCCGTGTGCGGTTCGTGGCGGAGTCGGCGCGGGAGACCTCGGTGACGACCGAGTTGGTGCTGACCCCGCGGGACCGCGTTCCCGCGTTGCTGCAGTTCACCCGGGAGCGGGTGGTGCGGCGGCAGTGAGGCGGCCCGTACGAAGGGTGCGGGTCGTGGTGTGGGAGCGCGTAGCGACGCGCGGACGCGAGGCGCGGCGGTGCGGCCAAGGCTTGCCCGATGGCCTCAGTCGATCGGAACCAGGGGATCTCCGACTGAGCAGAGGCCTGGGGGTGACGTAATGACCGCGTAGATGCCGAAGTTCACCTTGGCCGGCTGTCGCGGATCGCGTCGGAACTCGGCCAGCGTGGTGAGCACCTCGGGTTGCCGCTCCCCGGTGACTTGGTCGGTGGTGATCACGGTGCACCGGGCGCAGGGGCCGGCGGAGTGAAACGTCACGTTGCCGATGCGGAAGCGCTGCAGTGAATCCTCGGCGAACGGAGGGCAATCGCGGAGGACGAGGCTGGGTCGGAAACGGTCCATGGGCACGGGTGGAGCCCCGCGTTGGAGCAGGCGCTCGTTCAGGGCGTCGAGGGAAGCCTCGCTGGTGATGAGCACGGGAGCCGCGTCGACGAACCCCAGGGCATCGTGGCCGGCGTCGGGCGATCCGAGCGGTGGAACCAACGTGCGGTGGTAGCCCTCCCCCGCGTGGACCAGGCGGACCTTGGCGTCGAGGAACGACGACAGGAACGCGGCGGCCTCGTCGCCGGCATCGGTGGCGGTGACGAGATCCCGCCAGATGCGCACCGTGCGTCGGGGGGCGGAGGCGGATGGCACGGCGACGGGGACGGAGTGGCCGGACGCGTGGTGTAGGACGAGCGTGCCCTCACCCTCGAGTCGGCACGTCAGCTGCGTCATGGCGGGTACGGCGCGCTGCGTCAGGAATTCGCCGGAAGCGGCGTCGATGACGAGGAAGCGGCGGTCCCCGGCGAGCCCCCGGTGATCGACCCGGATGGACGGCGCGGAAAACCCCTGCAGGGATTTCACGGGGAAGACGTGCAGGGCGGTCAGGAGCATGTGGGGCGTCCGGCGAGTGCGTGCGGCCAGCCAAGGGCGGATGAGTGGACTCCGAGCGGGTTGCGGAGTCGGCGGGGCGGAAGGGAGGGCGTTCGCATCCGGACGGCGGGACTCAAGCCGGGCGGAAGACGGGAGACAAGGGCGGGATGAGACGAGGGTGCGGGGTGGTGAAGCGGCGGGCGGTAAAGCGCGAGGTCAGCGACGGGCAGCGTTACACGACCACGGTGAACTCCAGGCCATCGCCCAGGGGCAGTTCCATGGACACGTAGGTGAGCGGACGGCTGCGGACGTGAGTGACGTAGGGTTTGAGGGTCTTGCGGAAGCCCTTGATGTCGTCGCACAAGACGCAGGCTCCTGGAGCGAGGTGGGGTTCGAGCAACTGGAGGACCGGCAGGCACGCGTCCTTCCATCCGTCGAGAAAGAGCAGGTCGATCGGTTGGCTGATCACGCGGAGGGTTTGCAGGGCGTCGCCCTCGAGCAGCTGGATTTCCGGATCGACGCCGGCGCGCCGCCAGTGTTCGCGGGCGCGGCTGATCTTGCCCGGTTCGATCTCGGTGGTGATGACCCGGCCGCCTCCGTTGTCGCGGACGGCGGCGGCGAGGTAGATCGTGGAAATTCCGAACGAGGCGCCGAACTCGACGATGTGTTGGGCGCGGCGGGCGCGGGCAAACTGGTAGAGGGCGAGCCCCTGGGCCGGACTGATCGGGATGAAGGCGTCCTTCAAGTGGGGCTTGGCGGATTCCATGGCATCGCGGCCGCGGAGGGCGCCGCCGATGACGGATGGGAACGCGCGGAGGAAGACCCGCCAGTCGTGGGAGGCGCAGTGGTGGAGGTCGGCGAGCACGGAGGCGATGCGGGGAGTCTCGAGGCTGTTCATGGGTGATTTCGGGTTGACGGTGATTTCGACCGCTGGATGATACGAGTAATTGCTCGCATCCTCAACTCGCATTCCCCCGTGCCCGTGTCCGTCCAGGTAAATCCCCGCAAGCGACCGGTTCAGGGCCGGTCGAAGGAGACGTGTGAAGCGATCCTCGGGGCGGCGGCTCGCATTTTGGAGGAGCGTGGGTTGGAGGCGGCGAACACGAATGCGATCGCGGAGCTGGCGGGCGTGAGCGTGGGCTCGCTCTATCAGTACTTCCCTGGGAAGGAGGCGATCTTTGCGGAGCTGATCCGTCGGGAGGAAAGCGGGATGGTGGAGCGGCTGGAGGCGTTGGTGGCGGGCACGGCTGGGTGTGCCTTGGAAGAGAGGCTGCGGTTGCTGGTGCGGGCTGGGGTGGAGCAGCAACTGGCGCGTCCGCGGCTGGCGCGGTTGTTGGACTCGGTGGAGGCGACGCTGCCGGAGGACGAGGCCTTGCGGGCGGTGGAGCGTCGGATTCTGGACCTGATCCGGCGGGTGCTTCGCGACCATCCCGGCGAAGTGCGGCGGAGATCCTCGCGCACGACCGCGCGGGACATGCTGGCGATGGTCAAGGGGATGGTGGATGCGGCCGGTTTTGCGGGGGAGACGCGGCCGGGGTCTCTGGAGAAACGGGTCTTCCTGGCGGTGCTCGGGTACCTGCGGCAACCCGAACCTCGCTGGCGAGCTGGCGTGGTCGTGCGTGAGGCGCTGAGTTGAGCGCGAGACCTAGGCGGGCACCGCGCCGGCGGGTGCGCGGGAGGAGGAGGCGAGGCTGAACGGCGCGATTTCCTCGGAGTCGGGGGCTGGATCGCAGTCGGCGGGGAAAGGAAAGCTGGCGTGGAAGACCGTGCCCCCGGAGGCGGCGGAGCTGGCGGCGTCGTACTGAAGAGATCCGCCGAGGCTGAGCATGGCCTCGCGGCAGATGGTGAGCCCGAGACCGAGACCGCGGTCGGACAAAGAGACGAAGCGCTGGAAGAGACGGGCCTGAATGGCGGATGGAAGCCCGGGGCCGTTATCGCTGACGCTGAGGCGGATACCGTCGTCGGTGGAGGCGGTGCTGACGCGGATCCAGCGAGGGCCGGGTTGGTCGGCGAGGGCGTGGCCCGCGTTGAGGCAGAGATTGAGGATGACCTGGCGGACGAGGCTGGCGTCGGTGGAAAACGGGCTGGGATCGGCGTGGAGGTGGGCCTCGATGGTGATGCCCTTGCGCTCGAGGGAGAGTCGGACGAGATCGAGGCTGGCCTCGACGATGCCGTTGAAGTTGGCGGGCGCGAGGGAGGGCCGGCGCGGGGAGGCCATTTGGGCTAGTTGGGAGACCAGATGATCGATGCGGGAAACCTCGTGGCCGATCATGTGGGAGAAACGGTGGCGGAAGTCTGGCCGCTCGTAGTGGGAAGGCAGCATTTCCGCGAACGTGCGGATGGCGTGGAGCGGGTTGCGGATTTCGTGAGCGAGGGTGGCGCCGACGATGCCGACGACGGAGAGGCGGTCGGCGTGCATGGCGGCTTGGACGAGACGGACGCGGGCGAGGGCGAGTTGGATGATGGCGGAGAACTCGAGGAGGTTCTTGATCTCTGGGTACGTGAACGGACGGAGGGAGGAGCGGCGTTGGGCGGCGAGGATGACGGGAGGGTCGGAGCCCTCGCTGATGACGGCGACGGAGAGAAGATTTTGGTTGAGGAAGCTGACGAGGCGCTCGTGGGCGGCGGTGTGGGGCTCGCGGTGGAGACGTTCGGGGGTGATCCAGCGGGCGGCCTGGAGGTCGGCGATGACGGGATCCTCGGGCTTGAGGTGAATGAGGGCGTAGCTAGGCGGCTCTGGGGTGGGGGTGATGATGTGGAACGAGGAGTCGGCCCAGTCGCCGAGGACATTAGCAGCCTCGTCGACCAGTTGGGCCTCGGCGAGGCAGGTGCGGGCGACGCGGTGGAGTGAGGCGCGCGCAGCCTCGAGCGAGGGCCGCCGGAATAGCCACCGTTCGAGCAGTGGCTCGACGGCGGCATAGACCCCCACCGCCCCCACGCCGACCACGCCGAACAGGAGCCAGGTGGGGAGGAGTGGCGTGCAGAGTGCGTGGATCGAGCTGCTTGAGATGCCCACGCAGATGGCGACTGCGAAGTACTTGAGCGCCCGGCGCAGAAAGAAACGCGCATCGAAGATCTTCTTGGAGCAAATTGCGTAGCAGACTCCCACAACCAGCGTTGCCGCGACCATTACGCCCGCATCTTTTGGAATCCACCGTGGAAATGCCTCTCTAAGAATCATGAGGCCAAAAATCGTAAACCCCGCGAGTGCTGATGGTACGAGAACAGAGACCAGCTCTTGCCGAGAGACATCTCCGAGGCGTCTCGAAATGAGATGAATGCGAACCAACAAGCCGAGGAAAAGTAGAGTGAATACCGAAGAGAAGATAAGAAAACCGACGCTACTTCCGCGTGGAGAGGCGGATACGACGGAGTCACTCCAGGGCAGGGCGCTCGCTAGAAGAGAGCTAATGATCAACAATCTTCCGGACACGTCTCTCGGGATAGCTCGCTTGTTCGCGATCGCCTCAGAAAGGGCGAGGAGGGTTGCGACCGACGCGGCCCCGATAGAGAGGCACAATCGAAAGTAATTCACCTCTCCGGGGAAGGCTGAGCTGATCACTCTCAGGGTCAGCCATAGTGAAAGCTGGATACACAGAGCAACGAACAGACGATTTGCCAGTCTCTTGGGATTAGATCGAATCGCCGAAAATCCGCAAAGGATTGCGATGCAAACTGATAAGACCGCCAAAGCACTCATTTGATCAATTCGACAAACGATTAAATGGAAGATTTTGATTCCCGGATAAAGCAATGCGCGTGCACAAGCAATTAAAATAGCAATAAAATGGATACGATAAAACTGCTTCGATCAGTGGATGTGGCTCGTGGCGTATTTAAGTGTCTGATAATCAGTCGAAAAAGAATCAAGTGTACGATCTCTTGACTTTGAGAATCCGTGAAACGGATACTTTTCAGTCAGAAAACGCCTAAATCCCACAAAACGATAGCACCGATGGCGCTTCATGAACCCTTTGGCACTCGGCGCGAGTCCCAGCGCCGGAAACCCTTGGTCCTGATCGTGGATGACGAATACGGTCCCCGCGAGTCGATTGCCTTCAGCCTGTCGGCAGAGTTCGACACCAGGACCGCGGGTCGTGCAACCGATGCTCTTCGCCTTTTGGTAGAACAAAGGTTTGATTTGGTCCTGTTGGATATTCGCATGCCCGAGATGGACGGGATCAGAACTCTCGAGGAGATAAGGAAAATCGACGGAGAGATCTCAGTGATTCTGCTGACGGGGTATGGAACGCTTGCAACGGCCCAGCAGGCGATCGTGGGAGGCGCTAATCAGTACCTGCGCAAGCCGCCCGATATACAAGAGCTCATCCTTGCCGTCCGCCGCCATGTGGACGGCACCATGTCGCGAAGGCGACACAAGGAAATGACGACGCAAGCGCTCGAGTTAAACGCCGCTCTCAAGCGCGAGATAGCAGAGAAGGAACCGCACATTTGGCAGGCTCGGGCAGCTGCAGAACTTGTGCATGACCTCGCAAATCCACTCACGGTGTTGATCGGCTACGCCGCCGTTTTGGCGCAGGAAGCGAGTGCCCCTTTCGCTCCCGACGCTGAACGAATGGAAAAGATCCGTTCTAACGCTGCAACGGTACAGCGAGCTGCCGAGTACTGTCAGCACCTGGCAGAGAATTGGCGGAATACGTCCAAACAGGTAGCGAATGCCGAGAGAGTTGAGGTTGCAGCACTGGTCCGAGAGGTTCGCGATGTGATTTTCTTCGGGAGCGAAAGCGTCGTCGTTCCCGATGGTCCAAAGTGCTGGGTGCGAGGTTCGGCATTCGAACTGGCGCGTGTGTTCCAGAATCTCATCAAAAACGCGCTGGAGGCTCAGGCGAGCGAGGTGGCCGTTCTCATGAAGACCGAGTCTGGTCGAGTGTTGATTTCACTTAACGATGATGGCCACGGCATGGACCTAGATACGGCGAATCGAGCGCTTCGAGGAGGCTTCACCACCAAGACCTCGGGAACCGGCCTAGGTCTTTCGATCTGTCGCCATATCATCGGTGCGCACGGTGGTGAATTGGCGCTCAGGTCCGCGGTTGGGCGAGGCACGACCATGTCGATAGACCTTCCGTCTGTAACGTAGGCCACTCGGTTTGTTTCCAACTCCATCTGCAACGCGCAGCCATGAGACGTCGCCGAGTAAAGATAACGGGCATCGGAGCAGTGACTGCCGCCGGCATCGGTAGGAAGGAGTTTTGGCGAAGCTTAAACGAGCCAGTCAGTCATGTAAGACCCTTCGCCAAAGTTGCTCGTGAGTGGGGAAAGTTCTCAGCGGCCTGGATTGAGACCTCACTGATGCACGAGGGACTGGAGTTGACGCCAGCGTTACGCGCCTCTGCGCGACACACCCGAATGGCGGTACTCGCGGCGAAGCTTGCCTTCAATGATGCTAACATCGATGCCGGGTCATTGGCATCAAAGCGGGTCGGAGTGTTTTCTGGAACATCCCTGATGGATTTCGGCGCGATAACCACTGAGACGGAGTCCGTCGCGCAGAGGGGACTGAAGGGCGTTCACGCCCGGTTGGTCTTCAGTGCGAGTGTTGCGCACGTCGCAGCAACGGTCGCTGATTCCCTCGGTCTGCGAACCAGAAACATGACGTATCAGAGTTCATGCTGCTCTGGGCTCGATGCAATAGGTCACGCCACCCACGCGATCGCAAACGGTGAATGTGACCTGATTATTTGCGGCGGGACAGAGGCACCTCTCTTCAAGCACCCAATGATCGAATTCCGCGCAGTTGGTATGACAACAGCCTCAGATGAGCGAGCGTCTGAACAGTGTCGACCATTCGATCTTTGGCGCACGACAGGAGTGATTGGTGAGGGAGCGGCATTCTTGATTTTGGAGCCGGACGAGAGCCCGCGGGCTCCGATTGCAGAGATCGTCGGATACGGCTTTGCCAGTGACCCTCCTGAGAGTGTGTGTGGAGGTATGCCTCAGGCAATTAGATTGGCCTTGGGCGACGCCCAAGTCGAAGCTGAGGCGGTAGACGTGATTAGCGCTTGGGGACCGGGCCATAGGCTGATCGATGCGGCTGAGGCCCGGCAGCTTCGCGCGGTTTTCGGGGATCGAATCGCTAGCATTCCTACTTACTCGATAAAGGGTAGCGTCGGGAATCCTCTTGCCGCTGCAGGCCCGATGCAAGTAGCCGCATCGGCGATCGGACTTCTTGAGTCGCGCGTGCCGCCGACGGTAAACTTTAAGACGCGCGATCCGGATTGCGATCTATGCCTGAGTGGCACCTCACTGGCCTTAGCGCACCGTTTCGCGTTGATTAACACGCACGGAGTGAACGGGACGAACGCTGCGTTGGTCCTGAAAGCAGCGTCATGATAACTGCGCTTATTGCTGCGGCTCTCATCTTTGCTGTTGGGACCCTGATCCTTCGGGCGAATCCGAGCAGGCGGGTGAATCTTCTGGTCGCGACGTGTTCGTACCACGCGAGTGTGTGGCTACTCTTTTTCTTTCTGACCACCAGTGCTTCTGAGTCGGAAGGCCTTTATTGGCTGCGATGGACAACTGCAGTTGGGGCTCTCATGCCTTTGCATCTCTTGCTAGTAAAGGAAGAGCTCTCAGGTGAGAGTCGTCAGGGAAACCGCCTGCGTCTACTTCTGCCTTGGATCACGGTTACCCTGTTTGTCGCCAGTGTGCCGTTTTCAGATTGGTTCATACCAGCGCACTCCACGCCTTCGCAGCGCGTCTACGGCATCGGCTACTACGCATACATTTTGGGTGTCGTTTCGATGTACGTCTCGCTATTCATTAGTACTTGGCGACGTCTTGGGCGTGTCTCGGGAGTAGAGCGCCTTGAACTGCAAGTCTGGCTCTTCGGTGGGAGCATCACGGCCGTTGGCATCCTCTTGTCGATGGCGGCGAGTGCGATACTGCACGAACCGTCGCTCGTAAAGTTTCACCCTCTGATCGTCCTTCTGTTTTTTGCCGTTACGGCCGTTGCGATCACCAGCGCCCGTGTTTTTGACGCACGCCATCTTTTTCTCATCGGCCTCGTTCGGCTCCTTCTTGTGGTTTTGGTGGCCGGGGTCGGGTTTGGCGTTGATATGCTCTTCGTTCTTTTCGTCCCGAGCGCAGTAGCGTGGATCGCGACTGCAGCTGTCGCGTTGTGGTTTGCCGCCGAGTGCGAGAAGTTGATCAACAATGTGTTGTTGGTGTATCCTGAAGCTACAAACGCTCGCGCCAAAGCGTACGAAATTGCGACACGCGAAGTTCGCAGCGAGATACTTGAGGATGCATTTGTTCGGATTCTGAGGGGTTGGTCGCAAAGCGAAGCCGCTTTCCTCGCAATACGTTCAGACGACGGCATTCGAGTGGGCCAATCTTTTCCCGCTGTTGAAGAGTCGATCTTCAAGACCATGGCCGAGCTCCGGTGGGCTACACCCGAACGACTGCAGCGCGAGCGGGGCTCTGCCGAGCGAAGAAGTCTAGAGGAGTTCATTCGTACGCGTCGCCTCGGGCTCCTTGTGCTTCGTGAGGGCTTGTCCGTGGATGTACTCGTTGGAATCGGAGTGCGTGCGACTCGGCGACCGTTCACCTACCCAGAAGTGCAGCAGGTTCAGGAGATGGCCTCGATCATCCAGACCGCCTTAGCAAGAGGCTACATCTGGCGAAAAGCGCAGCGTGCAGAACAGCTCGCCACGGTCGGCCTGCTGGGCGCCAGCGTCGCGCATGAGATTCGGAACCCTCTCGTCAGCATCAAGACGTTCGTCCAGTTGTTCCCGACCCACTACCAGGACGAGAACTTCCGGAATCGGTTCTCCGGGCTCATCGTCAGC
>Ga0164293_10005389_pt1 | contig 10878 bp, 8 predicted proteins | sample GEODES118metaG_FD_111487 | JGI IMG/M metagenome (GOLD analysis project Ga0164293, IMG submission 111487) | Eutrophic lake water microbial communities from Lake Mendota, Wisconsin, USA - GEODES118 metaG | ecosystem: Environmental > Aquatic > Freshwater > Lake | place: USA: Lake Mendota, Wisconsin...
ACCTTTGAGAGCCCGCGCGGCCCGATGACCATCGACGCGCAGACCCGTGATGTGGTGCACAACGTTTATGTGCGCCGTGTCGATCGCGTCGATGGCCAGCTCTGGAACGTGGAAATCCAGACCACCACCGACGTCAAGGACATCGGCAAGACGCGCTGACCGCACGGCATCGAGACGGGCATGTTGCAGCCACTGGTTCTGGTGCCCGGCCTGATGTGCGATGGCGCGGCATGGGCGCCCGTGCTGCCACTGCTGCAGGCAAGCGGCCGGGTGGGTCCGATCTTGGTGATTGACCACGGCCTGTGTGACAACCTGACCGAGATGGCCCGGCAGTTGCTGGCCACCTCGCCGCCGCGTTTTGCACTGGCCGGCCATTCGATGGGCGGGCGGGTGGCGCTCGAGGCCTACCGGCTCGAGCCCGCGCGCATCACCCACCTGGCCTTGCTCGACACCGGCCATGCGCCGCTGGCCGAGGGTCAGGCGGGGCAGCAGGAGGTGCACAAGCGTCAGGCGCTGGCGCAGCTGGCGCGCAGCAGCGGCGTGCGGGCCATGGCCGCTAGCTGGGTCCAGGGCATGGTTCACCCCGAGCGCCTGGGCGATGCGGCACTGATCGGCGCCATCCTTGACATGTTTGAGCGCAAGAGCGCCGATGTGTTTGAGCGCCAGATCCGCGCGCTTATCGGCCGCCCTGACGGCGAGCCGGTGCTGCGCAGCCTGGCCGTGCCCACGCTGGTGCTCACCGGCCGGCAGGACAGCTGGGCCTCGGTTGAGCAGCATCGCGCCTTGCACGCGCGGGTGGCACCGGAGGCGCAGGCGGTGCTCGAGATCATTGAAGAGGCGGGCCATATGGTGCCGATGGAGCGGCCAGCCGAGCTGACCGCGGCCCTGCTGCGTTGGCTGGCGCGGCCTGGCGCCTGAAGCCTGTCTGATGTCCGCTTGATCTTTGCGTGCCCCATGCAGACCCCCGATTTTTCCGATATTCCCGGCACCGTGATGTTTGACGCCGCGCGCGCGCGGCAGGGTTACGCGCTCAATGCGTTTTGCATGTCGCTGATGCAGGCGGCCAACCGCGAGCGCTTCAAGGCCGACGAGGCGACCTACCTGGAGCAATGGCCCATGAGCCCGGCGCAAAAGCAGGCGGTGCTCGCGCGCGACATGAACCGCTGCCTCGAGCTTGGCGGCAATGTGTTCTTTCTGGTCAAGATTGCGGCCACCGACGGCATCAGCGTGCAGCAGATGGTCGCTGGCATGGTGGGCATGAGCCCGCAGGACTACCGCGACATGATGATGCAAGGCGGCCGCCCGATCCAGGGCAATCGCTCCCGACGCGAGTGGGGTCTGTGATGGCCAGGGTCAGCGCCGGCGTTTACACCTCGCACGTGCCCGCCCTAGGCGCCGCGCTGGACCAGGGCCGCACGGCCGATGCGCCCTGGGCGCCCCTGTTCGCGGGCTATGAGTTTTCGCGTCGCTGGATGGCCGAGCACGCACCCGATGTCATCTTGCTCGTCTACAACGACCATGCCAATGCCTTTGGGCTCGATCTGGTGCCCACCTTCGCGCTGGGCACCGGCAGCCGGTTCGAGCCGGCCGATGAGGGCTGGGGCGCGCGGCCCGTGCCTGCGGTGATCGGCCATCCGCAGCTGGCCGCCCATATTGCGCAAAGCTGCATCTTGCAGGACTTCGATCTGACCTTGGTCAACCGGATGGACGTAGACCACGGCCTGACGGTTCCGCTGTCGCTGGTGTGCGGCGCCAGCTGGCCTTGTCCGGTTATTCCGCTGGCGGTCAACGTGATCCAGTACCCGGTGCCCAGCGCCCGCCGCTGCCTGGCTCTGGGCCGTGCGATCGGGCGGGCCATCTGCAGCTTCGAGTCCGATCTCAATGTGCAGGTCTGGGGCACGGGGGGCATGAGCCACCAGCTGTCGGGCCAGCGCGCCGGCCTGATCAATTCGGCCTTCGACCACGACTTCATGGACCGCCTTGTTACGCGGCCCGACGAGTTGGCCGAGATCTCCCACGTCGAGCTGGTGCGCGAGGCCGGCAGCGAGGGCATCGAGCTGGTGATGTGGCTGATCGCCCGCGGCGCGATGGACTGCCAGAGCCCGCAGGTGGTCCATCGCTTCTACCATGTGCCCGCGTCCAATACTGCGGTGGGTCACCTGATTTTGCAGGCCGATTAAGGACCCGCAGCCCCGTCCTCCCTGACTGCGTGCAGCACCAGGCCGCAGCTCGCGCGCAGGTCCAGGCTCAGGCGCTCGGTGCTGTGATGTAGGCGCGGCAGCTGCAGCCGGTCGGCCCGGCGTTCGATTTCCTCAAGACTCGAAAAAGCCAGCGTCAAGGCACTGGGCAAGACCTGTTGGCGCTGCGCGCTCGGCTGGAGATCGATCGCCGAAGGCCCGAGCCGCAGGGTCATGGCGCCATGCTGCGCTGCCCCCGTTGCCTTCGCGCCTGAGTCTTGCAGCACGGCTGCCCACCGGGCCAGCTCATCGATGCCGCCTTCATAGTGCAGCGTGCGCAAGGCGCGCGCGCCGTTGGGATGGCGCATCAGCGAGGGCGATCGCACCAGTTCGGGCGTGACGTGCTGGACCCAGCAGACATAAGAAGGGTCACTGGGCTGCCAGGGCGCATCAAAAAACGCAAAGCGCGCCAGGCCCGAGCGTTCGGGCGTATGCACTGGCCGCGACCAGTCCATCACGGGCCGCACGGACAGGGCGTTTTGCAGACACCGTGCATGCCAGGCCCGGGCATCGGCGCAGCCCAGGGCCAGCACATGCAGGCCGTAACGCTCGCCGGTGGCCGGCGTGAGCTGGTGACCCGCCCGCGCATCGGTGATCTGCATCAGCTCGATATAGCCCACCTCGAGCATGATGGAGTGCTGGGAGCTACCGGCCGAAACGGTGAGTCCTTGCGCGTCGCTGCGCGTGTGGTCTGCGCGCTCGGTCAGCACGAAACCCAGATCGACAAAAAGGTCGCGCGCGGCGCTGAGGTCCTGGACGATGAAACCGACGTGGTCGAGATCGATGGCCTGCGTTGGTTGACCTGGGTTTTGCATGTTGTCTGCCCCGTCTAAGCGACGGGTGCCAATGCTGTTTATGTGATCAGATTGTGCAGCAGGCGATGGATCGCTTCGTTCCTCGTGATGACGCAGCGAGGGTACGATGACGCATTGGGTGTGCGATGACGAGCCGGCTGCGTCATTGCGAGGCGCGCAGCGCCGCGGCAATCCATGCCTTTGCCCCCTGATCTGATTGGCGTTGTGACCAGGCCTCAGGACCCAATACGATGGATCGCTTCGTTCCTCGCGATGACGCAGTGGGGGCGCGATGGCTGAGGGGGTACGCGATGACGGGGTTGTCGCGCGATGACGCACTAGCTGTCCAATCGTTCGCAGCCGTGCCCTCGCGGCGCTGGGGTCTGCGCCCGGGTCTTAGCTTGGCCAGGCGGGAGGGCGCTTTTCCAGGAAAGCCTGTACGCCTTCAAGTGCGCTGGCGTCCATCATGTTGCAGGCCATGGTCTGGGCGGCGTCTTCGTAGGCGGCGCCCATTCCTGCCTCGAGCTGTCTATAAAACAGCTGCTTGCCCAGCGCCAGGGCCAGGCGGGGTTTGGCCAGAATGCTGCCCAGCAGCTCTTCAAGCGTGGCGTCCAAATCCTCGGGCTCGGCCACCCGGTTGATCAGGCCCTTGTCCAGGGCCTGCTCGGCCGTGATGAAGGAGCCTGTGGCCAGCATTTCAAAGGCCGCCTTGCGCGGCAGGTTGCGTGAGAGGGCCACGCTGGGCGTGGCGCAGAACAGGCCGAGGTTGACGCCGCTGACGGCAAAGCGGGCTGTGCGGGCCGCCACCGCCAGATCGCATTGGGCCACGAGCTGGCAGCCGGCCGCCGTTGCCAGGCCCTGGACCTTGGCGATCACGGGCACAGGCAGGCGCTGCAAGCTCATCATGAGCTCGCTGCAGCGGGCAAACAGACTTTGGTAATACGCCAGGCTTGGCTCGGACCGCATCTGCTTGAGGTCGTGGCCCGCACAAAAGGCTCGGCCCGAGGCGGTGATGACGACGGCACGCAGTTGCCCATCGCCCGCCAGGGCGTCGATCTGGCGCTGCAGCGCCTCCAGCAGCGCTTCATCGAGCGCATTGAAGGCTTGGGGCCGGTTGAGCGTGAGGGTGGTGACGCCGCGGCCGTCGTCTTCTCGCAAGAGTGCATCGTCTGCCATGGCCGTCTCCTTATTCAATTGCCGTACTCGACTGCGCGCGCTGGCGCAGCGCAAACTTCTGGATCTTGCCGGTCGAGGTCTTGGGGATCTCTTCGAAGCGGATGTCGCGCGGCACCTTGTAGCCAGCCAGCAAGGCCTTGCAGTGCGCCATCAAATCTTGCGCGCTCACTTGGGCGCCGGGCTTGGTCTCTACATAGGCCAGGGGGGTTTCGCCCCATTTGGGATCGGGCTTGGCCACCACGGCGCAGGCGAGCACGGCCGGATGCCGGTACAGCGCGTCCTCGACCTCCAGGGAGCTGATGTTTTCACCGCCCGAGATGATGATGTCCTTGCTGCGGTCGCGGATCTTGACGTAGCGATCGGCCTCCATCACCGCCAGGTCGCCGGTGTGAAACCAGCCGCCTTCGAAGGCCTTGCGGGTGGCGGCCGGGTTCTTGAGATAGCCCTTCATCACGATGTTTCCGCGAAACATGATCTCGCCCATGGTCTGGCCATCGGCTGGCACTTCCTGAAGGGTTTGCGGATCCATCACCGTCATGCCCTCTTGCAGCGCGTAGCGCACGCCTTGGCGGCCGTTGAGCCGGGTTTGTTCGGACAGGCTCTGCTGCGCCCAGGCCGCACGCTGCACCGCCACAGCCGCCGGCCCATAGACCTCGGTCAGACCGTAGACATGGGTGATCGCAAAGCCGATGCGGGCCATGCCTTCGATTATGGCTGCCGGTGGCGCGGCGCCGGCGACCAGTCCGCGCACCTGCTGGGTGATCCCCGCGCGCATCGCCTCGGGCGCGTTGTAGATCAGGCTGTGCACGATAGGGGCGGCGCAGTAGTGGTCGATGCGGTGTTCGCGCATAGCGCCCAGGATGGATGGCGCATCGACCTTGCGCAGGCACACCTGCACCCCGCCGAGCATGGCCAGTGTCCAAGGGAAGCACCAGCCATTGCAGTGAAACAGGGGCAGGGTCCACAGATAGGTCGGAAAGTGCGGCATGCCCCAAGTCACCGCATTGCACACTGCGTTGAGGTAGGCGCCGCGGTGGTGCGTGACCACTCCCTTGGGGTCGCCCGTGGTGCCGCTGGTGTAACTGACCGCGATCGCGTCCCACTCGTTGCGCGGCCCCTCCAGCCGGTCCAGCGGCGCGTGTGCGGCCAAGAAAGCCTCGTACTCCAGGCTGCCCAGCCGATCACCCGGGCCCTCGTACTGGCTGTCGCACACATCGATCACGACCGGTTGGCGTGAGTGGTCGGCGGCCAGGCGGCTCAAGGCCTGCGCCACCACTGGTGCGAACTCCCGGTCGGTGATCAGCACCTTGGCCTCGCAGTGGTTCATCTGCCAGGCCAGCAACGTGGCATCGAGCCGGGTGTTGAGCGGGTTGAGCACGGCGCCCAGTGCGGGCACTGCGTAATGCGCCTCGATCATCTCGGGGGTGTTAGGCAGCATCACGCTGACGGTGTCGCCGTGGCCCACGCCAAGCGAGCGCAGCGCGCCAGCCAGTCGGGCCGAGCGCTCGCGCGTCTGGGCCCAACTGTAGCGGCGCGCGCCATGGATCACGGCCGGCAGGTCGCCAAAGACTTCGGCACTGCGTTCGACAAAGCTCACCGGCGACAGCGCGGTGTAGTTGGCCTGGTTCTGGCTGAGGTCTTGCTCGTAGATGCTCATGGTGGTGCGTAGAGGTGGACGGTCGTGCAAGGCGCCACAGCTGTGCGGCAGCCCGGGTGCCAATGATAGGCCGATCAGGTCGGCCGATGCGATGGGTGCATGACCGATGGGCGCTCGAGCGCTTGTCCTGCCTGCGCTGATGCTGCGTCGCTGGGCTCGGACGGGTGTAGCGGCCCTACAAATGCAGGTGATGACCACTCAATCGATGCGCCAGGGGGCACCGGCTCTGACGGGCTTGAGCGAGCAGCAGGCGCGCAGCAGGCTGGCGCAAGACGGCCCCAACGAGATAGAGGCGGCCAAAACCCGCAGCATCGGACGCAGGGCGCTGGCCTTGCTGGCCGAGCCCATGTTCGCTCTGCTGCTGGCGGCGGTGTTGATCTATCTGGCCCTGGGCGATCGCATCGAAGGCCTCACGCTGGCCGTGTTCGTGCTGGCCGTGCTGGGCATGACGCTGGTGCAGGAGGGCCGCGCGGACCGGGCGATTGAGGCCCTGCACCAGCTCAGCGCTCAGCGCGTGCAGGTGCTGCGGGAGGGCACCAAGCGGGAGATCCCTGCGCACGAGGTGGTCTGCGCTGATTTGTTGTGTCTGGCCGAAGGCAACCGGATCGCCGCCGACGGCGTGCTGCTGCAGGCGCAGCATCTGCAGGTCGACGAGTCGCTGCTGACTGGCGAGTCGCTGCCGGTGGCCAAGCACGCCAGCACAGCCGTGCGGGGAGAGTCCGGGGAGCCGGTGGAGCCGGGCGCGCGCGTGTTTGCCGGCACTTTTGTGGTGGCCGGCCAGGCCGTGATGCGGGTCAGTGCCACCGGCTCGCGCACCGAGCTCGGCCAGATTGGGCAGGCGCTGCACACGCTGGTGCCCGCGCCGACCGCCTTGCAGCGCCAGACCGCGCGCCTGGTGCGCACCTTGGCCATCATCGCGATGGTGCTGTGCGCTGTGATGGTGGCCATTGAGGGCTGGCGCACCGGTCGGTGGCTGCCGGCTCTGCTTGGCGGCATCGCTGTGGCCATGGCCATGCTGCCAGAAGAGTACCCGGTGGTGCTGGCGATCTTTCCGGCGCTCGGCGCGCGCCGCCTGGCCCGCCAGGGGGTGCTGACGCGCCGCATCAACTGCATCGAGACCCTGGGCGCGACCACGGTGCTGTGCGTCGACAAGACCGGTACCCTGACGCAAAACCGCATGGCGGTGCACGCGCTGGCAGTGGTGGCAGAGGGCCGGCCACTGATCCTGCGCGTGCCCGCCGATGGGCTTTGGCGCCCCGATGCGCTGGAGCCGATGCGCGCCAGCGCCTTTGCGCGCATCGCCGAGCACGCGATTTTGGCCAGCGCCCCGCAGCCGTTCGATCCGATGGAGCAGGCTTTTCACCGCCTGGGCCGCGAACTGCTCGCTGGCACCGATCGGCTGCACGACTGGGACCTGGTGCACACCTATCCGCTGAGCACGCAGTTGCGGGCGATGTCGCATGTTTGGCGCGCAGGCGACGCCGGTCATGTGATTTCTGCCAAGGGTGCGCCCGAGGCCGTGATGGAGCTGTGCCATCTGTCCGAGCCGATGCGGGCGCAGTGGCAGCAGGCGGTGCAGACGCTGGCGGCCGACGGCCTGCGGGTGCTGGCCGTCGCGCAGGGCGCGGCGGGCCGGCACCGCGATGGCCACTGGCCGGCTTCGGCGCACGATTTCGACTTCGAGTGGATCGGCTTGATCGGGCTGGCCGATCCGCTTCGGCCGCAGGTGCCCGAAGCGATGGCGCAGTGCCGTCGGGCGGGCATCCGGGTGATGATGATCACCGGCGACCATCCGGTCACAGCCCAGGCGATTGCCCGCCAGGCCGGGCTGGACGCTACCCAGCTCCTGAGCGGCGATGAGATCGAGGCTCTGAGCGATGAGGCGCTGATGGTGCGGCTGCGCCAAAGCGCTGTGTGCGCGCGCATCTTGCCGCAGCAAAAGCTGCGCATCGTGCAGGCGTTGGCGCGCGACGGGCAGATCGTCACCATGACCGGTGATGGCGTCAACGATGCACCGGCCCTGCGCGCGGCGCACGTCGGTGTGGCCATGGGCCAGCGGGGCACCGACGTGGCGCGTGAGGCGGCCAGCATGGTGCTGGTCGATGATGACTTTGCCTCCATCGTGCGGGCGATCCGGTCAGGCCGGCGCATCTTTACCAACCTGCGCAAAGCCATGGTCTATATCTTTGCGATCCACATCCCGATTGCCGGCATGGCCATGCTGCCCATCGTGCTTGGTCTGCCGCCTCTGGTGCTGCCCCTGCATATTGCGCTGATCGAGCTCATCGTCGATCCGGCCTGCTCGCTGGCTTTTGAGAGCGAGGCCGAAGATGCCGACGTGATGGAGCGGCCACCGCGCAACACCGACGCGCCCTTGCTCGGTGCTGCACAAATGCTGCAGGCAGCCGGTCACGGTCTGATCATGCTCGGCGGTGCTGCGCTGGCCTACTGGGCCTCCAGCAGCGGTCTGGGCCTGCCCGAGTCGGCCGAGCGCAACCGGGCCATGGTGCTGCTGAGTTTTGTGGTGGCCAATGCCGGCCTCATCGTCGTCAGCAAGGCACGCGGCGCGCTGTGGTCGGTGGGTGCCATCAATTGGAGCGCAGTGGCAGTGGCATCTGCTGCCCTTGCAGTGGTGCTGCTGGCGATCTACCTGCCGTGGCTGGCCGCAGCCTTGCAACTGGCGCCGCTTGCAAGTTTGCCCCTTGCTGTGGCGCTGGCCTGCGGCCTGCCCGGGCTGCTGGTCTTTGTGCTGTGGCGTGGTGCGCGCAAGCTGCTTGGGGCAGTGCGCGCGTCATCGGGTTGACGCAGGTGCGGCCCGGGCGCTCAGCTTTAACGACGGCGCGCGTAGTCGACGTAGAACTGCAGGCTTTGTGGGTTGGCCATCGCGTCCGGGTTGGCCACTTTCTCGGGCGGCGCGCCCAGCAGCAGCTTGCGCACCGGCAGCTCCATCTTCTTGCCCGTGAGCGTGCGCGGGATCTGCGGCGCCTCGATGATGGCGCTGGGCACGTGCCGCGGCGAGCAGGTCTGGCGCACACTGGCGTTGATGCGATCGATCAGGCCGGCGTCCAGACGCGCGCCCTCGGCCAGCACCACAAACAGCGGCATGAAGGACTCGCGACCGAGGTATTCGAGGTCGACCACCAGGCTGTCGATCACCTCGGGCAGCACCTCGACGGCGCGGTAGATCTCGGCCGTGCCCATGCGCACGCCCTGGCGGTTGATGGTGGTGTCGGAGCGGCCGAAGATCACCGATTCGCCGGCCGCATTGAATTCGATCCAGTCGCCGTGGCGCCAGATACCGGGATAGGTATCGAAATAGCTCTCGTGGTAGCGCTTGCCGTCGGGTTCGCCCCAAAAATAAAGCGGCATGGAGGGCATGGGCTCGGTGATGACCAACTCGCCCACTTGCCCGACCACCGGTCTGCCATGGTCGTCAAAGGCCCGTGCGGCCACACCCAAGGCGGGGCAGGGGATGCGACCTGAATGCACCGGCAGCAGTTCGGTGGGCCCGAGGAAAAAGGTGGCCACGTCGGTGCCGCCGCTGATCGAAGCGATCATGGTCTCGGGCCCGAGCTGCTCGGCCAGCCAGTCGTGCGCCTCGGGCGACAGGGGCGAGCCGGTCGAGCCGATCCAGCGCAGCCGGTGGGGCGGCTCGATCTGGCTGGGCTGCACGCCGGCCTTCATGCAGTGGCCAAAGAAGGCAGCGCCCGCGCCGAGCGCGCTCAGCTGCAGCTGGCCGGCCATGCGCCAGAGCTCGCCCAGATCGGGGTGGCCCGGGTTGCCGTCGAAGACGACCACGGTCGACCCCACCAGCAGCCCGCTGATGCCGATGTTCCACATCACCCAGCCCGTGCTGGAGAACCAGCAGTAGCGATCGTCGGGACCGAGCCCCAGATGCAGGGCCAGGGCCTTGAGGTGCTCGAGCACCACGCCGCCTTGCCCATGCACCAGCGGCTTGGGCATGCCGGTGGTGCCAGAGGAGTACACCACCCAAAAGGGATGGCTGAACTCGACCGGCTCGATCGACAGTTTGGCCGGCTCCGCCATCCATTGCGGCCAGGCCACGGTGCCGGGCAGCACTTGGGTTGGGTACAGATAGGGCAGGCTGACCACCTGCTGCACGCTGGGCAGCGCACGGCGCAGCTGCTCGATTGCTTCGGCGCGATCGACCGCCTTGTCGCCGTAGCGGTAGCCGTCGACCGCCAGCAGCAGCTTGGGCGCGATCTGGCTGAAGCGGTCGACCACACTGGGCGTGCCCATGTCGGGTGAGCAGCTCGACCAGACCGCGCCGATGCTGGCGCAGGCCAGCAGCGCCACCGCCGCCTCCGGCACATTGGGCAGGTAGGCGGCCACACGGTCGCCAGGCCCCACGCCCATGCGCCGCATCGCGGCGGCCACCGCGCCGACTTGTGCACGCAGTTCGTCCCAGCTGATCACCTGCTCGCCCCGGGTCTGCGAGCGCGCAATGATGGCCGGCCGCTGACCGTCGTTGAGATGCCAGCGCAGCGCCTGCTCGGCGTAATTGAGCTGAGCACCCTCGAACCACCGGGCTCCCGGCATTTGCCGAAGCGGCAAGACGGGCTGTCCGGGCCGATGCCCGCGCACATCGAAATAGCGCCAGATCGAGTCCCAAAAGCCCTCCAGGTCGTCGATCGACCAGCGCCAAAGTGCGTCATAGTGGTCGAACTTCAAGCCCTTGTCGTGTTGCAACCAGTCGATGTAGTGGCGCATGCGGCTGTTGTCGATGCGCTGCGCAGTTGGGGTCCAGATGGGCTTGCTCATGGCTCCAATGATGCCACTGCTGGGCAAAGAGGGCAGGCGCTTTGGGCGTTGTGGGCGGCGCGTTCGTTACGGGCGCTACGGTCGTTACGCCCTCGCGGCCAGGGCATCCCGGGTGCAAGGCGCGGTCAGGTCGCAGCGGTGATACCGGCCATCCACGGCCCCAGATCCAGCGCGTCCAGGCGGTCCTGCTGCAGATGCTCGCGCAGTTGCTGCACCGCATGGGGCAAGCCCG
>Ga0164293_10005390_pt1 | contig 10878 bp, 8 predicted proteins | sample GEODES118metaG_FD_111487 | JGI IMG/M metagenome (GOLD analysis project Ga0164293, IMG submission 111487) | Eutrophic lake water microbial communities from Lake Mendota, Wisconsin, USA - GEODES118 metaG | ecosystem: Environmental > Aquatic > Freshwater > Lake | place: USA: Lake Mendota, Wisconsin...
CTTTGCGACCAGTGCGTAAGCAAAGTTTGGCGCATACGTAATGGTGCCGCGATGCTGGTGAATCTTATCGAGCCAAATGCGCGGGTTCCGAACGAAACTGGCTGTCGGCAAAAAAACAACGGGAATATTCGTAAAAAGCGGACCAATCACGAACCCGATAAGGCCCATATCATGAAAGAGAGGCAGCCAACTCACGCCCTTGTCGACCGAGGTGTCGATCTTCAAGCCGTGAATCATGAAGCTTTCGCTGTTCCACGCCAGGTTGCGATGCGTGACCGCGACACCTTTGGGTCGCGACGTCGAACCGGATGTAAACTGCAAAAACGCGAGGTCATCGCCTGAGACCCGTTCGTGCACACGCCGGTCGGTGGACAGCGCAAGCTCTTGCGTCGTCACGATCGACTGCAGCGAACCAGACGCCGCGCGCGTCAGCACGGGATCAACGAAGGGTCGCGTGCTTTCGGTGGTCACCAGCAGCGACGCCCCCGCAGCCTTGGCAATGTGCCCCACCGTATCGTGATAGGCCTCAACGTTTTTGAACGAGAGATGAGGGTAAATGGGCACGGGGACCATCCCCCCGACAACCGCCCCGAGAAACGAGAGAACGAACTCATCAGGATCGGGCACCACGAGGGCGACGCGGTCTCCTTTGCGGAGCCCACGCTCTTGAAGACCCGCCGCGCGACGCTCCGCTTGGTCGAGCAACTCAACGAACGAACACACCCGCTCCGAACCATCGGATCGTACAAATACGAACCCGCGTTGCGACGCTCCCGGAATATCGGTGAGCCGACGCATCGCCTCCGAGAGAGTGGGCGCCACATGCTTTGGATTGACTATCGCCGTCGCCGTCGTCATCTGCGAGCGAGGGTGCATACCTTGCGAGTCGCAACCACGCAAGGCAATCGCACCGCAGCAATCGCTTCACCGTAGGCCTTTTTTCCGGACCGATTTCGATGTGCGAAACGTGAGTACCGCACGCGAAATTAGTTACGCACATCGGCATGCCCGCTCGCCACCCACAGCGTCACGAGCGGTGCTGGGTCAACGAGGTCACGCAACGCGCACGATACGCCTTCGACGTGGGAACACGAAAAACGCGGCCCTTGGGTCCCGTCATTGCTTGACCGCGAAAGCATTGGTAGAGAGCGCGCGTGCGCGTGCTCATCACTGGCATCGGCGTCGTCAGCTCGGTAGGGCTCGGCAAAGACGCGTTCTTTGCAGCTCTCACGGAGGGCAAAAGCGGCATTTCTCCCGTTGAATCCTTCGATACCGAAAAACTCGGTCGGCAGTATGCCGGCGAGGCGAAAGGCTTTCGGCCACTCGACCATCTCTCGGTCAGCGAGACGCGGCGCATGGGGCGCTGTTCTCAGATGGCACTCGCCGCCGCACGAATGGCGATGGCCGACGCGAAACTGGGCCCCGCGCATTACCGCGGCCCCCGCACAAGCGTCGTCCTCGGCACGACCATGGGCGAGGCCGATGTCCTTGAGGTGCTCGACCATCAATGGATTCACCGCGGCACCTCGGGCGTTCGACGCGCGCTCATTCCGAAGTATGGCGCAACGCTGCTGCCGATTCATATCGCACGTGCCATTGGTTCCGAGGGCGCCGTGCTCACGCTTCCCGCGGCGTGCGCGGCAGGCAATTACGCCATCAGCGTCGCTTCCGATCTCATACGTGCGGGCAAAGCCGACGTCGTTATCACCGGCGCTGCAGAGATTTTGCAAGAACTACAATACTGCGGATTCGTGCGGCTCGCGGCCATGGCGACCGAGCGATGTCAGCCCTTCGATTTGAATCGCCAAGGTCTCATTCTAGGTGAAGGTGCGGGGATCATGATCGTCGAGAGCGAGGCTCACGCCGTGCGCCGTGGCGCTCCTCCCCCCCTCGCCGAGGTCCGCGGCTACGGCATGACGTGCGATGCCTATCACATCACGCGGCCCCATCCCGATGCGGCAGGCAGCATACGAGCGATGCGCCAGGCCATTGATAGGTCTCTGATTGGCCCCGATGATATTCACTTTGTGAACGCGCACGGCACCGGAACGCGGCACAACGACGCGGCCGAAGCGAAGGTGATGAAAGAGGTATTCGGAGATCGCCGAGTCCCCATCTCGAGCATGAAGAGCATGCTCGGCCATTGCATGGGTGCTGCGAGCGCTCTCGAGGCCATTGGGTGCGTGATGACGCTTCAAACAGGCGTGTATCCTCCAACGATCGGTTACGAAACGCCCGATCCTGAGTGCGATGTCGATGTGGTTGCCAACCACGCGCGGAGCGGCCCCCACGATGTCGTGCTCAATAACTCCCTCGCCTTCGGCGGCTACAATTCGGTCACCTGCCTCGCGAAGCCATTTCTCTTCGAGCCGATCGACCCGGCGGCATGGAGGAACTGCCGCGGCGCCACGCCGAACGCAGCCACCGCTTCGCAGTCAAAGGCCACCACGGAGTCAGGTGCCTCATGAACCCATTAGCCATCACAGGCTTGGGCGCTGCATGCTCGCTCGGAGTCGGGTCGCACGCGTTCGTGTTCGACCGCTTACGTCACGTGGCCGAGCAAGGCCTCGAGCGCGCGACCGCCTCAACAACGCGTGCCACGGGTGATCACACGGCCCCACGCACAAGTTTCGATGCGTCGCGCTACCCCGGCGCGCGCATTCGCGAGGTGCCCGAATTCGATCCGGCGCAAACCCTCGGAGACAAAGGGCTGCGCACGCTCGACCGGCTCACGAAACTCTTACTTGTCGCGGCGCGCAACTGCCTGCATGATGCAAACATAAAGTCGCCGGAGGGCTGGCAGAGCTTTGGTCCCGATGACGTCGGCGTCGTGTGCTCAAACGCGTACGGAAGCCTCGAAGCCATCACCGAACTCGACCGCGTAGCGCAGCTCGAAGATGCAAGGTACATCAATCCGGCGAAGTTCCCGAACACCGTCTCGAATAGCGCAAGCGGCTACGTAAGCATCTGGGAAGACCTCCGCGCACTCAACATGAGCGTGTCCGATGGCACGTGCGGCAGCCTCGATGCCGTCAGCTGCGCCGACATCGCACTGGCAACCGACCGAGCTAGCGCCGTGTTGTGCGGTGGCGGAGAAGCGATGAGCGAGGCCTTATTTATCGCTTTTGAGAAGCTCGGCGTCTTTCGCGCATTCGATGCGGTCGCGCCGCTAGGCGAAGGCGCGGCATTCATGGCGCTCGAAGACGCGGCCTCAGCCAAAGCGCGAGGCGCAACCATGCTTGGTCATATCGTCGGCTACGGAACGGCCTTCGCATCGGAAGATGCAAACCACATGTTTTTTGGTTCCGAGCGTGCCCTCGAGCGGGCCATTACGCTCGCTCTGACGGATGCAAACATGCATGCCGCAGAGATTGACCTCGTCGTTTCGAGTCTGTCTGGTATGCCAACGTTCGACGACCGAGAGCTTGCGGCCGTTGAGCGCGTGCAAGGTTTGCGGGCTCCTATCGTCGCCCCCAAACGCATCTTTGGCGAGACGCTCGGCGCAGGCGGCGCGCTTGCGATGGCGGCCACACTCGCATGGCTCAACGGCGTGCCGGTGGCCGCTGATCTTGTCGCTCGCGCATCTAGCGGCGCCCCCGAGAACGGAGGCAGCATCGCGCGCGGTTCGATACGCCGCGTGCTGGTGACTACGCTCGGGTTCTACGGGAACGCTTCGGCGCTCGTCGTCGCGGCGCCAGATCTCGCGCGGTAACAAGTCGCTTGTTCGCGAGGTCGTTCACTCCCCGCCTCCCCGCGCGACGCCTTCACCACACGGGCAGCCTGGAGACCCCACTCACATCGTCCCGATTCGTCAACGGTGTTTACGTGACGCGGTCATTGAAGAATCGCCTCGCGGACTTCGCTTCAGCCAAGTGGCTTGCCGCGAGTACAAGTAATTGCACCACGCACACAACGGCGCAATGCAAGCGAATGGCGGCGTGGCGCGGGTGGTTCACGCACGGCGCGCCGCGGCATGGCGCAGGCGCTAGCCCGACCACGCGATGGTTTGCGCAGCACGCAGGGGCGTCGATCGCGCTCGGGCGTGCCGCGTAGTTGCTTTCGCGTCTTGTTCGCCTTGGCGCATGCCCGTAACTCGTGCGAAAACGCGCAGCGATGAGTTGGATCGACGAAAAGGCGCATGCCGAACTTGCCCGCGTCCGTGAGGCCAAAGAAAAACAGGTCTACCCCTACTTTCGCGTCTTCGAGACAGGCGGGTTGCATACGACCATTGGCGGCAATCCCGTCATCAACTTCAGCTCCAATGACTACTTGGGGCTGACCAACCACCCAAAAGTCAAAGAGGCCTCCAAACGCGCCGTCGACAAGTATGGCTGCGGCCTGTCGAGCTCTCGCGTGCAAGCTACAACTTCTGAGCATGTCGAGCTCGAGGCGCGTTTGGCCAAGTGGTTTGGCTACGAAGCGTGCCTGATGTTCACCACGGGCTACCAGGCGATGCTCGGCACGCTCGTGTCGCTCGCCGACAAGGACACGACGCTTGTGCTCGACAGCTACAGCCACGCGTGCATTCTCGACGGTACGTTTCTCTCCGCGGGAATCCCAGGACGAGCACCTGAGGTCCGCTTTTTCAATCACAATTCGGGCAAGAGTCTCGAGCGCATTCTCAAATCGCGCGAACGCAAAAATGCGCTCGTATGCGTCGAAGGCGTTTATTCGCTCGATGGCGACAAGGCGCACCTCGCCGAATTCGCCGATATCTGCGACCGCAACGACGCGGTCATGATCGTCGACGACGCGCACGGCACCGGCACGCTCGGCGCGCGCGGCACAGGCATCATCGAGGAGCTCAACCTGCGTTCGCGGTGCCCGGTGCTTGTATCGACGTTTTCGAAAACGTTTGGCGGGATCGGCGGATTGCTCCTCGCGAGTCAAGAAGTCGTCGATTTGGTCAAACACAACGCCCGGAGCTTCCTGTTTAGCGCCGCGCTTCCAGTCCCCATCGTTGCGGCGGCCAGCACCATTTTGGACATGCTCGAAGACGAAGGCCCCGCGATGGTGCGCGAGCTGCACCAAAAAGCGGCGTACTTCCGCGGCAAACTGACCGAAGCCGGGTTCGATCTTGGCGCGAGCAACACGCACATCATGCCCGTGATGTGCCGCGAAGAACGCAAAACGCTCTTTATGCATGTTGCACTTCTCGAGTGCGGCGTGTTGATGGTGCCCATCACCTACCCGGCCGTAAAACACGGCGAAGAGCGCTTGCGCGTCAACATCACGCGCGGGCACACCCAAGAAGATATGGATACCGCGCTCGAATTGCTCAAAACGTACGGCGAGGCGTTCTTCGTTCTCTCGGGCGAAGATATCGGCCCGCTCGAAACCTGAACCACGCCATCGGACCGCAACGGTGGCTCATCGGCCCGCCTTTCGCGCCTATGTGTGAAAGGCGGGGTACCGAATTCGCGCGCACGCGCGGTCACTCGCAGAGCAGGCCGCGCGCAAGTACTTTCCAATCGTCGGCATTCGCGTCATAAAAGCCGCGAATCGCAGCGACGCCATCGGCGCCTGCCGCAACGCATTCGGCGGCGCGAGGTGGCGTAATTCCGCCTAAGGCGTAAACGAGCATTCGCCCGCGTCGCAAAACCAAATGTTCGCAGGCCGATGCATCATGCAATGGCATGCTCTCAAGCCATTGCCGCGCACGCCTAAGCGCTTCGGTCCCGCGTGCTTGCGCTTTTCCAGGCCCGGGCGAGTCATAAATAGGACTCACATACGCCGCATTCGCTCCTGCGCGGCACGCCTCTTCGACGTCATGGTCGTTATGCGCGGGCGTTGTTACCCATGCATGCTCGCCGAGCTCCCGACGCGCTTGCGCGACGCGTGTTGCCAAAGACACTTCTTCCGAAGCACCCGGGTAGTGAACCCCATCGGCTTGCGCTTCTTTCGCAACATGCAGCGACCCGTTCACAACCAGCCACGCGCCCACCCGTCGCGTAACGTGGCGCAGCGCACACGCCTCGTCCAGCAACTGCATGCATGATGCATTTTTATGACGCAGCTGCACGGTCCACTGAACCTGCAGATCACTGCACTTTACACTATCTGCAACAACGCTCGTGCCGAGCTCAATCACCCGCATGGTTTCGCTCAGACTGCGCGCGGGGTCGGTAACCAGACACACATGCCGTAAACGTCGTCGAGTCACGGCCGGCTCGGGCCTGAGGTGGCCGTTGAAGGCGGCATTTGCGACGATGCCGACGATGAAGCACGCGACGTTGCGGGGTCCGACCGCAACGTGCGCCATGCATCTTTGTCGCGCTCGAGCTGGCCGCGAACTGCGGCAGCGCGCCGATGCGAGGGATAGCGCTCGACAAGCTGCGTAAACGCCCGCACAGCCCCCTCGCGATCGCCACGGGCCCGAAGCTCGGTCCCTCGAGCGAACAGATCTTCGGCAACAGCATCGGAGGCGACTTCTGCCGCAATCGCATCATCCGCAGCCGAACGCCGGCATTGAAGCGGCGCCGATACCGACGCCACGGACAGCGAGCACGCACACGCTACGCGCAACAGGCCTTGCACACTCGCAAGTGTAGTTGAAGCCAAAGCGCACCGGTGCGGCCTTCTGAAAAACAAGCGTGTTCCGCCCGTGTCGCTCCCGCGCTGACTCGTGCACGCCGCACGCGCGAGAGCACGCTCCTAGGAGAGGGGCCTATTCGATGAGGCCTGCCGTCGGGCTGGACGCATTCGCGTACCGAGCCTGAGGCATGCGACCAGCCAAACGCGCATTGCGCCCGGCCTCGACCGCCTGCCGCATCGCGACGGCCATGCGCACCGGATCGGTCGCGTGCGCAATGGCGGTGTTCATGAGAACACCATCGCACCCAAGCTCCATCGCAACCGCGGCATCACTCGCCGTGCCCACGCCGGCATCAACGATCACCGGCACCTTGGCGTGTTCGACGATGATCGACAAGGTGTGCTTGTTTTGAATGCCGAGCCCGCTTCCGATCGGCGCCGCTAGCGGCATCACGGCCGCGCAGCCGGCATCTTCGAGTTTTCGGCACACGATGGGATCATCGGTGCAGTACGGCAATACGACAAATCCCTCTTTCACAAGCATACGTGCAGCCTGCACGGTTTGTTCGTTGTCGGGGTAAAGAGTTTTTGGATCGCCAATCACCTCGAGCTTGACGAGTTCGGCAATGCCTAATTCGCGCGCGAGACGAAGCGTACGCACGGCCTCATCGGCCGTGTAGCAACCGGCCGTATTGGGCAAAAGTAACCACGGCTTTCGGCGCAGCAACGCCATCAGCGAGCCGCTCGACTTATCTGCAAGATCCACGCGTCGCAGCGCCACGGTCACGATTTCAGCTCCCGAGGCGTCAATCGCGCGCTCGGTGAGCTCGACGCTTGCGTATTTGCCCGTGCCGACAATGAGGCGACTCGAAAAGCGCCGCCCAGCAATCAATAAACAATCATCCATAGATCAAAAAAACGTAATCGCGAACGACGCGTGCGACAAGCATGCGACGAGTCGTTCGCAACCCTACGTGAGCCACCGGGCACCTGCGCTCGAAGCGACGCGAGTCACCGCAGCGGAGCTCCACGCACCTGGCTGGCTTGCGAAGGACTAAAACCCTGCCGGCCGTCGCGCAGGCTGACCACCAGCGCCTTCGATCGCGACGGCGAACACGTCCGATGTCGCAAACGCGAACGTTTGCTTTGAGGTTCGCGCATGAAGCAAATCGGCCTCGAAGCGCACTGTTTCGACATTCGCAACGGAGAGGCTTGCTCCGCCATGGGCCAGATGAAACGTCATCTTCGTGCCCTCGGGCAAACGCAACCCTGCATCATTCGTTTCACTCGATGCGCCCGCGCTCCGCACGATGACTTCGATCTGTTCACGTGTCATTTGCAATCCTCCTGTCACTCGACTTCATCGAGAAGTAACCTGAGCGCGCTCCAGCGCAAAGTACCAAGTCGCCTCGAGCCCGCCGCTCCTGTGTATGGCCAAACCGTTGCCTCCGAACTCGAAAACTGTCGATGCCTACGCCTTCATTCGCCGGAGTTTTGCCGACTCCCTCAACATTCGAACGTTCTGACAGCAGCACGAAGACACGCGGCAACGGCGACGCGATCGTTGAACTCCGCAACGTCACCAAGTCCTTCGGGCAGCAAGAGGTTCTCCGCGGGGTCACCTTTATTGCAAAGCGCAACGAAACCACGGTGATTGTTGGAGGATCAGGCGCTGGCAAGACAACGCTCTTGCGACTCATTGTGGGCTTGGATCGCCCGACCAGCGGCGCAATCCTCATCGAGGGCGAAGACATTACGAAGATGCGCGAATCGCAGCTCAATCGCATTCGCAAGAAATTCGGAATGGTTTACCAATACGCCGCTCTTCTTGATTCGATTACCGTTGCCGAAAACATTGCGTTTCCGCTGGTGGAACACACAAAGTTATCTCGACACGCTATCCGCGACCGGGTCTTCGAGAAGCTCACGCAGCTCGGACTCGATCCTGCCGTTGTGGCAAATAAGTTTCCCGCGGAACTCTCGGGTGGAATGCGAAAACGCGTCGGACTGGCGCGCGCGCTGATGCTCGACCCACCGATTGTCATTTACGACGAGCCGACAAGCGGGCTTGATCCAACCACAAGTCGTCTGGTCGATGATTTGATTGAGCACACGCGCCAACGCTTCGGCGTGACGAGCATCGTCATCTCGCACGACATCGCGAGCTGTTTTCGCATCGCTCATCAGGCGATTCTGCTCGTAGACGGTCGCATCGAGACCAGCGGCGCGCCCGAAACGTGGCTCGAGGGACCAAGCAACGTAGCGAAAGAATTTATCCGCAACAGCGGCGTTGATGTTCGCGCGGTCGAGCGCATCGTCGTCGCACGCGAAACGCCGTAACGATGCGCAGCCAGGTCGCGCAAAGGGTTGTCTTCGCACCCTGTCAGACTTGCTGCGCATACGCGTCGGCGGCTTGGCGCAACGTCACAAACTCATAGCCCGCGCTTTTGAGCTCACCGGTCGCCGCGAGAAGCGCTTCGATTTTACGTGTACTCATCACGCGTGCATCAGGCTGATGTCGCTCGAGCGGCGCGAGCCCATCTTCGAGGCCCAGCACATCGATGCCGTGAAGCTCGAGGTTCACGAACGGCTCCCCGGTGCACATGCGCGCGAGGACGCGCGCCATGCGGCTGCCGCCAAGAACAAGCGACGTGCCGATAAACGGCAATCGCAAACCACGTGTCACTTGCACCGGGAACTCCCGCATCCCCGCGCCTGGCCGCCAATACGGCCGCCCCACGCGGTACGGGCGCGTGGGCGCAGCGAGCACGGCAGGCGAATCAATCAGCGACGGAGTCGCCCGCCCGCGAAGCGTCATCGCCGCAATGGTCGCGCTTTTCGCGGCGAAGTACGAAGGGCAAGGAAAAACAGATGCATCATACACAACACCAAGCTCTTCAAGTACGTCGAATACCTCGCGCGTGATCGTGTATCCCGGGGCGCGGAACCCGACCGGCGCCGAGCCGCACGCCCGGGCAATCGCCTGGGCACCCTGCTCGATCTGACGCCGGATTTCGTCACGCCCAAGGCGCACGAAATCATAACGATGATCGAGCGAGTGGTTCGCGATCTCGTGACCGAGCGCGTGGCACTTCGCCACCGCCGCCGCCGCCTCGGGCCGAGCGAGATCGGCTCCGACCGCAAACATCGTGAGCCGAAATCCCCCGGCATCGGCCAGGCCGAGGAGTCGATCGATCGCTACATCGTAAACAAGCGACCTCACGGCCTCGGGCGCTTGCCCAAGGCCATGAATCGCAAAGTAATGATGCATTTCGTCGAGGTCGACACTGACATTGGCGAGTCGCAAAGTAACGCCGAGCTTACTGCACAATGGGCAGCGAGCGCACTTTGGCCGCAGCCTCGGTGAACTCCGGCATGCGGTCAAAGTTGAGATATCGGTAGATATCCTTCGAGCGCTCTTCGAGAGCACGTGCATATTTCATGTATTCGTCGACTTTTGGCAAACGTCCGAGCATCGATGCCACGGCCGCCACTTCCGCCGACGACAAGAATACGTTGGTGTTTAGCCCCAATCGATTCGGAAAATTGCGCGTTGAAGTCGAAACCACCGTGGAACCCGGCCGCGCCTGCGCCTGGTTTCCCATGCACAGCGAGCAGCCGGGCACCTCGGTGCGTGCGCCTGCGCCTGCAAATTGCGAATACACGCCTTCTTCGACGAGCTGGTGCTGGTCCATCTTCGTCGGTGGGGCAATCCAAAGGCGCGTGGGCACAGGCTGCTTGAATTTTTCAAGAAGCGATCCGGCAGCCCGGAAGTGACCAATGTTGGTCATGCACGATCCGATGAACACTTCATCGATGGGCGTGTCAGCGACTTCAGACAGCTTTTTGATGTCATCCGGATCGTTCGGACACGCGAGAAGCGGCTCGGTAATGGTCGCCAGGTCGATTTCGATAATCTTCGCGTATTGCGCGTCTGCATCGGGCTGAAGAAGCACAGGGTTGGCGAGCCACTCCTCCATGCGCGCGGCGCGTCGTTCGAGCGCGGCCGCATCACCGTAGCCATTGGCAATCATCGAGCGAAGAAGCGTTACGTTCGACCGCAAGTACTCAGACACCGACTCTTTGCTGAGAAGAATCGTGCATCCTGCAGCGGATCGCTCGGCCGTCGCATCACTTAGCTCAAATGCCTGCTCAACCGTGAGATTCGGCAGCCCCTCGATCTCGAGAATCCGCCCACTAAACAGGTTCTTTTTTCCTTTTTTCGCGACGGTGAGATCGCCCGATTGCAGCGCCGCGCACGGAACCGCATTCACGGGGACACGGAGCGTAATCCGTGGCAGCATAGCGGCCTTTAAGCGCACCAGCACCGACTCGAGCATATCA